>Ga0116229_10007704_pt1 | contig 16946 bp, 17 predicted proteins | sample S1TSphgellanicum_3_FD_87313 | JGI IMG/M metagenome (GOLD analysis project Ga0116229, IMG submission 87313) | Host-associated microbial communities from peat moss isolated from Minnesota, USA - S1T2_Fc - Sphagnum magellanicum MG | ecosystem: Host-associated > Plants > Peat moss > Unclassified...
ACCGATTTACATCGTGGACGGGTACCTCCGATATCGGACCTCGGATCGGGCCACGGAAGCGGACTCGAACGGCTACGTCTCCGTGCTCGACGAGAACCGCCTCACGGTCGCCGAATGGCCGACGATCGGCGAGGATCCGGTCGCCGACCACGTGCGGCCGGCGCTCATCGAGTTCAGCTACTACGGCGGCATCCACCGGATCGACGGCAAGTCGACGGGCGTGCTGCCCGATTCGATCCCGAACATCGGCGTCGGGTCGAACGCGCCCCACTATTGATCTAGAGCGGAAGCGTCGTCGACTTGTCGCTCGGCCACGAATGGCCGAAGCCGCTATTCGAAAAGACGATCGTCACCATCGTCGCGATGATGATGAGGCCGATGATGGCTGCGATGAAGATGATGGGCGGGATGCCGCTCGAGATCGGGACCCCGCGTTCGTCACGACGATCGTACATGAGTTAGCCGCCTCCGAGAACGCCGACCGCGGCGAGAATGACGAGGATGCATCCGAAGGCCATGAGCCCGAGGAGCAATTTCGTGACTTGGTTGTCGAGCCCGGTGGACGCCCAATCCTTGTAAAGCTGGAACGATGTGGTTCCGCCAACGAGGAGCGCGAGGATGAAGGCAATGCCTTTTTCGATCGTTGCTGCCATCGGCCTTACATCAGGTAGAAGAGATAGAAGAGTGCGACCCAGATGACGTCGACGAAGTGCCAATATAACGTTCCGGCCGTGAGTCCGAAATATTTCGACCCGGTGTACACGCCGTTATTCGCCTGAATGTAGAGCGTGATCAAATAGATGATGCCGATGAACACGTGGAAGCCGTGCATGCCGGTGAGCGTGAAGAACGTGGCGCCCATCGTCGAGCCGGCCCACGTGATCGCCACGTGTTGATATTCGTAGACTTGGCCGCCGAGGAACGTGATGCCGAGAACGATCGTCGCGATCATCCACAGGTTGAACGCCGGCTTGTTGAGGTGCTTCCAATTCTCCATCGCGAAGTGCATCGTCGCGCCCGAACCGAAGAGCACGCACGAGTTGACGGCGGCAAACGCGACGTCGAAGCGCGGAAGCTGATGCCCCGTGTTCGTGATCGGCGGCCAATTCGGCACCGAGTTGCGGAGATAGAGATACGCGAAGATGAATGCGGAGAAGAGCACGACGTCGGAGACGAGGAAGAGCACGAATCCGAGCAGACGCATGTCGCGCGTCTCGCGGTAGACGTCGTCGACCGCATCGTAGCGCGCCATCACGGCGTCGTGGCTTTGATTGAACGAACTAACGGCCATCGATGCTACGCGTGAGCCGGGATCGGGTCGACGCCCGCTTTGCCATCTTCATCGACCTGAGGCTCGATGCCGAGGTACGGGAGCGGCTCGCCGAAATTGTACGGGTTCTTGAGCACGGCCGGAATCGTTTTGTAGTTGTAATAGGGCGGCGGCGAGCTGATCGTCCACTCGAGCGTGCGCGCGCCCCACGGATTCGGCGGCGATTTCTTGCCGTGCAGCAAACTTTGCGCCATGTTGTACAGCAAGATGAGCGTCGAGGCCGCGAGGAAAAACGAGCCGACCGACGCGACGTCGTTCCAGAACTGGAATTCGGGGCGGTACTGCGCGACGCGGCGGGGCATGCCTTCGAGCCCGAGCCAGTGCATCGGCAAGAACGTGACGTTGAACGAAACGAACGTGACCCAGAAGTGAATGACGCCGAGCTTGTAGCTCATCAGGCGACCGGTGATCTTCGGCCACCAGTAATAGAGGCCGGCGAAAATACCGAACATGGACCCGCCGAAGAGCACGTAGTGGATGTGCGCGACCACGAAGTACGTGCCGTGCTCGTGCAGATCGACGGGAACCGCACTCAAGAACACGCCCGTGATGCCCCCGAACGAAAACGTGACGAGAAACCCGATCGCGAAGAGCATCGCCGGGTGAAACTCGATCTTGCCACCCCAGAGCGTCGCCATCCACGAGAAGATCTTGATGCCGGTCGGCACCGCGATCACCATCGTGAGGATCATGAACGGCAGCTGTAGCCACGGCGCCATGCCGGAGGTGAACATGTGGTGCGCCCACACCATGAAGCCGAGCAGCGCGATCGCGATCGACGAGAATGCGATCATCTTGTAGCCGAAGATCGGCTTGCGCGTGAACGTCGGGAAGATTTCCGAGACGATGCCGAACGCCGGCAGAATCATGATGTACACGGCCGGGTGCGAGTAGAACCAGAACATGTGCTGCCACAGAAGCGGGCTGCCGCCGCGTCCCGGATCGTAGAACGGAACGTTGAACTGGCGCTCGAGGAAGAGCGCGAGGAGCGCGCCGGCGAGCGCCGTCGTCGCGACCATGTTGAGCATCGCCGTCGCGAGCTGCGCCCATACGAAGAGCGGCATCCGCGTGAACGTCATACCGGGCGCGCGCATCTTCAGGATCGTGACGAGAAAGTTGATTCCGGTCAGCGTCGAGCTGATGCCGATCAGGAAGATCGCGACGCACCAGAGCGAGGTTCCCGGCGGGCCCTGCACCGAGATCGGTGGATATTCCGTCCAACCCGCGTCGGGCGCGCCGATGAGAAACGAGCTGAACAAGATGACGCCGGCGACCGGGAACATCCAGAACGCGACGAGGTTGAGCCACGGGAACGCGACGTCACGCGCGCCGATTTGCAGCGGCATCACGTAGTTGCCGAAGCCGCCGGTCACGAGCGGGATGATCGTCATCCACACCATGCCGGAGCCGTGCAGCGAGTAGACCGCGTTATACGTATCGTTCGAGACGATGGCGCCCGTCGGGGTCAGGAGCTGCGTGCGTACCACTTCGGCCAAGAGCCCGGAGATGATGAAGAACAGCAACCCCGCGACCATGTACTGAACGCCGATGACCTTGGCATCGATCGAAAAGATGTACTTCGCGATGAAGCCTTCCGGCTCGGGGTGGATGTGATCGCGATGATCGACCGCGCCCGCGTGGGCAACTGCTACTGCCATGCGTTCTCCGTTACGACTTCTGGCTCAGACTGACGAGATAGGCATCCAAGTTCGCGATATCGGCATTGCTCAGCGCGTTGGCTTGGCGGTTCGGCATCACACCGATCGACGGGCCGCTCTTGCCCTGCGAGTTGTCGGGGCCCTGATAGCCGTTGACGAGCACGTGCGCGATATCTTCGGGGCTCGGCTTCTCCCCCGTTACGAGATTCGGATGATCGGGGTCGTTCAACAAATGGCCGAGACCCGGGCCGACGATCTTTTGAGAAAACTCGCCGACCGAGTGACACGTCGAACATTTCTGTCCGAAGAGCGCTTGCCCCGCCGCCGATTGGCCGCTCGCGAGATTGATCGGTCCGCTGCCCTGGCCTTGCGCCTTGAACTGCGCGGCGATCCAATGCCCGAAATCTTGTTGCGAATCGATATGGAGCGTGGCGACCATGTTGCCGTGCTCCTTGCCGCAGAACTCGGTGCAGATGATGCGGTACGTCCCGATCTTCTCCGGCGTGAAGCGGAGCGTCTGGACGAGCCCCGGCACCATGTCCGCCTTGATGCGGACCTCGGGCACCCAGAACGAATGGATCACGTCGGCCGAGGTGACGTGCAACGTGATCGGCGTGCCGACCGGGATGTGCATGTCGTCGTAGACGGACTGCTTGAGGCGCGGGTACCGGAACTCATACTTGAACTGGTGACCGATCGACTCCATCGTCAAGACGTCGCCGAGCGTATTCTGAAGACTGATCCAAATGCGAACCGAGAACACTGCGATCACGATCATCAAGAGCGTCGGGACGATCGTCCACCAGAGCTCGAGCTTCGGGTTGTCGTGAATCTGGATGCCGATCGCATCGGGCCCGTCGGACGCCTTGCGCCGCCACACGATGCAGAAATAGACGATGTAGCCGACCACGTACACGAAAATCGCGTTTCCGACGACGCTCAGAAACTTGAAGAGCCAATCGATGTCGCCCGCCGGCGCGGCAGCCTCGGGCAGATACTTGTCGATGTCGAGGTTTGCGATCCCGAACGACATGATCACGTTGAGGATCGTGAGCCCGATCGTCACGGGCCAAAACCCGGGGCCGAGACCCTGTTTCTGCGGCGCCGTGTACTGTGCCAAGAAGTTCTCCGTCTGATATCGGGGCGGCGAGGCCCCCGATCACCCCCGAGCCGGCACTCGCCGGCTCAACGAGCGAACTTGCTCTCGGGGGCTTATGGTCTTTTGTTGGTGATTGATTGACTCCGCGGGGCCTGACTACATTCTATCCGGGAGCGGACCGTTTGTAATCGTACAATTTGAGGAATTCGGGCGGCGATGACTTATGTGGCGCGGGGGGAGGCGTTTGCGAAGCGGCGGACGAGCTCGTCCACGTTCGTGATTGCCGTTCCTACGACGATGGCGGCGGCTCCGGCGGCGAACGCGGCGCGGGCGGCTTCAGGGGTGCCGATGCCGCCTTCGCAGATGACGAATGGGTGCTCGCTCGCAGCCTCGGCGACGAGGTCGAGCGCCGGCAAGGACCGTCCCGCCGTTTCCGGGGTGTAGCCGGCGAGCGTCGTCGCCACGATGTCCGCGCCGGCGCGGGTCGCGGCTTCGAGGTCGGCGGCCGTCGCACAGTCGGCCATCGCGAGGACGCCGGCCGCGTGCGCGGCGGCGATCATCGCTTCGAGCGTGGCTCCGTCGGGGCGCGCGCGGCCGGTCGCATCGAAGGCGACGATCGAAGCGCCGGCAGCGGCGACGCTCGCGACCTCATCGCGCGTCGCGGTGATGTACGGCTCGAAGCCGTCGTGCGCGCGCTTGACGATGCCGACGATCGGGACGTCGACGGCGGCGCGAACGGCTGCGATGCGTTTGAGACCCTCGATGCGCACGCCGACGGCCGCGTTTTGCACGGCGCAGCGCGCGAGGAGCGCGATCGTTGCCGGCTCGTTCAGAAGCGAATCCGCATACGCTTGTACGGAGACGATGAGGCCGCCGCGCAAGTGACGCAGCACGTCGCTCATCGCACCGCCTCCGATACCGCGAGCCGACGTGCGAGCACGAGCGCTCCGCCCGCCGGATCGAGGCGCGGCGCCGTCAGCTCGGCATGCGGAACCATCGTCGCAAGCGCCGTGCGAAATCCGGCGAGAAACGCGACGTCGTGCCACAACCCGCCGGCATACGAGACCGGCCGCGTCGCCGCGGGCGCGAGCCGTGCGTCGATCGTCTCGACGAGCCGTGCGAGTTCGCGGCACGCCGCGTCCCGAACGGTACGAGCATCCGCATCGCCGGACGCGCCGCTTTCGAAGACCTCCGTAGCGAACGCGGCGAGCGCCGGCCGCGTGATGTCTCCGTGTGCGAACGCGTGTTGGATCGCCCGCAGCGACGTGGTGCCATAGAACGCGTAGGCACGGTCGGCCACGTCGCTCGATTCTCCGCGGTCGGCGCGACCCATCGCGGAGCGGAGTGCTTCGCGGGCGATCCAGATGGCGCTTCCCTCGTCGCCGAAAAAGTATCCCCAGCCGCCGGCCCGCACGAGACGATCGCCCGCGCTCGCGTTGCCGACCGCAACGCTGCCGGTGCCCGCGATCGTGACGATGCCGGCCGCACCCGCGAACGCGGCCGCATGCGCGATCGTCGCATCGTGGACGACCGATCCTCGATCGGCGAACGTGCCGAGATCGATCGCGGCGGACTCACCGGCATCGAAGCCCGTGATGCCCGCGACGAGCCCCGCAAACCGCGTCTCGGTCGGAATGCGGGCGGCGACGCACGCGGCGGCGAGCGCCTCGCCGATGGCGCGCGCTTGGCGCGCCGGTTCCCGCGGCTGACCGACGAGATCGGCCGGCGGTCCGATGCCGCGCGCGACCTCGCCGCGATCGTCGCCGATCGCCGCGACCGTCGACGTCTGGCCGCCGTCGACGCCCGCGTACCATGTCACGAGCGCGCGAGCGCGATTTCGAAGCGGCGCGCATCGACGCTCGTCGCGCGCTCGGCATGTGCGACGACGTCGCGTTCGCTCGCGTCCGGGTACTCGCGATGGAATCGCTCGTGCGCGATCGCGAGCGCGACGAACGACTCGGCGGCGGCATCGCCGAGCGCACGACGAACGCGCGCGACCGCACGTGCGTTGACGCGAATCGCATCGTCCTCCGGATCGTACTCCGAAACGAGCGTCGCGGCGCCCCACGCGCCGAGGTCCGCGATTTCGATCGTCATGCGCCGACGTTCGCGACGGGAATCGTGCGACGCAGATCGACGCCGTCGCGCTCGAGTTCGGCGCGCAGCAACGCGGACGAAAGATCCCGCGGCTGCAGGCCGTGCGCGCAGAGCGCGGCCGCCGTTCCGGCAGCCTGCCCGAGCGTCATCACGGTCGGCGTGAGGCGCGTCGACGCGAGCGCTTCGTGTGTCGTCGAAATACAGCGTCCGGCGACGAGCAATCCGTCGACCGATTTCGGCACGAGGCAGCGATACGGAATCTCGTAGCTCGCGCCCGCCGGCAGACGAAACGTCGTCGTCCCGGAGCCCGAGGGATTGTGGATGTCGATCGGATACGCGCTGCGCGCCACCGCATCGTCGAACGTGCGCGCGTGCAAGACGTCGTCGCGCGTCAGCGTGTACTCGCCGACGATGCGGCGCGATTCACGAATTCCGATCTGCGTCGCCGTAGCCGCGATGCGCGCGTTCGCGAAACCGGGCACGTCGCGTTTGAAGAACGAAAGCAGTTGCATCGCCTGCGCGCGCGCGGCGACCTCGGCGCGCGTGAGGTCGTCCGGATCGAGCGGATCGATATCGACGACGCGCGTCATGTTCACGCTCACCTCGTCGGGATACGGCGAGATGAAGAACGAGACGAGTTCGCGCGGCACGTCGACGTCGCCGCGTTCGCGCGCGCGATTCCACAGCGCGTAGAGACCGGCGACCGCCGTGAGCGACGCGGCATCGCGTGCTTCCGGCGCGAGCGACGTCCGCATCTCCGCGGGGTGTTCGCGCACGTACGCGGCCGTCGCGTCGAGATCGACATGGCTGATCCGGAACATCAAGCTCGCCGGTTGCACGCGCCCATTCGCGTCGCCCTGTTGTAACGCGACGCCGGCCGATGCCGCCACGTACGCGTCGGCCGACGCATCGATCGTCACGGTCGCTTCGTACGTGCGAACGCCGCCGACCGTCGCGACGCGCGCACCACACACGATGCCGTCGCGCGCGACGGCGTCGAGAAAATACGCGTGCAACAAAAGATCGACGCCGCTCTCGCGCATCATCTCGAAGAGAAGCGCTTTGTGGATCTCGGGATCGAAGGGCGTGATCGTCGCGACGTAGTCCGATGCGTCCGCGATGTGGCCGGGCGATCCGCCGAGCGTCACGAGACGCTCGACGATCTCTTGCGCGATGCCGCCGACGATCCGCTCCTCGCCCGAATGGAACGTCATCCACGGGCCGACCATAGCCGCGGTCGCCGTTCCGCCGAGGAAGCCGTACCGCTCGATCAGGAGCGTGCGCGCGCCGTGGCGGGCCGCGGCGAGCGCCGCCGCACACCCCGCGTTGCCGCCGCCGATCACGAGGACGTCGTAGCGATCCAAAGTCTTCGCATCTACGTCGCGCGTGCGCCGCCGCCCCGCCGACGCGGCATCGCCGCGCTTTCCACGAACGCAACCGCACATGTTCACGAAGACGGCGGCGTTTTACGACACGATCTACGCGGCGCGAGGGAAAGACTATCGCGCGGAGGCCGAGTTCGTGGCGGCGACGATTCGCGCGTTCGCGCCCGGCGCCACGACGCTGCTCGACGTGGGCTGCGGGACGGGCGCGCACCTCGCGGAATTCGAACGGCTCGGCTTCACGGTCTCGGGCATCGACGCGGACCCGAAGATGGTCGCCCTCGCGCGCAGCCGCTTGCCCGACGCGCGCATCGACTTCGCGGACATGACGACGTTCGATCTCGGAGCGCGCTTCGACGCGGTCGTCTCGCTGTTCGGTTCGACCGGATACGCGCGCACGCCGCAGCACCTCGACGAGACGCTCGTCCGCATCGCGGCGCATCTTGCGCCGGGCGGCGTCGCGCTCGTGGAGCCGTTCCTCGACGCGTCCGTCTTTCGCGCCGGACATCTCGACGCGGTTTTCGTCGACCGCGACGATCTCAAGATCGCGCGCATGAGCGTCTCCAAACAGATGGGCAAGATCGCGATATTGGATTTTCACTATCTCGTCGCGACACTGCAGGGTGTCGAGCGCCTCTTCGAGCGTCACGAGCTCGGGCTGTTCGACGCGGCGACCTATCGCGCGGCGTACGACGCGGCCGGCCTCTCGTTCGAGGAGCTCGCGCCCGGCCCGTTCGAGCGCGGCTTCTACGGAGGTCGGTCGGCCGTTTGATCGAACGTATGTTCGATGGCGATCCGGCGGTTCGCGGGTGGCGTGACCTGCGAAGAAATCGTGGCGAAGTCCGTTCTCAACCGCGTGGCCGGGATGCCCTTCGGCTGGTCGATCAACCCGTACCGCGGCTGCTTTCACCGCTGCGTCTTCTGCTACGCGCGCCGCACGCACACGTTCCTCGAGCGAAGCGGGATCGGCGACTGGGGCACGCAGCTCTCCGTGAAGATCAACGCGCCGCTCGTGTTGCGCCGCGAGCTCGCGAACCCACGCTGGAAGGGCGACCACGTCGCGATCGGAACGGCGACCGATCCCTACCAGCCGCTCGAAGGACGCTACCGCATCACGCGCGGGATCCTCGTGGAGCTCGCGCGCGCCGCAACGGCGGCACACCTCATCACGCGGTCGCCGCTCGTGGTGCGCGACATCGACGTCCTCCAAGAGTTGGCACGCGCGGCAGGCGCGGGCATCTGCATCAGCCTACCGACGCTCGACGAGGCACTGGCGCGCAAGATCGAGCCCACGGTCGCGCCGCCGCGACAACGTTTGCGCGCCGTCCGCATGCTCGCGGACGCCGGGCTACGCGTCGGCGTCGCGATCGCTCCGATCTTGCCCGGCATCACCGATGCCGAAGCGTCGCTACGCGAGGTCTACGCCGCAGCCGCAGACGCGGGCGCATCGCAGGCGTGGCATAGCGTCCTCAACCTCAACGAGATCGCGCGCGAGAGTTACTTCGGATTCTTGCGCGCGGAGTTTCCCTCGCTCGTCGATCGGAACGAGATCGCGTACCGCAGCAAGTACGCGCCGAAAGCGATGGTCGCGGATATCGACGCGCGCGTGGACCGCGCGAAATCCGGCATCCGCTTTCGCTCGCGCACGACGATCGCCGCGCAGCCGCGCCGCGTTCAGCTCTCGCTGCTCGACGAGCCGCTGCTGCTCTAAACGCCGACGCGACCGACTTCCGTCGCGGAATCCAGCACGATCTCGAGGCCCGTCGGCTTGTCGCCGTCCAAGACGAACCGGCGCCGCACGACGCGCAAGAGCTTCGGACCATCCTCACCATTGAGGACGAGTTCGTCGCCGATGCTCGGGATCGCGTCGCCGCTTCCGAAGGTGAATTGGGTCAGCGTCTTCGCGGTCAATGCGTCGTGGTATGAGATCGTCATCGTAGGGCTCCTGCGGCTAGCGGTTACCCCGCACTCGTACCCACATCGGAGGCGAGCGCACGATACCCGAAGCCGGCAACGAGCGCGCCGAGGATCGGCGCGAGCCAGAAGAGCCAGAGCTGCTCGAGAGCCCAACCGCCGACGAAGATCGCGGGGCCCGTCGAACGCGCCGGATTCACCGACGTATTCGTGATCGGGATGCTGACGAGATGGATCAGCGTGAGCGCGAGGCCGATCGCGATCGGCGCGAAACCCTTGGGCGCACGCGCGTCGGTCGAGCCGACGATCACGATCAGGAATCCCGCCGTCAAGACGAACTCCGCGATGAAACCGGAGACGAGGCCGAAGCCACCCGGTGAATGGTCGCCGTAGCCGTTCGCGGCGAGGCCGTTCGGCTGCATCGCGAAGCCCGTGTGACTGGAGACGATCGCGTAGACGACGGCCGAACCGACGATCGCGCCGATCACCTGAGCGACGATGTACGGCACGATATCGCGCGCGGGAAAACGTTTGCCGGCCCAGAGCCCGATCGTCACCGCGGGGTTGAAATGCGCGCCCGAGATGTGCCCGAGGGCGAAGGCCATCGTGAGAACCGTCAATCCGAAGGCGAGCGCGACGCCCGCGAAGCCGATACCGACCGGCACGTGGGCATCGGTCAGGAAAACGGCGGCGAACACGGCGCTTCCCGTACCCCCGAACACAAGCCAGAACGTCCCGACGAATTCGGCAAAAACACGACGACCGAGCGATTCCATACGACCCCCAAAAAAGCAAAACGCGTGCGTGCTAAAGAGCGAGCAGGCGAATCGTTCGCTAGGCCGGTCTCATTTACTTCAAGTCGTTCGACGCTTTAAATGTAACGTTTCGTCGCCGGCCACCATGCGGCGAGCGGGCGGATCGGGTCCGTACATTTGTAAATCGTCAGGTTGTTGAAGTCGGGGAGCACGTACGCGTCGCTATATACGCCGACCGGTTCGACCGAGCGAAACTCGCCGCGAAGCATGTCGGGCGAGAGCCCGATCGCGAGTACGACACGTCCGCTCGCATCGCCGGGCCCATAGAGGTAGTAGTTGTTGTGGCCGCTGATCGCGCGCGGGAGGTGATAGCGAGGTCCGAGGAAATCGACGGCCGACGCCTGCCCGTAATCGCGCGTGAGGATCGTGGCTTCGCGTTGCTCCTCGGGCGAAAGCCCGTCGTACGCAACGGCGAGCGTCTTCACGAGTTTCTGCCATCCGAGCATATCGGCGAAGTGTTGCGGCACGAGGCCTTCGGGATGCTTCTCCATTTTGATGCTGCGGAAATCGAGGACGCGCTCGTAGTTGAGAAACGTGCCGAGCGGCAAGAGCGGAAACGCCTCGGGCGCGATTGCGAGCCCGCAGACGAACAGTAGCACCGGATATGCGATGGTGAACCACGGTATCGAAACCAAGCGCCGTTCGAGCGCGGGCGCACCTGCGGCAAAAAGGACGGGATAGGCCGGAGCGAGATAGTAAATTTTCGCTCCGAGCGCGAGGTATGCGATGCTGAGTAAAACGTACGCCAACCCGTACCAACGAAGCGAACGATTCCGCGGACTCGCGAGCAGCGACCAGAGTCCCGCGATCCAAATCGGTGCGGCGAGCGGGTTCATCATCAAAATCTGCTGCAAGTAGAACGCGAGCGGCCCGACGACGACGTTCTTGTCGATCGCCGCGTTGCGCAGTACCTCGAGTTGGGGCCATCCGTGCGCGGCCTGCCATACGAGGGTCGGCGCGACGAATGCCGCCGCGATCGCGACCGCGAGTGCGAAACCCGGGCGACGGAGGGCGCGGCGCTCCGGCGAGAGCACGATGGCCACCACGCACGAGCCGAGATAGAAAAACATCGAGTACTTATTGATCAGCCCGAGTCCGCAGACGGTGCCGAGCGCGAGCCACCATCCGAGGCGATCCGTCTCGCTCGCTTTCACGAACAGATACGCGGCGCCGATCCAGAGGAGCGGTTCGAATGCGTTCATCGTGAGCAGATTGCCGATCGCGAGATAGAACGGCGCGAGCGCGATCCCGAGCATCGCGATCGATTGCGCGAACGCACCGCCGCCGAGGCGTCTCGTCAAACGCCCCGTTACGGCGACCGTCGCGGCGGCCGCGATTGCGGGTAAGAGACGTATGCCGTAGAGCGAGTCGCCGAAAAGTCCTAAAGCGATCTTCGTAATCACGGCGATGAGCGGCGGCTGATCGACGTAACCCCATGCGAGGTGGCGCGCGCAACTGATGAAGTACAATTCGTCGCGCTGGTAGCCGTAGCCGCCGGCGACGGCGATGTGCAAGACAAAGGTCGCAATTGAAACAAGCGCGACGAGCGCCACGTCTAAATCAATACTGAAGGACTTACTCGTTACGTCCCGGGATTGACCAATATGACCGACGGCTCGCAAGCCCACAAGACCCTCTTCTGCCGAACCTTTATCGAGACGCATCGTACGTTCGACCCGGCGACACTACCATGGCCGGAACTCGATGCGGTTTCCATCGACCGCCTTCGTTCCATTCCCTTTTGGAGCGTCGCTCTCGCTGCCGAGCAGAACGCCGGCGTCATGGTCACGCAGTTCGCGACGACCTTGACCGACCCGCTGATTCGCGAGGCCATGGCTGTCCAGGGCGTCGAGGAGACGCGGCACGGTCGCCTTCTCGAAGTGATGCTCGCGCAGTACGGAATCGACGTTGCGGCCCGCCCCCCGGTCCGGGCCGACACGCGGGAGCGCGCCTTCATCGATTTCGGATACGAAGAGTGCATCGACTCGTTTCTCGGATTCGGGATTTTCGGACTGGCTCGTAAGATTCAACTGTTCGTGCCAGAGCTTACGGACATCTTCGAAGTCGTGCTTCTCGAAGAAGCGCGGCACGTGACGTTCTTCGTTAATTGGATCGCGTACGAGCGAGCGCGGCGAGGCCGTGGCAATCCGGCGCTCGTCGCCGCAGCGACGACGCTCGGGTATCTCCGCGCCGTGAAGCGCATCGTCACGAACTTCGCACCAGGTGTGACGGAGGGCCCGAAGACGCAGGGCGTCGGATTCGGCATGGAAGGCGCGTTCGCGCTCTTCGAGGACATGACGTGGCGCAGTTTCCTCGCATCGTGCGTCGCCGGAAGCGATCACTACCTCTCCGCGATGCCGAAGGAACTTCTCGTTCCACGCGTCTTGCCGGAGCTCGCCAAACTCGCGCTCAAGATTCCGACGTTCGGTTCGAAAGCGCCGCGCCGCGTCTCGCCACAAACGAGCTCGCAGAGCGCAACGCTTTAGGCCGACGTACGCGCGGCGAGAACGACGATCGCGGCATCGTCGTCGAGCCCGCGGACTTCTTCCGTCGCGAGCGCGATCACGTGCGCGGCCTCGGCGAGCGTTCCGAGATCGGCGACGCGCGATCCGTAGACCAGATGCACGTCCGGAAGCGCGCGGCCCACGTCGCCGTATGCCGTCGCGTCTTCGAACGCGTCCCCGAGCGTGCGTTCGAGGCGGCTCGCCGTCGTGAGGAACGCGCTCGCGCGGCGGACGGCCACGCGCACCACGCCACGCCGATCGACCGCGCAGTAGTCGGGCACACGCGTGGACCGATAGAGCGCGAACTCACCCGCGCTCATCGCGAGCGCGACGGATGCGACATCGACGCCGAGCGTACGCGCGGCCGCATCGCGGCGCTCGTCCTCGGACGCAAGCGCGCGCGGACCGCTCGACGCGACGCCGGCCGTCGCACCCGATGCGGTCGCGCGCACGAGATTGCGACGCGCGTCGATCTCGACCGTCACCACGGACGATTCCGTGGACGCACCCGCAGCGATCACGCGTTCGAGCGCTTCGCGTCGCACGCGTAGCACGTCGTCCTGCGTCGGCGCGACGATCGTTCGCTCGACGACGTCGCGGACGAGCGCGAGCGCGACGCCGAGCGGAGAAATAACCTCGGCATCGCGCGCGAGGCGATACCGGAGCCCGAAATGTCGCGCCGCGAACGGCACGAGCGCGGCCGCACCACCGCCGCCGCCCACGAGCTCCACGTCGGCGCGCACGAGATCGTAGTCGGCGATCAATTCGTCGATCGCCGGACGCAACGTTTCCGCCGCGCGCTCGAGCATGCCGTGGGCGAGTGCGTCCGCATCGAGTCCGAGCCGCTGCCCGACGAGCGAGAACGCACGCCGCGCGCTCGCGGTATCGCCGCGCGCGAAGTCGCCGTCGCGCACGTCGCCGAGGAGGTTCGCCGCGCACGTGGGCGTGAGCGTCGCACGCGCGCCGCTCGCGAATTCGAGCACGAGATAGTCGCCCGGGTCCCCCGGCTTCGGCGCGACGAACGCGACGCGCGCCGTCGCGATATCGGCCTCCGCCGAAAAGCACGCATACGCCAGTCCCGCGATGTGCGCCGAACGCGGGCCGACGCCGCGGATCGCCGCGATTCCGCGCCCTTGCGGGTCGAGGCGCAGGATACTGCCGCCGGCGATCGCGAGCGTGCGAACGTCGAGCGTCCGCAACATGGTTCGATGGCCGCCGACGCGCGCGGGCTGCATCTGCGGCAGGCCGCGGCGAATCACCGAACAGTCGGCGCTCGTGCCGCCGACCTCGACGAAGATCCCATCGGTCACGTTCTCGTGAAGCAGCGCCCCCGCGATACCGGCGGCCGGGCCGGAAAGCATCGTGAGGATCGGACGGCGCGCGACCTCGCCGACCTCCATCACGCCGCCGTCGCTGCGCATGATCATCAGCGGCACGCCGATCCCGGCGCGCTCCACCGCATCGGCCGTCATCTGCGACGTACGGACCATGCGCGGCAAGATCGCGGCGTTCAACACCGCGGTGCGCGTCCGCGCACGCAAGCCGTAGGTCGTCGCGACGTCGTGGCCCGCGGTCGCGAGTACGCCGCGCTCGCGCGCCGCGGCCATCGCAGCGGCCTCCGCGCGCGGTCGATCGACGCCGAACGCTTCGCTCGCAACGATCGCTTCGGCACCACCGGCGAGTAGCGTATCGAGCGCACGCGATACGGCGGTCGCATCGCCGGCGCGGGCGAACGCGATCGCGGGCGCGAGCGACGCGTTGCGCGCGAGTACGATCGGCGGCACGCGCAGTTGACGGCGCGCGAACCAACCGAAGCCGCCATGCAAACCGACGATACCGACGCGCGCCACGTCGCCTTCGAGCAACGCGTTCGTCGCTTGCGTCGTCGAGTGCGCGATGAACGCGATGCGTGCGGCATCGACGCCGGGCACGGAGAGCGCGCGCTCGAGCCCGGCCACGATGCCGGCGGCCACACCCTCGGGCGCATCGTGCGTCGTCGGCACCTTCACGCGCGCGACGATCTCGCCGCTCGTCGACTCGACGACCACGACGTCCGTAAACGTTCCACCGACGTCGATGCCGACGCGCAGCGAGCGCATCACGGAACGAACGGCCGCGCGAGCACGATTTCGAGTTCGCGCGCACCGCGCTGCACGACGAATCGATGCGGTTGCCCGTCGTACGCACGCGCCTGCGTCTGGAACGTGCCGTACTCCCACCAGTACTTGCCGTCGAGCTTCTCGACGATGTCGTTCGTGCGCATGCCGGCGGCGAACGCCCCGCCCCCCGCGCGAACGAACGCACGCATCTGTCCGTCGCTCGTTTTGAAGAGCGTGTAGTAATACGTCGGGCGACGATTCGCATCGGAGTACGCGAGGCCGCGACCGAAGAGGTTACCCGCAACGCGCGGACGATCGACGCTCCAATTCTGCATGCGCACGAACGCCGCGAGCGCATCGACGCGCACGTCGGAGGTGCGGGGCACGTACCACACGTCGACGGGCCAATCCGCGCAGTCCGAAAGCGCGAGCCCGACCTCCGTATCGGCGGCCGTTATTCGAACGATCGCCGTGTAGTCTTTCGCCGCGCAGTCGGTCGAGCTCGCATCCGCGACGTCGGTCGTGTTCGCGAGGCGCAGCGCGCCGTCGTGCGCGAGGCGCGAACGAATCTGATCGGCGGCGAGCGCCGAGGCCGGGCTCGCATCGCCGGGTACCACCACGATCGTGCCGTCTGCCGTAATCGGCGCGAGGAGACCCGGTTGCGGCGAGGGCGACGCGGCGAGCGTTTGCGCCGCGGCCGGCGTCCCGAGTGCGAACGGCTGCACGCCGAGCAACGTGCCTCCGAACAGCGCGACGGCGATCGTCGCCGCCGTCGCGACGCCCACTTGAAACGGCAACGTCAGCTTCGTGATTTCGGCGACGCTCACGCCCGTGAAGTTCGCGACCCACACGTTCTGCGTGTTCGTCGGATCGCAGGCGTTCTGCACTTGAACCACGGCCATGACGGCGGCGACGAGCGTAACCGCGGGCAGCACGCCGAGCCCCGCCAGCACCGTATAGACGGCGATGCCGACGCCGAAAAGGTTGAGCGGCCCGCGATAGAGCGCGAGTGGCGAGAGGAGGCCGAACAACACGACGTAGCCGACCCACGAGCGTGGCGCGATCGCCGCGACGAGCGGTGCGAGCGACGCCTTGACGCTCGGCAATCCCGTCGCAACGAGCAGCATCCCGATCCCCATGAAGAGGATCACGGCGGGCGCGACGTCCTCGGTTCCGCGAATCGCCGCGGCCACGAGCGTGGGAATCGTCTTGCGCGGCGCCGCCGTCACCGCACCGTACAGCGCGGCGAGCGCGAACGCGACGATCGGGCTCGCGCCGACGGCGAAATACAGAACGATCGGCAGCACGGGCGCGAGCAGCGCGTACCATGGCGCGCGCTTGCGTGCGAGCGGCTCCTCCGGCGCGAGCGCCCACGTGGCATACCCGCGCGTCGTGCGAAAGCGCACGACGGCGAATGCGACGAGCGCCGCGAGATCGAGTCCGGCGAGCGCGAGCGCGTACGGCTGCAACTGCGCGCGCTCCACACCGAACGTCTTCGTGTAGAACGTCCACTGCGCGATGTTGAAGATGTAACCGAGCGCGAACGCGAGCAAAAAGAGCGTCGCGGCCGTCTTGCGCGGAACGCCGATCGTCATCATGATCGGCAGCACGATCGAGCCGACCATGATGATCGCGCCGAGCCCCGTCAGCGAGGTGAAGAGGATCGCCACGGCCGCGCAAAGAGCGAGCGCGAGCACGGCCGGTCGATCCCCACCGAATTCCGCGGCGTACGTGACGATCGTTTCGGCGATGCCCGTCGACATGGTGACGCGCGAGAGGAGCGCGCCGAAGATCACGGTCACGATCACCGGCGCGAGCTTCACGGTGCCGTCCGCGATCGTGCTCTCGAGACCCGCCGGGCCGGCTCCGGCGACCGCCGCGATCCCGAGCGCCATGAGCGGGACGGCGAGCAGCGCCGGGAGCAGCCGCAGGTACATGAGCGCCGCTGCCGCGATGAAGATCGCGAGCATGGCGAGGCCGGGAAGGCTCGAGTGCACCGCCCCGCCTTCTACGGCGCGGCGCCGATACCCAAGAGATCGTCGAAGGCC
>Ga0116229_10007706_pt1 | contig 16940 bp, 12 predicted proteins | sample S1TSphgellanicum_3_FD_87313 | JGI IMG/M metagenome (GOLD analysis project Ga0116229, IMG submission 87313) | Host-associated microbial communities from peat moss isolated from Minnesota, USA - S1T2_Fc - Sphagnum magellanicum MG | ecosystem: Host-associated > Plants > Peat moss > Unclassified...
AAGATGATATATTCACGCGAACGGAGAAGGAAAAAAAAAATATGAGGGAGATCTCCGTGTGCCGCCGTTTCTTTTTTTTTTTTTTTTTGTTTTTTGTTTTTTTTTTTTTTTTTTTTTTTTTTTTTTTTTTGGTTCCGTGTTGTTTTGTTTTGTCGCAGCTTGAAGACGCCCCGCAAGATGGCAATATTTGTGTTTTTTTTTTTTTGGCGCTTTTTTCCCCCCACCCACCAAATTGTCTCGGATTGGATGGTCTTCAACAATGCATCTATATATGTATGTATGTCTTCAAGCTTTTGTTGCTCCCCCGTTGACGTCCCATATCTTCAAAGCTTTTTGGCAAACTATTAAATTGATATACCTAAGCTGGACCAGAAAATTAGAAATCGACAAGTTGCGTCTCTAAAATTAAGGTTCTTCTTCGCATCACGAGGAGGGAGCAAGCGAGCGAGCAAGCAAGCAAGCAGGTCAATGACGAGATTCCAGCAGCTGTTTCCGGTGAGCGAATCATGGCTGCGCCGGACACAAGATTCGCACCAAAAGATCCTAAGGAATCCTTTGTGTGTTCCCTTCCCTCCTTTTTCTTTTCTTTCCGCCCTCCTCTTTCTTTTTCTCCCTCTTTTGCTGACGACTTAGTTACCACCAACCCGGTGTGGGGGGCGGTTACCTGGTTTCGACAGTTAGAACCGCCGGTTCTAGTTAGTTCCAACCAAATCGGAACCAGGCCTGCTGATTTTGGATCCAGTTCTGGAACCAGAACCAAAAAACTGGGTCTTCTAGAACCAAACCTGATTCTGGGAACAAAACTGAACTCAGAACCCAAAAATCAGAACTGATCCTGGAACCAGAGGCTAACTGGAGGTTAACCATCAGTTCACTGCAGGTTCCAGACCTGGGTTTAGGCAGAACTGAACCAGAACCAGGTCTGATTTCCACAACTGGAATTGGAACCAAAAACCATTTTCATTTTATTTAAAAGAACCAGAACCAGAGCTTGTTCATATAAGTCAAGAACCAGCCAATATTCATACCAACCCCAATGATTCCATCCCTCAGGGGTTGTTTGTTCAGGGTTCAGGGTTTAAGAGTTGTTTAGGGATTGTTTACCCATTCTGGGTGAGTTCATGGTACTAAAGAGATGTAGATTTCATTTGCATGATGATGCACCGCTGGTGACAAAAATGATTTGCTCACTTGCCTCTATGTTTTTCCTTAACACTTTACACTGCACTCCAGTAATCATGCAAAGAGATACTGATAGAACAGAAATAGAACACCAGGAGCAGAAATCTTAGGTGTCTTTTGGTTTCAGAAAACAGAAACAAAATGGTCAACCGCTCTTGCAATTCCTGAGCAGATAGACAATCCAAAAAATGTATGGTAACTCTTGAAATTCTGAACAGATAATTTTACCAGTAATATCTGAAAAATGCTCAATGGTTGCTTTCCAACTCTGCCGCCAGCAATGAGATTACCATCAATATCAGAAAAACATGATGGTTGTTACTTTTCTATCTCTTGTACCAGCAACATCTGAAGGAGGGCATCAGAGACACCACAGACCATGGTTGCTACATTTAGCTGTGCACACCATACTCATTGCACAGATATCAGATTGTAACATTTGAAATTTTATATCAATCAACTGGAAAGTGGAGACCATACCTGTAAAGACTCTGGATTGTTGATGAAGGGACCTGCATGCTTGTCAAGTTCATAACTTTGAATGCCGGTGTCCTAATTCCTCTGCAGTCCAGTAACATTTGACTTCCCAAATTCAAACCCCCCAAAATCTGCTCTATGCCATCAATCTACATCTTGCTTGAAAAAACATTGAAACCACCATTACATACTTCAAAACTACATCACACAGTGAAAGTACACAGTAATCTGCTCAAAACTTAGGGCCAACAGTTACATAGAAACTGAAATCATGAGTTCCTGTTTTATTTCCAAAGCAATGAGAAGACTCAGTCAGAGTATCAGCTAGCACTCAAAGAGGCATTGCTAAGGAAAAAAAGTCAAAATGGTATTCTTGTCCAGCCTGTGACAAGCTTGTGAGGGTAAGCTTCATCTTGTTTTAGCTTGCCCCTGTACAAGCAAGCACCACCAACAACATTACCCATACCATACTCCAAAGGCAACATGGACTCTATGGAGAAACATGACTATTTGAAGATAGGATTCAATCTTACACACCCTTCTCACTTCAGTAAACTTTCTGGTGGAAGAACTTTGTCAAATCAGTTGGATTCTGTCATTGAACCTTTTTCTTGGATATGTCCCAGTCAGTTCAAGAAAAATCCATCTCCACTACTCCTACAGGACTTTTAGAACAGGAATCTGTCTCTCTGCCCACATATACTTACCCGTCTCTCCTGCCATAACAGTTATACATGATGCTGCACTTTCCCAACATATATCTCCATTTTCTGCACACTTCCTTTCATCATATTTTGGATGAGATGGGATGGGATATCCCATCTCTCCACAAAATCATCCCAATACCTAGGGTTGGGATGGTAAGATTCACCTGCATTCGACCAGCATTCCTCACTGTCTCACTTGAAGTACTTTGCATGCATGCAGAGAGTGAGAGAGAACCTGCAAGCTCTCACAAGAAAGTGGTAAAGAGTCACAGCTCCAGAAATGTTAGTACTGTTACTATTTGACACACTCATTATCAGGCTCAAGAAGCCTTCAAAACATTTTACAAGACTTTCCAGGCAAAGTGTTCAGATTTGGTCAAACCATATCTGCAGCCTACAGCAAGTTTGGAATAAAAATACTATGCTTTGAGCAATGCAGAACAGCCCACTCCTTCACCATATCCAAATTCTGTACATGGGAGTGAAAGTGTACTCCTACCATTGAACATCAGCATTGAAATGTTCTCTATCTTTCACAACTACCTTCTGTAATTTACAAGAACAAGTCACCAGAATCTATGAACCATGAATGTCTCCACCCTTCGCTTTCCCACTATCTACTAAAAGATTCATAGGACCAATATGAGCAAATCACAGGCCCATATGTCCAACAGAGGTGGACCCACAAAAGTACCCACTCGAAAATGTCCTTCAGGGTGGACATGAAGAGTCTAGTGTTTCCTCATTCCTGCAGAAAAAGTAGCCAATTAGCTTACATAGCATTCAGTTGGAGGATGTAGTGACTATACCTGCAATCAAATGTGCCAAGGTAAAATGTCAGTTCTTTCAAGTGAAAAAACATGCTTGCCAACGTCAGCAAAACTGAAAGCTTCAAGCCTGAACCAGTACTGCCTTCCTCTTCTTATTAGCATTACCTGATTTTTTCCCCAGGCTAACCAGTGAATTGATCTGATAGAGCTAGTTTAACATCATAGCCCAGAAGTTGTGGGCTACGTGATAATGTGTACTTGGCCCACAAGCTATTTGCTGGCAGGTCAGACATATGAGTATACAGGCCCAGGCTTAGAATTTTCTGCCCAACACCTGTTATTACATGTGTTAAGCACATCTTTCAAAGCAATGTGAACCTAGTACATATCTATGAGATTGCAGAGAGAACTTCAGACGACTTCTGGAGCTAACACAAGGAGTGCAGTCATGATCTCGTGAGTATCGCTGACAAAGTGTCAAGCCATCACCTTCATCATGAACGGCAGAGTTGAACTGCCATGACTCCCCACTTGCTTCATCAGCTCCTGACAGTAGCTGTGGATAACTATGTAATAATCAGTACAAAATTTCAGACAAACCATCCTGAGTTCCTGTCACATTCCCAGTAGCAATGGGAAGCCTCACTCATGATGTTGGCTAGCACTGACATAGCTAATCAAGAATGTCAATAGTATCCTCATTCAAGCTGCAATGAGCTTGTGAGTGTTCATTTCATTTTAGCTTGTACCTGTACAATGTGCACCTAGTACAACCCTAATAGATATCCTAACATGACAGCAATCCCATGTTAGGTTACTTAGTGACTGCTTGTAGTCAAGGAAGTTACGAAGCTAGCTAAAATGAGGAAGATGGTGGCTGATGGTTTTCAACTGTGGGAGCCATCGCTCATGCAGTTCCATTTTCACTACAAGAAGAGCAAGGGGTGCTCTTGACTATTGAAATGGAATATTTATACATTCTTCATTCCATATTTAGTTCTCAAGTCTTAGAGCAGCACCCATCAATCATGCATTTGCACCATGATGCTTACCTGTAGAAGCCTGGTGCTCACAGCTTCCAGATGCACCTCCACTGTCCTCTGGTTTCACAGTCAGATTGGTGAGGTAGCTCTTTTGTGATGAGGTGTCTGATATTCGGGAAGACTGGCGTGGCAGGGAACCACCTTGAGCATGGTCTTCATGGGCTGACAAATTGGGCAGAGCCAAAGAGGAAAAGGAAGGGTCAAGTGGCTCTGTATTCACTTTGGATGCCAACTCTGTGAGCTCCGCATGTGCTGCTTCCAGTCCTGGTGCCACCCCTGTATGGTTGGCTAGGGTTTCCTTGGCTTTCTCTAGAATTGATTGTAAATACTTGCCTTGAGCCTCAATCCGCAACTGCAGGTTTCTTTGTATCTGAAAAATTGAGAAAAAAAAGAAAAAGATAAGGAGATCCTATTTTATAAAATTTGAGGTATCTATCCCAAGTAGATAAAACTGGAGATTCAACATATTCTATGTCCACAAAGTAGATCAACAGGGACCCAGGGGGGCAACACACAATACCTCAAGTTGCTCTTGCAGGCGACGTTGAGCCTCCATTTGCATGCGAATAGCCTCTGTAATTTGGAAGCTTCTGCAATAATCACACTTCTCTCAGTGCTAACATTGATGTTGACAGCTCTAATTCAAATGCTCTAAATATCCTGCTACACACAAACGTTGAAGAATTGTTGGGAACAATTCTCCTTTGAAATGACTCTGAAAAAAGCTCACCTGTGCTGGTACACTTCTGTCTTAGATACAGTGTGGCAATGTATGTCTGTACTATAAGAAGTGAAGAGACAAAAGACACACATACTCTTGTGAATTCTGTGACTTGGGTGTGGTCATAGTCTGACAGGCAGCATTGTTCACTACTTGTCCATCAGAAGACCCTGTGCAAGTGGTCACAAAAAAACATAATGACAAATGAGAAAAGTCACACAGTACAACAGTCCATAACAACTCCAGGTGATGAAGGATTCTCAGAGCACCAGCTTAGGAAATAACCATGGAAAACCTACAGTCTAGGAGCAGGGAGAATTTATATGCACCCTACCATGCCCACAAAAAGGACATGCAGCTCTTCAGATCAAATATATCAGAGAATAATCCAAAAAATGTCAATGGGTTTCAATTAAACATACCAGGAAGCACATCCTTTGCTTCAGGCACACTCCCCTCTCTATGAAACTGCTTTCCAAGCCGGTACTTCTGAAAGCCATCAGTCAGGAACAACATCAGAAATTGCCAATCTACAAATGCAAGAACTCAAAGAACTTCAATATAAAGAAGACCAACTAAAAAAGAAGGAAGAAAACAACACACAGAACTTTAATAGAATGATGTTTCTGACATTGTGGGCTTTGAAAACTTCCCACTCAGATTAAGAAGCCCTTGGAAAAATCATTTTAAAGATTCCAAAGACAAACACCAAACAGAATCCTGGTTTGGTAAGAAAATAATTAGTTTGATCTAACAGAAATCTAGAAGAGTAACCTTTTCTCTTAAGAAGACTATGATTGAATCACCATAAAAACTATGAAGAACCTGTTTGAGCTCTAAAGCCCCAACAACCTATAAATTTACCAAGATCTGAAACTTTTGGAATCCACATGAGGCATGCAAACCATGTTAATACCCTCATATTCTGGTTGACAACACTTGTCTAAAATGGGTCATCCACATACCAAGTCTGTTTGACTTACTGCTCCTCTAGACTACATTTTTTTTACCTCTTAGAGAGCAAGTGGAAAGCACCTTCAGTGTTGCTCTCCTTCAGTGCATAACTGATGAGATAGAGTTGTGAGTGTGAGAGAGAATCTGCAAGAGAAAGGGAAGAAATTGGGTAAACCTGGAGGTGGCTTTTCAAGTGGTAAAGTGTGAGGCCTTTCACACCCATTACCCTCATCACTGTTTTCGGCGTCGCCTCTGCAACATAAAAGGAGAGAGGAAACACATTCAGCATTTGCTGAAACAACAATGACTCTGGAAGTACTTTTTTTGGCATCATTGTGCTGAAGAAGAAGCATGAATGAGATATCATGCTTCTTACAACTAGAAAAAAATGGAAATATTCTCAAAACCTTAACAGATGTATGGACAGAAAACTGAATAAAGATGTAGAGCATCTCTAGCACTGCTCAGCAAAACCATTTCTCACATCAAAGTTTTAGTCATTTACTTTTTTCCAACCCCACCTATAAAACTACTAAACTGGGACTGCAAATTGTTGAGAGACTACTAATAGCAACCCACTTGGACCAATCAAACTAATTGGCCAATCAAAAACAGGGAGTAATCAATAAATATGATTTGACTGTATTTATTAGATTTTTATGTGCATTTTTCCAAGGTCACAGTAGTCTTCCTGTGAGTCCACTGGATATAACTGCTGCACCTCATCCAAGATTTCCTTCCAGGGTCACAGTAGTCTTTAGGTGAGTCCTCTGGATATGACTGGTGCACCTCATCCAAGATTTCCAGTGCAGGGGCACATAATGAGCACTGGTGGAAATGCTCTCATGGCAAAATGGCACAGGGCTTGGCATTTGAGCACAAATGGCACATGAAAAGAAAAAACGAAAAAAGCAGAGAGGATGAAGGAAAACATACTATCGGAGCCTCCAAGCTGCATCACTGCATCCACGAAACGCTCATGAAGCTCTGGAGTCCATCGCAAGCGCGGCTTCGGATCAGCGGATGTCACTCCACCATCTCCAGAAAGAGTTCCACTGTAGAGAGATGATCTGTCTTGTTGATTTGAGGAGGAAGTTTGTGAGCGGTGCGGAATCAAGCCGGGACTCGTGTACTTCTTCATTTGATACATCTTTTGATTCTCCTCAACTCTACCAACTCTTTAGAGAAAGAAAGGCGGTAATAAGAAGATGACCGCTTGCTTTTGTTTTCTCTGAGAAAAAAGAAAAAAGAAAAAAAAAAAAAGAGTATTGATTCGAAACCGATTTGCGTTTCTAAAGTACGCGATGGAGGAGGCAAAAAAAACATTCACTTTTTTATTCCAAAGACCACAACAGCCGCATTGACAAGGTATTGTAAACCCTAGTTTACCTTTCGCTCAACAAACAAAAGTAGTTCAGACTTCAGACTTTTCGAGTTTTACAACAGCATCAAAAGCTACACACAAACACAGACTGAAAGAGATCCAGACATGAAGCAACAACAACGACAACAACAACTGATGTCGAAAACTCCAAGCAAACAAAAGAAAGAAACCCTGGCTTAAAAAAAACCAAAATAGGGGAAAATCTTATTGCACTCCACACCAAAAAAAATGGATAAAAAAATACGGCACCACGTCTGCAACAGGAGCATACAGATGACCAAAAGATAACGAAGAAAGGAAGAGGAAAAATCAACAAAAAAAACAAAGGACCGAAGCTTGCCGTTGCAAGCAAAGCTCAAGAGACGCAAAACGGAAGGGGAGCCAAAGCTCGAGCGAATCGCCGGAGAGACAAAGAGAGCGAGAAGGATGCCGGAAAGTCCCCTGTTCACACTGTCCCGCTTTTTTCATCCAAGAAAATCCCTCATCCATGGATGTTGTAAAAGTGTTGAAATAGTCACTCTGTCAAATGGGGGTTAAAATGCTGTTGGGAATTCTGATTTATAACCCAAATAAAAGGGAAAAAAAAATTCCTAAAAATCAAATGATAATATCAATATTCTTGGTTACAAAATTCTCATTATTTATGCAAAATTAATGCATTATACCTAAATATGACATCCATGACTAAGCCAATATGATTTATACACATGACATAAACGATTCAAAATGGCATAAACAATGAGTCTAATTCAATTTTTAAAGGACATAAATAACTAACCTAATTAAAAAAGATTAGCCCTAAATATCATGTTTTGACATAATGATGATAACCTTTTTTTAATTTATTTTCATCCAATGTAATAATACTTCATCCATAGATATCAAGTTATTATTATTTGATATCAAGGTTTGATGTTCAATATTATATTTAATTTAACAAGAGTGTGAGTTTGTGTGCCTCACTATCAAATTAAATTTCTAGCTAATGCAATTAAATTAAATTAAAATCGGTTTTTCTTATTTTAAATTTTTTTCATCCATTAAATTCTCTCATCCCTAGTTGAAAAAAAAAATTGTATGTAGCTAGTTCACCCATATTATTTTTAAAATTTTAGCTACAAATTCATTTATGCAAAATTTTATTTTTAATTATTATTTTCTTATTTCTCATCCATGAATGTAAAATTATTGAATCCGCCAATTGGGTTTCGATGTTGGATATTTTTTATCAAAAAAAATGTGCCCAAAAAATCAAACAATATTTTGGCTATAGAACTCATTATGCAAAATTAATTATCTTATTTTTGGCTTTCTGGTTTTTCATCCCAAGGAAATACCTCATAATTAGATGTAAAGCAGTGTATTTACCAATTGAGGTTTGATGTTCAATAATTATTTAAAAAGATTGGGCCCAGCATAAAATAGTTTTCATTTATGCAAAAATAATAATAATAATAATTCATATTTTATATTTTTTTCATTCAAGAAAATATCTCATCCATATTTGTATTTGCTGTTGGGGTTTGATATTGGATTTTTTTAATGAAAAAAAAATGTGCCCAAAATCAAACGACATTATGGCTTTAAACTCATTTTGCAAATTTATTTATTTTTTAATTTTCTAATTTTTCATCACATGGAGGTACATTGATTTACATGTCCTTAACATGTTAAAATTTGTATTTGACCATCATGGATTACAACCACAAATTGGTCTTTATTATTATTACTTGGGCTCCACATTACTATGCACTACTAATGACAATGAAAAAATAATAATAAAAGTTTACATTTGAAAACTTTGTTATTTTCAGATATATATATAATTCAAATTGTACAAAATATCACCCAATTATCATCCACGGGGAGATTTAATCAGCTACCCCTACTTTTAATTCATTGAAATTTTGGAAGCAATTAGGGTGGATAAACATTGAATCAGCTAAGTAAGTGGGGGATTAAATCCTTGAATTAGGTATTTAAGGGAGAAGTTTTTATTGGAAAATAGCTTGATCTCAAAGGAAAAAAAAAACATGGTAATCTCTTGAAATAATCTCAACATATTCAAATGAAATTACACATATTTATATTTGTATGAAATTACATGTAAACATATGTATAAAATTAGAAAGACACAAAAATAATAGTAATAATAATAATAATTGAAAAGACACAAAGATTCCAAAAGACATTGAAAAAATAAATAAAGAGATTTGTTTATTTTCCAATATCTTAGGGTCCATAAGGACATTTTGAAACATTACTTGTAAAATGTTTATTTTTAAAAAAATTCCAATTCAGAATCGACCTCTAATAAATTTGCAATTTGTAATTGTCTTTTTATAGGACCTACAACTATGGCCCATCTCACCTAAACCAACTCCAATGAAATCAATGTCACTAGAATTATTATTATTATTATTGTATTTCAAACGTTGGGAGGTGGTACCCAACAACATGATACTACTAACATGGGTTGGAGACCAACCAAAGAAACCCATGGTGAGATGATTTTATTGGTCTAAATACAAATCTTGATTTTTTATTTTTTTTAGTTCACCAAATGAAATTCTATTCAACTTTGAATGGTATAATCTTTTTTTATATTTTTCACATAAATTGCTAAAAGTTTTTTTTTAGGGAATTTTGTTCATGCTAGTAAGAACTAATCTTATGATTGAATTATGAAACTTTGAAACTATGCAAGCATTAGGGAGCTATAAGCATTTAGGGATTAAATAATAGTGAATTACAAAATCAAAGACCTATGGAACCAATAACGTAGTTAAAAGAGCACAAATGATCTTAAAAAGTATTTCAAGGAATGTTAAAATTAAACATTAAATGATAGGTCATGTGGTCTTGGAGAATCTCTCTTGATTCAAACTCATCTTTGGTGGTACCACTAAAATCGTTTCACCAAAGTTGAAAGAAAATTAGATCTAGTTTAATTTACTTGGAGAAATTTAATCTTTTAAAATTGTGATGTTTACTATTGACTTGCACCACATGGGCTTTGTGTTCCCCACCTATGTATACATTATGAAAAATTTACAAACACTTACATAGTTTACACAAGTAAAAAATATGTTATTTTACCATATGTCATTTTTTGATATTCTAAATTATTTTATCAAGGTTATTATTGGTTATTTTAGATTATTCTACTTTAGATTATTCCACCTTAAATTATTACATGCAAATTTTTTATGTGTTATTTCACCTTAGGATAAAATAACTTATAATAACATAAAATAAAATGACCTTGAAAGAACTTAAAATAAAATAACCTATAGTATAACCTATAGTATAACCTAGGGTTAGTTAAATATTTTAGCTCAAAATAACTTAAAGAAAAAAATCTATATTAAGTTATGATACCTTAAGCTAAAATAACCTATAATAATTTAAATTATAATCAAGGGTATAATAATTTATAACGAGTTGTAATATTTTACAATAATTTAAGTTATAAATTATAATAACTAAAGTAGTATAAAATAACATAAGATATAACCTAAATTAGTCTAAGGTACTTAAAATAACAACATAAAATAAACCAATTTACCATAATAAATTCTAATAATGAATTATGTCAATTAGTAATGAAACATGACGTTTACATAGTGACCTTATAATGAAATAACTTTAACTAAAGTGAAATCACTAAAATGTAGTAAATTTATTTCATTTAAAAAATTTCATAGTGATTTAGGTTAATGAACTACACCCCATTTTTTTATTAATGTTACTCCGCATTGCTTGAACAAAAAAATTGTGTAAGATCTCATATATAAAATGGGTCAACATTATTCACAAATACTTATTTTGCATTCACATCACTACAAAAAATCACGACTTTCAAAAGGTTTACTTGACTAAAATGCTCACATTGACCAAAAGGATGTTAATTTTGATTAAAAACATGGGGCGCATATGTTTTTTTTGGTTAATTCTTTTGACTAAAATGACCATTTTGATCAAGTGTTAAATCATACATTTAATCAAAACGGACAAATTTTTGAAATGGTCTATCAAGATGCCCATGATTTAGTCAAATTGGCCACATTAATTTGGTTAACTAACCTACTTGTTATGCCTACTAAATTACTTACTTACCTAGCATATACCTACCTATGTCTTACCTATTTACTTACCTAAATATGTTATATTTACCTATTTACCTACCATATACCTAACATTTATTTACCTATGTCTTACTTATTTACTTACCTAAATATGTTATACTTACCTATTTACCTACCATATACCTAACATTTATTTACCTATGTCTTACTTATTTACTTACCTAAATATGTTATACTTACCTATTTACCTACCATATACCTAACATTTATTTACCTATGTCCTACCTATTTGTACCTACCTACCTACTTAATATATATTTATCTATCTACCTATCTATATTCTATTTATCTACTCGCTTACTATCTACCTACTTAAACATCTATTTATCTAGCTACTTAATTACATATTTATTTACCTACCTACTATCTACTTACTTAATTACCTATTTATTTACCTCCTTACCCATATATACATACCTACTCACTTTTTACATAACTAGATACGTACATCTAAAAAAAAAGTAAATAAACATATATACCTACCTTTCTATTTAGTTAAGTACCTACTTATCAAGTTATGAAAAAATTGAAGTTCAAGGAAACACATTAAATGCATTTGGTATTATATTGTTTTACAAAGTGATGTGATGGTTTGATGGCCAAAACATTGATGTGTAACCAAAGATATCAAGGTTCAACCCCCTTGTCAACATATAGTATGTGGAATATGTATATTCATATTTACATATCTTGTACATGTGTGTAAATGTATAATGCTTAGGCGGGTTGTGAATAGGTAGGTAGAAGCCCATGGTTGGTAGATAGGTCATGGGTGGGTGGGTAACTAACTAGTTGTCTACCTACATGGTATAAATAAATAAATTTTATTCATAAATCATTTTTAAATATTGGGTTTTTTTAATTAATTTTTTTATTGCTCAATTTTTTTGTTCGATTTGACTAATAAAAAAAAATCATTTTATGATTAGTCAAACAAACCATTAGTCAAGTTGAACATGTTCAAATCGACTTATTTAGTAGGACCAAGTGATCAAATTGACCAAATGTCAAAATGAATGATTTTTTATCTAATTTTTCAATCAAATAAAATATGATTTCTTGTAATATATCAACCATGTTAACCATTTTTTAAAGGATGATTAATGTAGTTGAACTAAGAATTGGGACATAGGTTTGACACAACTTACCACCAACACACATTGGACTCACCATGGACAAAACTCATACGAAAAATCATTTTGTTTCTCGTAACATAGTTTGTAGGTCGTTGCAACACCTACACCTGAATAAATTTTTTTATGGGATCATTATCAATCTCATGACAAATGATGTCCAAAATTCAAATGGCCATATCTCCTTCAAAATGCAACCAAACAAAACATGTAACCCCATTTTTGTAAAAACATGCTTTAATTATTTTAGTGTAGTTAGAGGGCACCTTAACTTTTCATCTATGAAAGGCAAGTGTTTCAAAAATTGTAATGTTTGGTCCTATGAAGATTGAAAAAGCAAAGGTTGGGTGACCATTTTTCTTATTCCATGGGGAAACTTCAAGGTTAGCATTGGTGTTTATAAGATCTTCATGGGAACATTAATGAACTAGATCTTTATTTGACCATGGGAATTACATCAAAACATGGGTGAACCACATTCTTATTCCATGGGAACTTCACAATTAACAATGTTGGACATGGGAACTTCATGGGAACATGAATGAACCAAATCCTTAACATTCCATGGGAACTTCATGTTAAACATTGATGAAAACAAGAATTTAATGAGAACATGGGTGAAAAAGTGTGGGACCATATTAACTGCACATCATGTCCATATTTTCTCCTTGGATGAATAGAGCCAACAAAAAAGAAAGAAAATTGGTTTAATAGGTGACATATCCATGTCCATTAAATCCAATCATGTATGTAGTCATTTGTCATTCATAAAAATATAATATAAGGACATAGGTTTAAATTGCATATATTGTACCTCTCATTCTTTTGACATTAAATAATTCCCATGAGGGAAAGCCAAGGAAAAAAAAAAAAACAATACTTGGATTTAAGATTTGAACTTTTAACATTTTGATTCAAAGAGATTGTCCTTGCCACTACTCGATAAACTCGTGCCATAAAACATATGTGCATCTCTTGTACTTAAAGATTGACTATTGAAATTCTGGAAAATACAAAATGGGATTGAAATTTTTTTGGTTAAAAAATTGAATTGTTTCCAAAAGAACTACCGAATTTTAGTTTTGGGTACAATGTACATATAATATACATATTCATTGTCAAAGCTTGTTTTCGGAAATCTATGTTTTTCAAGTATTTTCCTTTTTCTTGCCTCCTTTTGTTGTGAAATTATGTTTTTCAATTTTCTTTGGATTGTCAAAACATTGCATACAAATTAAATATGTGCATATATATATATATATACCAATTATTCATATATTACATGTACACATCTTGAGCTTGCTTTCCTCTCAAATGTTTTTTTCTTGTTTTCTTCCTCGCAAGATTGTGGCATTGATTTTGCTTATTTGGATTGTTGGTAATGATGGCAACCAATATGTATTGACCAAATATTTTAATGGTATATGCATACATGTATGCATCAATGTGACAAAATACATTACCCACCACCTTAAGAATGCATATTTTTGATGTACTTAGTGACATTCTTTTTTTTCTTTTCTTTTTTAAATTGAATTTTTGGATTTCTTTGCTTTAAAAAAAAATTGTTACTTTTTTTTTAATGCTTTATTTCCATTAATAAGTATGTAGCAAAATTATATTTTGCTTGTGACATTCCATTTTATGTGGCAAGAAATCAACATTTTTAGAATATAATTTTTGATATTGGAAATTATGGTCCTAGTTATGTATTAGAGAAATTGCACATTACCTTTATTTTTAAACTGAAAAATGATTTGATGCAAGATTTGAAAATTGTAAAAGCAACTTGGGTTGATTCAAGTTATACAATAACCTTTGATGAATGGTCAAGTAGTTTTAACAAACCTTTGTTAAACATTTGAAGTGTTTGTCTTACAAGGGAGAATTTTCTAAAGGATGTTAATAGAAGCAAAAGGGAGAAACTTGCAAACTATATTGCAAACGACAGGTCATTTACAATTGATGAGGTAGGGTCATCAAATGTGGCACAAATGGTGATGGACACCGTTATTGTTTGCAAGCAATCTAGTCATTTAATTGAAAAATATTCACACATGTCTTTAATGGATGCAATGCTCATGGTTTGGATGCTCATGGTTAACATCAATTACTTGAGTTTTAAAAACATATTAACTTGAACTTTGATGTTAACTTGATATTTGATATTAACTCGATTTTTGATGTCCTTGATCAAGTTTGTTTTTTAAAAAATCGGCATCGCACAAAAATATGGAAGGTTTTTTTTAAGATATTGTAAATTTTTTTAATCCCAAAGAAATGCCAACATATGTTTGGTGGAAATTGTATGGATTTGAGACATTGGAGCTCCAAAAGTTTGTTGTGAAATTTCTTGAAGTCAAGTGACATGGCTTCAAGGGGTGAACGAAACTAGAGTACTTTTGATTTGATTTTGAGTAAACATCAAAATAGGTTAACAACATAAAAGGCAACATATTTAGCCTTTGTATTTAGTAGTATACAACTCAAGGACATAGTGTTTGATCCTAAATACAAGGATTGATTTGTAAAATGGTTAAATGCGGTCTTCAAAACCATAGAACCATGAAACCCATCTCTCTCTCCCTCTCTCTCTCTCTCTCTCTCTCTCTCTCTATTTCCTTCACATATGAACCAAACAATTTTAGACTAAGTGGTTTTGGGTACAAAAGCCTATCAGACTATCAGTTTGTCAATTGCATGAGGGGTTTTGAAGTTTTGTTTTTTTGTGGGTGCAAACATAGAGGTGCAGCAATGGTGGCTAGATTTCCCTACATCATACCTGAGGAGTTTGCAAATAAGCCATTGCTGAAGAGGGAGGATGGGAGGGGAGGGGATTGCAGAGATGAAAGTGAAGGTGAAAGGGTTCAGGGTTTAGTGTTTAACATCCAAAGAGCATTTGCTTCAAATGGTGGTTTATGGCTACAATGCTCCTTTACCTGCAGGAAACTTTCTTGACATTATTGTTGAATGCGATTTCCACCTACGTCATCTGGGAAAAAACATACATCGAAATCCAAAGAGGTATGTTTTATAATTTCAGTACCAGCTTTGTACCTGCCTCATTACCATCCAAAACTCAGTTTTTGATGCAATACTACAAGGAATGTGCTAAGCTTTAGAGAAGACCCAATACCAGGAGGAGACCGGGTATGAATTTTTTTAATAAAAATACCCCATACAAGGGATGATGAAGCTGGTATGTTCAAAAGTTGATAATAGACCAGGACTGTTGTAGAACTGTGGATTGCTCATCATATCAATGTCAATAACCCAAGAAAAGGGACGAGGATCAAGCATCACCAGATTTCCTGGATTTTCAAATGTATGTATGGGTTACTACTGTTCAGGAGATGTTTCATGAATATGCAATTGATAATGTTTCCTTTGTATTTTGGCATAGCAGATCGATTATGTTTCCTTTTGCATCTTGTGTGGTGGATGGATTCGTGGTATAGATGAGAGATCCTGAGGGTCCATATGAGGGCTTTGTGGACCCCTACTATTGGCAAAGTTCGCACTATTCCACTGGAAAATAATGGTTGACGGTGACAGTGCGCCCATTTAATGTTGTGCAATGCTTGAGGTAGTGCTTCAATGGTTTTTCTTGAATCTGAACACCCATGTCTTGAATCAGAATCCATTTCTTTCTTTCTTTCTTTCTTTTTGGAGGATTGCTCTAAAATGAGTTATCTGGATTCTCTATTTGAAAATTGAGATCATCAACTGTGATTCACTACAGTTATAAGTTTGTATGGGTGTGTAGTGAAAGAAAAGTTAATGTTGGTTCCCATTTTGTGCATATGATATGTTACAGACAACCCTGACCTATTGGCAGATTTCAAAGTGGGAGATGTAATCCAAAGCATCAGAGTCACCATTGGTCTTGATAATGTTGTTAATCCCGCCTACAAAGCAGGAGCTGCTTAAAACCCTCTCGGTCTCTCTGTCTCTTTGTCTCTCTCTCCCTGGGACGATTTTCTATGTCAACTCTTGCAATCTACTATCAACCGGCAATGGAATGAAGTGGAGATCAAATTGCCCAAACTAAAAGTTCTCCCAAATGTAATGTGAATTATTGCGAAGCTCCTTGCACAAAATTGCAACCACTCTCTCGTAAAAATGTATGTGGTATTGAATTCTCTGGCTGCTGCTTAAGACTGTTGGATTAGCCTTAGGCCCACTTTAGACGAGGGTCCAGGGTCCAATTTCCTAGGAGCCAATTTGGACTGATTTGAAGCAAATTGAATCCTTGAGTTGGACTGTACCTTGGTTCATAGCCTGATTCTTGGTTCTCTAAATCAGGAGCTCTCCTTTTAGCCCTGTTTTTTGGTCTGAACCAATTGATTTTCCCTCCAAAACAGGTGCCATGTAGGTTTAGCCTCAATTTGCCACTTTTTGGTCTTGGACCCTCGTTTAAA
>Ga0116229_10007709_pt1 | contig 16932 bp, 8 predicted proteins | sample S1TSphgellanicum_3_FD_87313 | JGI IMG/M metagenome (GOLD analysis project Ga0116229, IMG submission 87313) | Host-associated microbial communities from peat moss isolated from Minnesota, USA - S1T2_Fc - Sphagnum magellanicum MG | ecosystem: Host-associated > Plants > Peat moss > Unclassified...
GAACAATTGAGCCATAACAACATTGGCTTGAACCAAATTAGTCCCACCAATTTGAATTTACCACTAGTCCCATGTGACATTGATCTTCTAAGCATATCAATTGTGAAAATAAAATAAAACCCACTCTTTGATTACCCACTTGAAGGGGCTTTATTGATATATATTATTGTATTTCATGTTGTTTTCCCACATGTTAAAAAGTATGTAATTTCATTTTTAATGAAACTATCCAACAATTGCCATACCTTAGTTAAATGGTCATATGTAAAGTTAATGTTACCAAGACCAATATCAACATTAGTATGAGATACAAGTAGCAATAGATTCAATCAAACCTAGCTTGACCCATCACTTGACCATATCATGGCAATTATAAAATCCAAACTATTGCCAACATCAAACTTTAAACATTTTGCCAAACCTTTTCAAACCTTGTGAATATGTTTATGCTAAAAAATGAAATATATATGAATAATGTATGATTATCAACTTGTGTTTATTGATGGGGATGTCAATCAATCTTTAAAAATATAATGAAATCAACACATAGTTTCAACCCCCTATATGTTTATTGTGTGCTACTAGATCAACCTCAAAATTATCAAACCTAATATAATCATGCATATAAAAGTTACATTAAAACATCCGAGAATTTCATTAATGTAGTTGAAAGCACCTTTATTTGATGAAATACGTAAACATGCATATCAAGAAAAAAAAACACCCACAAGTTTTTCAACATGTTGCACATTTGCCTTCAAATTCAATAGCAATGTTGATATTACTTTTGAATGCCCACAATGGCCTATCATCCAAGTGTGGCAAGAGGAATCACAATCTTTGTTTTATTGGCAAAATTTTGTTAAAAAGAATAATTCATAATTCATAAAAGAAGTGATTTTGGAGGTTTTCAATTGATAGAAGCGAAGGGTTTTTTTGGTTAATTTCAAATATTTAGTTTCATCATGTAGCAAAAAATACGTGATTAAATATTTTCACTTTATTTCTTGCTTATAACTAAAATTCCTTAAATATTCTTAAGGATGATCATCATTTTTTTTACATTGTTCATGGATGATCACCACCTTAATTACAAATGAAAATTCTTAAAAAGCATTAAGGGGAGGTGGGTGTGTTTTTCACTTCTACATTCTCCCATGACACTTGAACATGACAAATATATCATAGTACTTCAACAAATTTAGCACATTACTATTGAATAATTTATTTACTTATAAAAATAAATTTGGCAAATTTGTTCTTCAAATTTTCAGCATTTAGTATAATATTATTTATATTTTTGACAAAAATGATTACACATGAATAATTTTCATCCATTTTGATTTGCATTACTTGGTTGTTACATTTTTTTGGTCATGTCTACATGTTTTCCCAAATCTTGATTCTTGTTTGTTGTTGCAACAAAAGATCAAATGGTAGAAGATTCAATTGCTTGAGCTTTTTAGAGTAAAGAAATCAAACATATAACTCCACATTGTTACAAGGAAAAAAACAAAACAAACTTCCACAATCACAAAGATTTATTTGAGCAACACCTTGAAGCACGGCTTGCCTATTTTGTATTTGTTGAATTGCTTTTAAAGGATCTAATGTAGCCACATCCAAATACTTCTGCTTGTAATGTAGTAATGTGAATTAATTTTTTTTAAAAACCACATCAAATTCAAAATGATGGACAACAACAAGCTTTCAATAATAAAAAGGTGCAAATGTGAAAAAATATATCAAGTTGTAAAAAATAGAAAAAACACATGTTCTTAATGCAGTTAGCTCTTAGGAAGAAATGACAAGTACAAAAATTAAAAAATGCTTCTAATGTTTAGACCTTCTAAACACCTCAGGTAGGTTCAACAAAAGGCAAGAAGAGACAATTAGTTAATCACTCATTCTCCCTCTCTTAATCAACTTCCTTGTCCTCACATCTTTTGATGAATCTCACCTCTAACTTGTGACAATTGATGATTTTTGACAATTGATCTAACTCCAAGAAGCCCAAGCAATGACTACAAAAGGTATTCAAGTTGGTATTGCCTATTTCTTTGTTATGGTGCACATATCGGTGTCTTCCACAACAACTTGTCATCTTTTGCAACACATACATTACTAGCATCCCATGCCCTTAACCTTCTAGGTGCAAAATTACTTGCTTGTTAAAAAGTATGTTAAGTTTGCAATTGATGGGCAAACTACTTGAAGCAATTGACTTACTTCACAAGTGACCTCATGCTTATGAAAAAATAGTATTGTGGTGGTCTTGTTAATCTTGTTAAGTTTTCAGAACTTTCAGCAATGGACACCTAAAAATTTCCTAGATTTTGGTGTTTGGAACATTAATTATTTTAAAATTTTGGCATTTTCAAAAATAATTTAATCAATGCCAAATTTGTTCAAACATTATAGGTTAAGCAAGGAACCTTGGGTCCCAATGTTAACAATGTTATTAGGAACCTTAGGTTACAAGGCTAAATAAAGGGTAAGGTTTAATTATGATTCCAACTTGAAAAAAATTGGAATTGAAAAAGTATTAATCACTTTTCTAAAATTAAAAAAAACCTTGATTAAAACAACATTGGTGAGAAGAATTGAAAAGGATGATTTCAATACCCTATAATATTGGGGCGTGGCTAATGAGTGGGTTATGCTCCAAATAAACACCAAGTAGTTACATTGGTGCTTTATATGTGACCTTAGAAATTTAAATGGGATGAAAAACAATCAAACTGTGCCAATTTGGCATGGCAAAATGGTTTTGGCCCTACATTTTTACACACTTTGCTGAAGCTAGTAGGGGGCACAACAAAACCTAACACCTACTAAAAAACAGTAATAAAAATGACATGATTATTACTCCTTGTTATTTATTTTCCAATCATAATGGTTAGTTTAGGTGGGTTGTTATTAGTAGTATCCCACCTATTTGTTATCCCAATTTTAGTTTTATGGGTGGAGTTTAAAATTTTAGAAAAAACTTGGATGTGAAAAATACTAGTTGTGAATCATTTTTTATTTGTGGTGAAATTTCACATATGTGCAAGCTACATTTTGGGTGAATGACTTACTACATAGGAAAAAAATTAAGGATTTTACCTAAAACACATGCTGCCAATTGCAAGTTTTCCAATTGTTTCATTTTTTACCAATGGCTAGGATTAGTTTGCCACCCATGTCTAATAGCTGAGATGTTAAAGTTACAAAAATATTATATTTATAGGGAGGGGTTGCCAAAAAAAACAATGTCAAGATTGTCTCCTTTGTTACCGCCACTCCCATCATGGTCATTAGGATTGTAATTGTTGCTTATAGCAATAAAGAAGAGAGGAGACTTCCATTTTGCTCTAAATTTTATGTGAGAAATATTGAATAGATTGTTGTTGCACTTTAGGGTTGTTGTGACAATGATTCATCAAACAACAATTTCGATCATTCATACTAATCCATCATGGATAGAATACTTAGTAGTGTGTTGGGCTTTATGGGTGACAATTTGATTTCCATATCATCCATGTTGTAAGATCTTGCATTGATGTGTTTTCTACTGTGAAAATGGGGAATGAACTTGTGGTCCAACAAAATGGAGGTGTGTTATGGTGCAGTTGTTGGAATGGGTGTAGAACTTGAAAGAACTTCACAAGAGAGAGTTTCATGCACTTCGTATGCAAGTCTTAAGAGTATTTAAAACAATTTTGTGCCCTTGTTTGGTACTAAGATTTATCTTTTTGCTCTTTTGTTTATTTTCATTTTTTTGACTTCTCCTTATTTTCACTTGTTTGCACTAATGCATTTTTATTTTATTTTTTGCTCACATCCTATGCAATAACATGTTTTTGCTTATTTTCTTTTGCTCATATCTTTTGCACTAACATGTTTTTACTTGTTTTCTTTTGTTCATATTGTGCAACATGTGCATTAGTGTGTTTTTTGCTTATTTTCTATTACTCATATCTTTTGCACTAACATGTTTTTACTTGTTTTCTTTTGTTCATATTTTGCAACCTGTGCATTAGTGCATCTTTGTTTTTTTTTTTGTTCATATCATGTGCAGTAATGCATTTTTGTTTATTTTCTTTTGTTCATAACTTGCCACCTACTCACAATTATAATTTGGTTTAATTCTTGTGAATTTTTAAGTTGATAAATCATATAATCATAGTGCAAAATGGCAACCCTCTTGAAAACCCCCTTTAGGTTTTACGTACAAGTTTTTTTTAGTGCTTTTGGGCCTGCCATCATTGAAGTTTTTGCCTTTTCGAATTCTACCCATGTATGTCTTGTCAACTGCCAATAAGCTGAAAGAACCCTTGGTCCTTAATTTGTTGGTTTGTGTTTGTTGTGGTGTAGATGATGTTGTTGGGGCTTTTATTTCTTAGTCTCTTCCTAGTTGTAGCCAATGCGAGGCCACTTTAACTATAAAGGATGGATTAAGATTTGTTGGTGTTGGTATTTTTAGGAAGAGGAAATGAGAAAATGAATGGGAATTGAATTGGATTTCCAAGATTCTTGGGAGCCCTACAAAATTTCCCTAGGCTAAGCATGTTAAGTCCCTAGATGGCAACTCATTCATGATGCGTTGCAAAGTTTGCTCCACAATTAAACATAAGGAGAATTACTTATCCCAAATTTAAATGGGTTGAAGAGACAGAGTGGGAGGTCTAGGGAAGATGTGTACAGTTTCATGACCTATCAAGGTGGTTGGGTAGTTTCATGTTGATTAGGATAACCAACATGTGGACAATGAGAAGATTTATTGCATTATTGGGTGTGATGGAATTTGGCTCCAAGTTGTCAACCATAGTAAGGTAAAAAAGAAAAACAAATACCTACAATTTGTCACTAATCTCCGTTTTTTCTTCCTTTGGGAGGCCCATGATTGATTTTGAAAGCATGAATCATTTGTTTCAATTTTTGAAAATGGAGAACACATCAAACAAACATTAGATTAACAACAGTGGTTGGGGCATGGCAAAATGTAAGAACAATGTGGTATTGACAATCACAAAGGTGGTTATTCAAAAGGTTAATTACATTTATAATAATTATGATGAGATTACCAACATTGATAACCAGTCTTAATTTTCAATGCATGTTTATGTTGTTGAGGATTTCAAGAGGATTTTGATTTTGGTGAATCTTCAATGGGTGAGAGAAGGTTGCACATGAAATAACCTAACAACCATAATCAAGAATTATGTTATGAATTTTAAGGGAATATCAGACCATGAATTTGTTTTGGTGCATATGGGGCTGGACATTTTTTAGGGCATCAAAACTAGGGTTTCCACCCAATTAAGAAAGAAATATATAGGTGACAATATAATTGGGGGAGGCAAAGTACTATCACTAACAAAGCACTCAACACCACAATGATATAAAAATATAATGCAAATTAAATGATAAAATCATAATGGTTATGAACATACCTTCCTATTTTTAAAAACATTTTGAATTTGGATACAATCATATTGTACTTTGATTGTACTCTTTTCTTCTCAACAAATGTCCCAGAATATTTTACCACATCACATGGAATTAGTGTTATAAAAATTTAATGATTTTTAAAAAATAATATTTTCCACTAATCAAGACACCTTAATGTATGAAAAAACCTAAAAAAAAACCTTATGAAACATCATATTAATTTGGGATAATTTGGCCAAAATCAAGTATTTAAAAAAATGTCCATTGAAAGGAATACATGAAAAATCAATATTTTCAATTAGAAGTGAAGATGAAATGTTTTTATAACTATGCTTAAGGGAATCATGTTGTTGGATTTTTAAAATTTTCAAATCCATTGGTTGAAATGACATTTTCAGTTCATAAGCATAATAGACTAATTGTTTTAAAAAATTCATGTGTCTTGACACTTACACTAAATTAACCCAAATTTTGACATGCCTTAAATCATGATCCAAAAATATCATGTACAAAAAGATGTATCTAGATTCATTGAAAAAAGATGCATAAGTATAATGGACAACTTAATAACTTGAAATTTTCAAAATGAATTTGGTTTGGAGCTCCAAATTATGCCTTCATTTAAATAAATCAATGTAAATTTCATTACAAATCCAAGTCAACATGGTACTAAATGAAGTTAAACTCAATAAAGATGTGTTTTAGCATCTTAGTCATTTAATTTGAAAGCAAAATCACATTGGTGCAAGGTTCTTTTAGTATTGCAAATACATCCAGAATTGTAATGCCTTAACATGCTTTGACATTTACATTCCTTTTTGCATTCTAGTTCATTGTGCAACTCACAAGACTAACTTGGTAGTCCTCACCTTATCTAATCTTCCCATTATGATGAAGATTGAAGCCTTGCTTCAAGGGGTTTAAGCATACTTTAGTTAGAACCCTAAGGAAAACCTTGAAAGATGAAAACTAGCTAAGAATATGGAAAACACTACTACAAATCTAAGTTTTATGCTGGTTTTTATGACTAAAATTTCAGTCATATCATACACAAGACAAATTTGACTATAGTCAAAACATACCAATGATTTAGGCCTTAAATGTGACTAAATGTTTAGTGAGTATGTGTCAACTTAAGTTAGTGATGTCTCGTCTGAATTGACTAAAGTGACTATAGTTTATGTTGATGTGTAGTTGTTCGTTATGACAAAAATGACCTAGTTTATAGTTGACATGTGTGACAAATGTTGTGTTTTAGGTGACTAAAAAATGGTCACATAGCTGCCAAGTGGCATGACTTTTTGACTAAGCTAATTCAAATTTCAATTGACATGGGTGCCAAGTGGCATGGCTTTTTGACTAAATTAATTGAAATTTCAGTTGATGTGGGTGTCAAGTGGCATGGCTTTTTTATTAAACTAATTGAAATTTCAATTGACATGGTGCTAACTATCATGTCTATTATGAGTAAGTTGTCTTGTACTTTAGATGACATGATGCCAAATGGCAATTAATGTAGGTGCCAAATATCATGTCTATGTTGACTAATAATGTGACTGAGATGAATATTTGTATATTTATGTGGCCAATGATAGATATCTAGATCTATTATTGATTTGTTTTGACTAGATTTAATTAACTAACAATATTTTGACCTACCCCTAACCCTAGTTCCTATATGATTCACTTGATATATATACACATAGTTATAGTCACATATACTTTGAAAGGGAATCTAGATCTTCACACAACATAAGGCATTGAAAACATTCACCCACTTGCAACATCTTAAAATGCACCACGTATTACACACATGAGGGCATCTTGAAATATATTAATATGTCCAAAAAGTTGGAAAGTTTATTTACAATGCACAAAGTATGAAGTGTTAGCATAAGACCTATAGGTTACAAAGATGGAAAATGCATATGCTTACTAAAATTTTGTGGTGAGTTTATGAGGCCACAAAATGATATACCCAATTGCATTGTTTGCTATGCAAAGTGGAAGATCATGCTCATGCTCTTGATATAGCAAATGAACACCAGCCAAGACACAAGATGTAATAGCAACAAAAATACTCTTCAAGCATGGTATAATTATGATGCATTCCATCTCCACCTCCAAATTTGACAAAATGGCTGATCGCACAATCCTTATGTCCATGAGCAGTCATGAGGACAACACATTGATTTTTTTGTATTACACACAAATGCACAATCCAATTAGATCAAAAACCCACAATCGTAGATTTTTTATCAACAACTCATTATAAAATTTGAATTTAAACAAAAATGTAAGTGACTTACATTTGGGTGAATTTTTTCAACCAATCTATCAACTGCCTCCTTTGTTGTTGACCTTAGATGTAGTTAATAACCTATAGAGTTTTGCTTATCATTTTTTTTGGGGGGCAAAATTGATGTTCCTCATGTTTTTGAAGTGTTTTTAATAGCCTTTGATTGTTGCACATCAAATACACATGATTAAAATTACATATGTTGGTCTTAAACATAACTATATCTATTTTTAAAAAGTTTAGCAATACAAAAAATTTGAAGTATAAATGCAAGAAAATAAATAGATACCTAGGTTTAAAGGTTCATTACCATGCAGCTAAGAAAAATCAAAAGACCATGCAAAAGCCTTTATGGCAAACCAATGTGGGTGTTTTCTTGTAATCCGTTGTTGCCCATGTGGATTATAACCAATGTACTTTAAAGTACTTGGAACCTTCAACAACCCAAGCAAGTATGGCCATAGATTGGCCAACAAATAGTTATCCTCTACTTTTAGATCAAATGGTTGGGGTATGATGTATGAAAATGGCACATTGCCAACACACTTGTAAAACAGTCATCTATCAACAACATATTGTTTAAACTTAGTTCTCGAAATCCAGGGTTGATTTTTGAAAATGTTTTGTTCATATTTTCAGTACAAGCTCCCTATTTGGATTTAGTGGATGTTTATTTCATGTCACATCACACTTTTCATTGTCCCATATAAACACAAGTTTCAACCCTAAACTACTTCCTAACAAAAGTTCAACCATAGGTACAAGATTAGGTTGTGTAGTTGATGACCAAATCCCAATGTCAAATCATGAAGAACATAATTGCAAAAATTGAAGTGAATTTGGCCGAAGGCTTACTAACTTTTTTCCACACCATATTGCATGAACAAGGGTTTCCATGCTTTTTTAGATTTCAAATGTTAAGTAGCGCATAACAATCCATTGACATCTAACACAAGTAAATAACAGGTCTTATTAATTACTAGCCGGTTTGAAAAAGGATTACACATGTCCAATACCAATAACTAAAAGTTCACCTCTCTAGGGGCAATAATATGTTGAGAATTTGTTGTGCCACCCTTGGGGATACTTGTTGACACTATCATTTTGGATCCACTCCCCAATTTTTGTGCCTGTGTATGCAATCAAATTTGCATGTTTGAGTTTACATAAAAATCAAAATTGTTAGATGACTCAAACATTTGTACCATTCCCACCACATGGTCGTCCTTGATAACAATAGTCTCCTTGGTTGATGGAGCATATGTAGTTAAGGCACAACCACCCTCATCCCTTGCTCCATTGGTGTTTGCTCATCCTCCTTATTAGTTCGCTCAAGTGATGAAGTCAAGGCACCCCCCTAATTTCATGCATTTCAAATAAAATTAAACAAAATTTCATCATTAGAAAAGGCCTAATGAATCAAAGATACCCTAAATAACTTGAGTCCAACAATTGTTTGTTGTCTTTAAATTAACTTTAGTAAATCAAGCAATTTCAACAACTTTGCCAGATGATGCAATTTTCTACCAAATATAATGCCTTACCATTCCTATGTTGCCATCAAATGACCCTAACTTGGCATCATTTGTTTCTTTATGCCCTTTATATTCAAATTGAAGGCATTGAGCAATCCCTAATGATTCCATATACACCAACAATTTTTCCACCATTGTTGATATCCACTTTTGGCCTTCAATAATATTGTCTTGGGTGGATTTCATCTTTTCATGGTTGTTCTTCATAGCCTTTAATTGAAGTTCAATCTCATTAAGACCATTAATTGCATTATCAACACCATCATAACCCATACCATCACCTTCCTATCAGGGCAACAAAAAATCAACACAATTTTAATGGCCATCATTAATCACTTGTTGCAAGCTATCATTTTCACCTACATCATCTTTAAACCATCCATAATAGATAACATATATCTATGTTCAACCACCACATTAACACTATAACTGAAATAAGATCGATCCATATAATGGGCCATGGTTTTCAAGCTAAACTCATCCCCTTCCACCTTGAGCCTTTTCCATTTGCAACTTTTCACTCTATCATATTCCCTTTGGATTTCCACCAAAGTGGGTGGTCTATTTAGCTCATATGTCTAGATCACATTAACCACATTGCAATGTTGGTCTTTATCATTGACTAAGGAATTCAACAACATTCTATTTAGGTTTGTAAGTTTCAAAAAAAATATTAGTTGCTCTTTTGAACTAGCAACACATGGTTGTCCACTTGTAGTTCTAGAATTAAGATCACTAGGGAACATCCACACTTGAAGCACCGACTAACTTGGAGGCCACATTACTAGGTATTACATTTGGGGTTGGTAGCATCCCGAAGGCCAGAATGTAGAAGGATGTTGGTTTTGGGACATTTCAAGCTAAAGCTAATTTTGGGGAATTGTAAAATTAGGAAATTGGTTTTGGGACATTTCAGGTTGAAGCTAATTCTAGGGAATTACAACAAGAAACTAGCTTTGGGACTTTTCTAGTTGAAGTTGGGTTTGGGCCATTGTAAAAGCTTGAAATTGGTTTTGGGTCATTGCATCTAGGAGCTAGTTTTGGGGCATGCCAATAGGAGATTGGTTTTGGGGCATCATAGGAAAAAGTTAGTTTTGGGGATTAGAATGAGGTGCTCCCCCAAATGTAGTTGCAAGTTGACGTACAAATGCAAAAAAAAAAAAATATCAATTTAAAACACTTGGAGAATTTACACATTACATGAAATTATTTTGGAGAAAATAAAAATGCTAGAGGACATTCAAACCTCTAACTATAGCAATTGCACCCTACCCTAAAATAGGATGGTATGGAAGACCATGAACATTGCTTGGTGGGGCAACCATCACATTTGGTTTTACTCCACCATTTTCCGTAGTTGGTTGTTTAGAAATATTTCCCTCATTGTGGTTAGAGATAGATTTGTTTTGGTGTGAAGAAGAACCTAGAGTTACTCTTACGATCCAACCCTTTAAATTGCCTTCTACATCTAAGGTTACAAGTTTTTTTGCAACTAAGGTTGCAGGTCTCTTTGCAACTAGGGTTGTAGGTTGTTTCCGCATTGTCCACTATTATACTCAAGGTTTTATAGAATTTTTTTTTTTGAAAACAAGTAAGAAACTATTAATATAAGATTTAGTAGCAATTATAGATGGACTTTGATAGTTCACATGAATTGCACCTCAGATGTATTGAAAAACATGACCCACCAAAACAAGAAAACTAGATTTCATGACAAAGTGATGGAAATGTTCAATAGTTGATGACAATAATCTACAAGACAAATCATAGATGCTAAGATAGAAATTTCATGCACATACCCTAATCCTAATGATAATGTCACCCTAGAAACTAAAAAGCAAGATTGTATTTCCTTCCCATAATTAAAAATAATTTTTAGCCTGTAACAAAAATGTGAACAAATGTTGGCCATGAAAAATACCTATCTTTGGTGGCTCTTTCTCTATGTTTTTTAAAGATTGATCTTTTGTTTCATCTACCAAGACATCCTCACCAAAATCCTAGTCAACCTTCAATGAATGATTTGTTTCTGAACCCTTTTTTCCTTCCTTTGATTCTGAACTAATGTCAACCATTTGCACTTTGTTTACGCGAAGCCATTCATTGTGTCAAGGCCTCAAAGTTTTGTCAACTCGAAGCTTCGACTTTCACACTCATTCTAGGAGTGTTTCGAGGATGGCTTCACTTGCAACTTCTCTATTTTTGTAACAATACAAATGATTAAACTAAAGTTAGCATTTAAAGGAATTTTTAAAAACACAACTAGCACATTGTGAATGTGTGATACCTACAAAGTGAGGAAGATAACATGTGAGAGGAACTGACAATAGGAGAAAACATGTGAAGGTAGAAAACTTATGTGAACTAACAAACTTTGTAATAGAAGAATGGGAAAGAAGGCGGTGCATGTTAGCTGAAATGGATGAAAAGATATTCAAATTGGAACTTCAAGCTTAGAAATGAACACATTTTATATTGGCATATGATTAATTTTAGTTACATTAGTTATTTTTTAAAAATTCTATCAATGACCCAGATTATTTAGGACTCTATTAATCAACATTGGATAACATCCCCACCTGGCAATGTGACTAACTTGTATCAAATAAGCGACAATTGTAAAAAAATTTTTTAAAAAAATTGAAGAAAAATAATAAAGGTTTGTGGATTATGTTTACAAGATGATTGAATGGCCTACAATCATTAACCACAATTTATTTTGATAATTCAATGAAAATTGAACTTTGAACAAATAAAGATTTTGAGAAAATGAACTTTGTGGTGGCAACCATGGTCGAAAACTTATTACTCAGTCATTCAATTACTATAGAAATCATGAACTTTGATTTCAAACTACAAAAAATGAGATGATGTATGAGCTAAAGAATTATCTATATGTGTTGGGAGATGGAAGCATTTACTTCCATCCTCGACTTAAAATTTCTTATAGACGTTCTTGATTTTAAATGATGGTGCATTGCCTAAGTTCTTCATATTCTATTGCAATTACTTCATCGTGTTTTGTGCCCTCCATCGCCTCTTAGTCTTGACAAATTGCAAAAGTTACTCCATGAGGTATGCAACATCCTTTATCCCACATGACAATGCTCTCCCATTGTCCATTTTCTTGTTGGTTGAAAAGTTAACTTTGCCACCTAAAACTAACATTGCATCCTTTACACTCTATACATTGGCAAGTGTAATCATCCATGATGTTGCTTACTTTCTGTTTATTGAAGTTTGAAAAAAAAGTTGGAGCTCCACTACTCTTTGCACTTTAGCTCTTCCTAAACAACTCTTAGACATTTGTTGTGGCTTGCATTCCCCTTGTCTACATCTCATATAATGACCATGAATTGGATCCAAAACCTCCCAATACAAGTGCACTCATTTATTTATGTACAACTTTAGGTATTAACTAATTGTTAAGTAATTTAATCATAGTTGCACAATTTGAAAATTACCAAAATGTATATGAATAATCTTCACCTTTGCTTTTAAATTCCTAGCTCAATTATGTCTACCATTTGTAATTAAACACTATCCCATCAAAAATTATTGTAGTAGATAAAACATAGTGTATGATGCCAACCTCTCTTAATCTACCATATAATTAAATGTTTGCTTTTCACCAATTATGGCCTTTGCCCTAAAATTACCCATTTGTTGATGTTTGTTCATTTAATTTTGGCATTTTCATAATTAGATTTGAAGCATTCATTTGGCAAAATTAGTGTGATTGAGCTTCTATAATCAACTCAATTTTGGCCATGTTGCAAATGCAAGGTCAATTACTACTAAAGGTTTTCAATTTAGGTTTTTATTTTCAAGCACCCCACCTTGAAATTATTGTTGTATTTGGGTTGTCTTGAATTGTTTTTGGAACCCAATGACATTGTGCATCAATATCCAGGGTAGAACTTGCTCTCTCAAGCTAGCCTTTTGAATGTCATTCATTTTGGGAATTATGTCATCTTTTATGAAATCTATTCAGCCTTGTCAAATTTTCTTCATTTGACACAATGTTTAGCTACGTATTTGCTTTGACATTGTGGCCTGACTATACCCATGAACAAGATTCTATTTCTCTACATGGAAAATTTTGTGTCAATTGTAAAAAAATCCAGAAAATTGGCAAACAACCTACAACTACTATATCCCTAATTTTCTTAATGTAATGCATTGGAACTTGATGGACCTATAATATTGGTGTTAAGTCCATTGCTTATAGTGCATAATTGTCAAATTATAATTGTTTATCAAGGTGGACAAATCTAAGGCATGACCCATAGTCATGTGGAGTTATTCATGAATAGGTGATCACTATACCATTTTATCCTTTGCTTTTCTTGTTAATCCTACTTCCTTTGTTTGCAATTGTAATTCCAAAATTAGGGTCACCTTCTTTGATGCACCATTTCTTATGTAGAGGGTGTATTTGAGTTTTGACCCATCGAACACTTTGAAATGGCCATCAAGATATGTGTTTTTCTAGGTCTATCTAATGGAGTTTTACTTGTTGAATGACAATTTAGTCTGACAAGGTACTTTGAATATAATTTTCCTTATGAACTTAATTGATAGAAGTGAAATTTAATCCCTACATAATTATTTCACACTACTATAACAATAGATTTGCACTACAATATGCACACATTCACAATTTTTGCTATGATTCAAAACACATTTGACTATGTAATTCATTAAAACACTAGATTCATGGTTATTTCATATAACCAGAATTTGCACTTCAGAGTATAATGCCAAAAATTTCAGAAACAAAACTACAATTTAGTACATTACATTTTGGATACTATAGAAAATTCACACAACAATATGGACATGGAAATCATTGCAGAAGTTTATACTTATCGGTTTTATTGAAAAAAACTCCATTCAAATTACAAATTTTTTTTATGTTCTCTGGGAATGAAATTAAAACAACAAATAAAATCTATGATTTATCCAAAAACAAAATATGTGGTTTTCTACTACAAAGTACCTATAATTATCCTTACTTCCTCCAAATTGTGTTTAAGATCCTTTTCCCCATATCTTCCCTCTTTGGGCAATCCCAAGTCACATCATCATGATTCAAAACTAATAAAAATTCAAAATTCAAAACTATAATCCTCCATGAGCAATCCTTGTCCTAAATGCCCTGTTCATCCAAATCATGTAATCATCCTACCCCTTTAACATTAATTAGCGACTAAAATTTGCCTAAATTGATCTAATTTAGGAAACAAGAAGAGATGGGTTTTGATTTGATGTTTTTCCATCTTTGATTTGGCATGATATGAATTAATACCATCTTGTAATTTGTTGTAGGAGCTCTAATAGATGTAGCAAAAATGTAGGGTTCTATAAATGTTCAAACCTTATTTGAAGTTGAAGATTTGGAGGCAACTTGGCAGGGTTTAGCAAGCTATGAATGCCCATGTATGTGTTGCCATGGTGTAAGGCCATAATATCGTAACACAATTAAGAAACGTTTGAAATTACATGGGCGTGATCTGTATTTCTAGTGGCCAATGGTGGTATGGAAAATTCTTCAACATTTAAACTTTTGCAAGGATTTTGAACTTTTTTTTAATGTACATTAAATCAAAATATATTCTTATTTTTTGCCACTTCAATCATGGACATTAGTTTCAACTTTGGCTCTTCTAATATACACATGTATTCATGAGTTGTAAATATTTAGGGAAAGAAATGTGTCACTGATCTATTGTTGTATTGAAGCTAATTCTCTGCTTGGATTAAATAAAGGCCCATAGAAGGACATGTAACAAGGAATACCAATCATCAAAAAGAGGAATATGGGAGTTTAAGAGACCTAAGGACATCTAAATTGGCTGGTTTGCGTCCATTTGACCCATAAGTTGAACTTTACAGGATGGTTGTTGAAGCCTTTGCAACAATCAATGGGTTGCAACATGTATGTGAAGAGTAGAACCCACCAGACAATCAGCCCTTGGATGGTCCTATAGATGACATTAATAACCCTCCTCCCCAAAGACATCATGAAGCCTTGATGGAAGCAATGTTCACAAAAGCTTCAACCCTTTTATATGAAGGTTCATCCATAAGTATGTTGTCAACTTTATTATTGTTGTTGAATTTAAGGACAATTCATGGGGTTAAAATAGCTTCATGGATGAATTTTTTTCTTTGTTACAGAAGGAATTGCCACCAAAGGGGAACAAGTTACTTGCAACCACATATGAGGTAATGAAAACAATCAAGATGTTTGGATTAAGTTATGAGTCTATTCATGCATGCACAAATGGGTGTGTGCTTTTCAAAAAAACCTTATTTAATGTGCAGCAATCTCCAAAATGTGGTGTTAGTAGATTTCTTGAAAGCTCTGCAAGAAACTCCAATGAAGGTGCTTCGACATTTCCTTTTAATCCCACAATTATTATGCATATATAGATGCAAATCCTTGGCAGAGTTGTTGACCTGGCACAAAGATGGAGCTAGTTCAGATGGTCTAATTTGATGTGTTCCAGACTCCATGAATTGGAAACACATTAATGATAAATGGCCAAATTTTGCCAATGATTCATGGAATTTGAAATTAGGTTTGGCACTTGATGAGGTCAATCCATTTGGTGATTTGAGTTCATGCCATTCAACATGGCTTGTGATTTTACTAAACTACAATTTGTTGCCTCTACTGGTAACTAAATGATGTTTTATGATGTTGGCCTTAATTATTCTTGGCAAATAATCAATAACATTTGTAAATGTGGATGTGTACTTATAGCCATTAATTGAATAATTAAAGTCTTGTGGCAAGGCATACAAGTTTTTGATGCATACTCAGGGGTGACATTCACATTAATAACTATGTGTATATGGAACATACATGACTTTCTAGCTTATGGGCTTTTTGTAGGTTGTGTAACCAAAGGGCATGTGGGATGCCCATCTTGCGGTCTAGCTACTAAATCCTAGTCTTCAAGGAAAATGAAAAAGATTTTATATTGTGGTAGTTGACGTTATTTGCCAATGAACCATCTATATTGGAAAGCTCAAACTACCTTCAATGGGGAAACATAATTCAGGGTTGCGCCTGAACAAGTAACTATTGTAAAAATAATCCAATGGGGCATTAAACGAGAATCATGGCTACAAGGTCCAAGAAATAGAATTGGTGTTAAACTTGACCCTGTACACAAACTTGGCATCAAGAGGGTCAACATCATGTTTCAATTGCCATATCGAGAAGTAAATAAATTTCTACGCCTTAATGTTGAACTATTTTTATAAATTATAGTTCCTAGATTGGACATATATGTCATTATGATTTTTAAGGGATGGTGATCTAATGAATTTTAGGTGTTGAATGTAATCTCACACATTGCTTTCTTGTTGGTTAGGGTTTGCTAATCCATAACACATTGGATGTGATGCACTATGAAAATAATCTATGTGAAAATGTGATGAAGACAATATTTGGTGCAAAGGACATGCCAACAATTTGGGAAGACGTCAAAAAATGTGGCATACGGCCACATCTATGGCTACAAGAGGTTCACTACAACAACAGGGGGCTATTTTGCGATCCACATATCATCGCAAACAACAAAGAAAGAAGATTCCGAAAACCCGCAGTTGCGAACCATAACTCCTCGCAAACTATTAAGCCTTTGC
>Ga0116229_10007710_pt1 | contig 16932 bp, 12 predicted proteins | sample S1TSphgellanicum_3_FD_87313 | JGI IMG/M metagenome (GOLD analysis project Ga0116229, IMG submission 87313) | Host-associated microbial communities from peat moss isolated from Minnesota, USA - S1T2_Fc - Sphagnum magellanicum MG | ecosystem: Host-associated > Plants > Peat moss > Unclassified...
AGCTAATAACAATTGATTTTAACCCTCCACCTATCATAAGACAATTACATTAAACCTTCCATGTTGTAGACATTTCATCTCAAGGTTTTAGGTTTTCAAGTCGTAGGACAGTCAGAGTTTGCTGAATCTCGAAACTAAGAATGCTTACACTTTGGGGACTTGTAGCAATTCAAAGAGAAAGTTTCTTGAAAAATTTGTCTATCGAATTGGACAAACCTGTTGATCGGCTCATTTTTGGGGGGTTGCAGAATCGGCATTGCAGAGATCGTTAACGGGTCGGAATGCCCTTAGCGGCTCATTTCTGGGGGGTTGTAGAATCGACATTGCAGAGACCGTTAACGGGTCGGAACGCCCTCAGACAGACGGACTAAGCGTACCCGTGACGGTCGGACACAATCCGCCCGTGCCTGGCTCTCAGGACCTGAGTTTCAAGACCTCAATAAACGGACACTGGGTTTCAGGACCTCGATAGACGGACAGTTGGGATCTGGGTTTCAAGACCTCGACAGACGGACAGACGGAGATCTGTCCGTAAAAACAGTGGGTACCCGTGACGATCGGACATAATCCGCCCATGCCTGGCTCTCAGGACCTGAGTTTCAGAACCTCGAGAAACGGACACTGGGTTTCAGGACCTCAAGAAACGGACACTAGGTTTCAAGACCTCGGGTTTCAAGACCTCGACAGACGGACAGTTGGGATCTGGGTTTCAGGACCTCGAAACAAAGCGCAAAGCAAAAAACCAGAGGAAGGAGAGGCTCCGACCTCTCCTCTTTCCTGAAGAAAACCCGTTCGTGTGTCCGTCCGTCCGTCCGTCCGGGCCGGTTCCGCCACAGAAAATGCTACCCGGTGGTCAGTTATAGGCCGGGCCGGTTCTGCCGTAGAAAACGCAAGCAGAACGCCCAATCACCCACGGACTTAGTGAATGCCCATTCTACACCAATGCCCATCTCCCCAAAGATCTTAGCTCCAGGATCTCTCTTTCCCAACTCGCCCGCGCCGACCTTTTTTTTTTCCCACTTCCACCGCCTTCTTCCCCCCCAACTTCCCCACTTCAAAACCCTACTCACTTCAAAACCCCACTTGTTTTTTCTTTCATTGCCACGACAGTTGCAATTTACCTACCATGTTGTTGTTGCATTTCTTTCTTCCATCTCCTCCTACTACCTAAGAAGTCCAAAACCCTAAAAACAAAAAGGTTTTTTGTTCTCGGTTGTTTTTGTTTTTTTTGGGGGAGGTGTTTGGGTTGGGTTGGGTGGGGGTGGGGTGAGGAGGGAGAAGGAGGGGAGTTCGGGGGCTACTTAATGCGCAAGTTCTAGTTCTTCTGTGTTTGGGAGTTGTTCCAACAGCTGATCAAAGTTTGTTGGAGTTTTCTTCAAGTGGGTAAGAGAACTTTTGAACTTGAGCTTTTGTAGCTTGATGTTATTACTCCTCCTGCAAAAGCTTTACAAGGATTTTAGAAACTATTGGTACAAAGTATATAAATAAACAAACAAGGAAGGGTTTGTTGAGAATTTTGGAGGGCATCCTGGTAACAACTAACTGCATACAACATGTATACATACATACATACATACATGTGACCAAAGACCTAGCCATGCTTTACTTTCTTACTTGCTTACAGATTTTGAGGTTAGAATGATATTGTGGCTTTTTTCTTTCTAGCTCTAAAGGTGTTTTGGGTATGGTTTGTTTCATTCAAGGGTGCTAAAGAATAAGAGTTTTGAAACACACACAGTTCCATTGCAGGAATCATGGCTTTTTCATGACAAAAAACGATCTGAAGGAACAATTGTTTTTGGGTGAAGAAATGGGTTCTCATTGTGGCATTCTGAATACAAATTAGACATGCAAGCTCAGAGCACTGTAAGAAGGAAGGTTGCTCATATGTGATCTATGAACTTGAGCTTTTGTGGGTAGCAGTGGAATCAATGTATTGTTGATAGATCTGTGTTGCAAACTGTTTGTTGTATCATGGGTTGCTGTTGTCTTAGCTCATAAGGTTGAGGTTTTGATGTGATGTAAATCTAGTGGCAAATGTAAGTATTTATGTATGTATGTATGTTTGTTTGTTTGTGAGGCCATTGATTGTGAAGAATGGGTGTTCAGAATATTCAATCATGTAGAATAATTTGATGGAAGAAAGAATCATTCAAGCGGATTTATATGTTGAGAGATTTTATTTTTTGGGGTGAATGATCTGGTGAGTCTCTAGAGCCTTGAGTCCAGCGTTTCTTGTGCACAGGATTGTGATCCAGCTTCCACCTGCATGTTGTGCATATGAGTATGAGCTTTTCTTTTTTCTGTGCCATGATGTTCAGATTCATGAAGGATTCGCTGCTGCTGTCATTTATGAGCTGTGCAGACCTGTGGGTACCGGCATAAACTTGTGAAGCAAAGAGCTTTAAGAAGGTTGGAGCAAGGAGGCTAAAGCTGCTGCTTTTGTAACAACTCGAGCGTTGCACACAGCGACAATGAGCATGGAAGCCAGCAGTGAGGATATCGACTTCAATCTGGCCGAGGAATGGCTGAGGACGGCAGAGCTCCAGATCCAGAATCCGCATGTAGCAGCTGCTCCTGCTGCTGCTGCTGCTGCTGCAGACTTGTCTCTCTTTCCTAGTTCTCAGGATCAGCAATCCCCATATAATTTCTCGTCACTGGAGGCCAGTGAATCAGCAGCTGCCTCCGGCTTTGGGGAGGAATTACTAGACATGCCAAGTCATGGTGTAGGTTCAATGATTTCTGCTGCTGCATCATCCCTGCTGCATGCAGCAAGTGCAACAAGTGCAGATTTGATGATGCCAATTGTGAAGTCTGATCCGCCCAGCAGCAGCAGCAAAAACAGCAGCTCCTCCTCTCAGGCATTGGATTTGAGCACGCGTGATTTGTGCAAGAAAGTGACGCTGAACGAAGCCATGATGCATCAAGCCATTGAAAAGCTTGGAGGTGGAGAGATGGGTTTGAAGATCTTGATGGATAAAATAAGGTTCTGGGTAGGTCAGCGTACTAGTAGTAACTGTTGTAATACTACTCTAGATCAACAGATCTCCATCTCCGATTCCCTCCAGCAGTTGTGCAGCACTCCAGCAGCTGCAACAACGTCCACTACGACTTGTACTACTAGTCTGGCTGCAAACCCCATGAGTACTTCCCCGGCCTGCTGCAGCCTCCAATCTTACTGTGTCTCTGGTGACCTAGAAAGTACAGAAGCTGTTGCAGCAAGCTTTTATGGGGCTCAACCCAGATCTCAAGCTCCTAAACCAAGGTGGCAACAACAACAGCAGCAGGTACAGGAACCAGCAGAAGCATGGCTACGTGACCACGAAATGCAGAACCCTAAGAAGCGGAGGCGAACTGTTGCCTGCGGCGCAATGGGTTTAGCAGGCATGGATTCATTTGTACATACAGGAAGCGCTCACATGAGCTTTAGGTCGGGCGCAGGTGCTCGACAGCAGTTCTGGCACACTGTACCCTTGCGGGCACGGTTACATCATGACAAACGTTCTTCAGCAGCTAGTTGGAACTATGTCTCGTCGCAGTCTGCTGCCGCGACGAGAGCAGCTCGTAAACATCGGATGGCATGCCAGCGGCTGAGTAAGAGCTACGAAGCACTAGCAACTGCTGCCAGCAGCTACAATGGCAGCAGCAAAAGCAACAGCAGCAGCCTTAGCCTTGCAATGCATCAGCAGCAGCCTGATGATGATTCTCCACTAGCTGTAGAGAGACTTCCTCTTCTATCTCATGTGGCCAAGAAGCTCCAGGAACCCATTACCATGTCTTCTTCGGGTGTCAACAAACTGCAGTCATCTGGAAACCCCTTCATAAGTAATCGACACAAGGTGAGTGTGTGAGTGCTAAAACCCATCTCTCTCACCTCCCAATGTCACCTTGCCCCTGCCCCTACACACTTTCAAGCACTCTGTGAAATTTTCTAACTGTATTTGGAGGGCACCTTATACTCATGAATCTCCCTCTTTTCAAAGAAGATGGATCTTGCTCCTACTCTGTCAGAGTGGGAGTCATCTTAAGTTTAGGATAAAGCCTGAGGGCGAGGCAAGGGCACTATCAAAATAAGGGCCTGTGAGGCAAGAGTTGAGCACAAGCCCAATTTTGGTAATGCTCTTGCTTGTGCACATAACTCAGTGTAAAGATTTCAGATGCTCTCACCTGTGGGCTTTCTGTAGTGTAAAGATTTTGAATGCTCTCACTTATGGGCTTTGCGCAGCATGAAGATTTTGGATGCTCTCACCTTTGGGCTTTACATGGCAGAAAGTTTTCAGGACCTGTGGGCTTTACATGGCGTAAAGATTTTGGATGCTCTTGCCTATGGGCTTTATGTGGCATAAAGGTTTTGGATGCTCTTGCCTTTGGGCTTTACACAATGTAAAGATTTCAGATGCTCTCACCCATACGCTTTATGCTGCATAAAAATGATGCAATGAATACAATTGAATCAAGTGTGGGGGCTTTATGTTTTTTGGAAAGCCTGCCACAAAAACAAGATGGAAATGCCCTCAACCCTGGGGCTTTAGCCTAGACATAAGAAAAGAAAACCTTGCATAATTTGAATCTGCCGCCCTGAATGCACCTTGTAGATTATAAGGTGCCTTGGAGTCTGTCAGGAAGATCATGCATTCAAAGGTGCCCTCAAATACAAAAGAAAAAATTAGGCCAGGTTTTTTCGTGTTATGTACACAGGATTTGTCTCCCTCTACAAGGAGTAGATAATTTCCAAGGTTCTGGGATGTTGTTTGCACAATTGAGTTAGTAGGTGCACCAAAATTGTGTTTGGAGTTGAAGTTTAGCATTGCAGCTAGTTGCTACCATAAACATGCAATGATAATCTTTGAAGCCTCACAAGTTTATTACCAAATTTTCTTGTTCTTTTGCCATATGCCATATCGGTGAAAAGGTCTTGATTCTCAACATTTCCCAAGTTTGAAGTTCAAACTGGTCCAAAGAGAAGCCTTAGCTTTATCACAGTGAACAATTTAGCTATTGAAGGTAAATCTTTGATTGGAAAACAGAGGGTTCATATTTCCTTGGGTTGTTAAATTTAAGGGCCTCTAGATCCCATGATGCCAAGTTTGGGGCAATATCACAAGGATCATCAGTTCTTGGATGACAATTCTGGTGGAAACCTGCAGAGGTTGCCCATCTTCTGATGAAACCTAACAGTCCAGAGACACTGCTAAGTCAGTATGCTGCAGCTATTAGATATTGAGTTTTCGTCTCACATAAATATTAGGTCAGCGATATGCTCAAATGTTACTGAGTTGGCTTGTTCTTCTTGTGCAGGGGACAGGTACAGGGACTTTGGTTATGCTGCTGCATAAGTTGTTGCGACCCAGTGATGTCAGTAGTCTGGGTCGCATAGTGTTGCCCAAGGTCTGTATTGTTCGCAAAATAATTTGGTTTGGTTGGTATGATCATATGTGATGGGACTGCAAATGATTTGTCCTGTTCCTTTGACAAGGGATTTCCTGAAAACTCAAGATAGTTTAAAATTACCTAAACTCTGAATCATATAATTTCATATTGATCAAGCAAGTTCCTTTACCCATGTTACAATATTTCTCATCTGGGTTCAATGCTTCACATGTGAACTTGCAGAAAGAGGCGGAAAGTTGTTTGCCATACTTGGCAGTGAAAGAGGGGATGTTGCTGACAATGGAAGACTTCTACACTGGCAAGACATGGAAAGTTCGCTACAGGTACGAAGGGCACTACTCTCATTCAGAGACTGATAGTTACAGACAGGTCATCATATGATAGGGGATGATCAGTGAACAAGGAACAGAAAGCAAGACTTTTCAAGTAAATTTTATTCAAGGACCTAGCTGATCAGGGCTTTAGTGAAGATCCTAGCTTTGTGCCGGTTTTCTGAGTGAGTGGGAAAATTGCATGATTGTGAATTCTCCGGCTATTGCTTGCTCCAGTTATCACCACCTGTAGTTCAAGATATTCAGGAACTTTGCTTGTCAGTGGACATGGAACTTCATGATATCCTCTTTGTTTTTTTGTGGGTACGGTGGGGTCAAGCCAGATTCTTCATTTGTTTGATCTTACACTTACAATAATGTTCCCCCTTCTTGGATGGTGTTTGGGTTGGCTGACAGATACTGGCCTAACAACAGAAGTCGCATGTACTTGATAGAGAACACAGGTAAAGCTGCTAGTGCTACTCCGTTGATATTGATGGAACTGTAATCCATTTTGCTGCTGCTGACAGTGTGTGAATTGCCATAGAAAGAGTTTGTAGAGAGGTGTTTGGTGCCGCCTGAATATATTGCAAGTGGGTGTTGATTATTTGTTGTAAAGAAATTTGGCTTCCTCTGCTTGCTTATCATGTTCTTGAACAATTCATTGATGTATGTTTGCAGGGGTTTTTGTGAGGTCGCATCAGCTGGAAGAGGGGGATCTTTTGATACTGTACAGAAATGTGGAACACAACAAAATTGTACCATATCTAATCTTTGTTTTCTAACCCACCAAAGTTCATCACTTGCACTCAGTTTATGGATTAGCTAACTTGATAATATACTAATGGAAATTCACTGTGTATGTTCGTTTTCATTTGTTTGATTGTCATAATTTAAAAGGAAGAGCAACAGATGTTAAGATAATCTACCCCATCTACTTCTTCTCCACTTATATGTATGAACTTTAGTGGAAGCTGAAGTTGCAAGTAGATCATGAGCAGTTTTGTGTGCAGGTAATACGAGGCAAGAAAAATGCACAACCAGCAGAGGTTATTGTACCTGCTGTAACTGATGAGAATCTTGCTCTGATGACCAAGGATTCCAAAGCACCAGCTATGCCTATTCCGAGACTTGACACCAAGCAAAGGGTGGTTATGAAGCAGGGGGAAGAAACTGTGGATCGTGATCAGACAAGTTCTCAGCTGAAGTTGAAGTTGCATTGTGCAATATCTGCAGCTTTTGAAACTGCTGCTAATTCCCCTAAAGTGGAGTCGGCACAGTTTGAAGATCCATCTGAGCTAGGTGATTTGATGCAGGGGCTAATTCGTGATGACAAGCAATATGGTACCTGTGGACTTGCAGGTGGGAAAAACCTCGAGCAATTGGTTAGTTTCCCAAGCCTTGAATTTGGCGATCTTCTCATGGAAGATGATGTTGCACGGGTGCCCTGTGATTTTAATCTTCCTGCTTCGATATGCAAAATTGAGCAAGAGTAGACGAACTCAAAAATTGGCAATATTGTCAGCTTTGGAATCCAAAAGGTGAAAACAAATGTTGAAACCAAAAGGGCATTCAAGAATACACACAACATGAGCTGGCTGGCAGTCACACCTTGTTCAATCCAGGGCAAATCCAGTTTTGGGTGGTTGAGAAGTTTGTCTTGCTCATGAATAATCTGTCCAAAGCTGCTGTAGTCATGATGCTGTGACGCCATCGACAACAAGAATGTAGTACCGGAATGGGAAGATGTTTGGAGTGGTCTATCCTGCAAGAAAGATGGCACTTGACTTGTCCTCTCAGGCCCCTCTTCTTTACCAATGACTAGTTATTTATTTAGACAAAAGCTTGCTGATGGGTTTTGCAAGTCTTGGATGTCTTATGATAGGTGGAAGGTTTTGTGTTTACATTTGAAGTTCGCTATGCATCTAAACTAATCATAGCATGTGATGATGCAACTGTAAATGATGGACTTCTTCATTCTTTGGTAGTGAGTTTCCCACCATAAGTGCTGGCCAACAGAATGACTACTGAGTCAAACCTGTTGCTTCCACAATTGTATAACAGAAACTCAGGATTTATACTTTTTGTATAATAGTTTGCCCCCTCAGGTTTTTTTGCAAATTTATTATATCTTTATCTACACAAAACTGTTGCAAGCTGCTGCCGTAAGTGGGGGGTTGTAGTGGCAGCGAATAACTACCATCCCTATTTTGATATGGAGGTCATAGTCTGCTACTTTGTGAGTAACACTCAAAAGGTTATGACTTCACTTATTCTTGTTGTGTTTGTTTTAGTTTGGCTGGATGCATACCGAACATTTCATTGGTTATCCTAAATGTTTTCATTGGAGTTTTGTTGGGTGCTGTTGCATGGATACAACCATCCTACAATGTGTGAAAGTGTAGCTTGGGTGTTAAAAATTACATGAAGATGATGTAGCCAGGGACTTGAATCTGAATTAAACTTTGGAATGATAGAAATGTATTATAGAAATGAAATGAAGCACTCTCTGTACTCTGTCCTATTGGTAATTGGTTTTGTAGGGGATAGTTTGAAATGCACAATTGGTGCAATTAGGAGCAATTTTACTATTGAAACTGCATTGGAAAATGTAATATACATGTGAAAGGAAAAACTACGACACAAATCCATGATTTTACAATTATGAAGTTTGCAACTGATAAAGAAAATGTAGGTGGTTTTGCTCAGTGAATCTCTCTCCAATACCTGAAACTGAATATCAATCTATGAAGGAAGGTAGTTTGTTTTGTTTTGTACTCACAAGATCCACCAGACTGGGATGCTTCAGATTGTGTTCTTGGTCTCTTTCGAAACCTAATATCCACCCATCAAACACATTTTTTGAGATTGAAAATTGTAATGCAGTCATGAAGAAGGTTATGATTCTACAGGTGAATGAACCCAAGTTTGATCTTGCCAACATCACCAATGGTTTTTTTTTCTTAAAGGTGAAGAAAAATACCATCCTCAAACTAATGAAAGAAAAGTAGGGTTTATTACTTTGACACTTATCCAAATTAATCAGATTTGCAATAAACCCATTCAAAATGTCGTATTCTCCCACATACATAATAAGCTCTTGGAATTGAAATACCAAGTATGTTCATGAGCCCATGAGCAAAAAACTTAAACACTCTTTCACTACATAGACACAAAATAAATATAACTATTTTCTTCTTTCACATCACAAGTAGAATACTTGAAATTCCGAAGGAAAGGGTTCAAGATGAGAAAATATTTAGGTTGCATAATTGTATTCCAAACCATAATCAACTTTTGATGAGATCTTGATGATTTGGAGCCTTCTATTTGGATCTCAGTAAACCTAATTACAAAGTGTAACATGTGATTGTAAATATCCCTTGTTAGAATCTTGACACTTTAATTGGCTATCAAGTCATGAGTAACCCTTGACCTTTGACCTCCGTTTCATTAACAAGCTACAAGTTAACACAAGGTACTACCTTGGGCTTTTATTGGTGCAATGATTTCGTAACCTTTCATTGCTTGAATGAAGATTTCATCATCATTTTGTACATGGATGAAAATAAGGTATCTTGATTGTGCTAATTATTATGACTAGTTTTATGGTCACATGCTTTGATTATTCACAATAATTTATGTTATCTTGTTAGTTACCTATTCCATAACCTTAAAAATGGGCAAAAGAAATGTTCTCCCTCTTTCACAAGAATGAAGAATGAATTGGAACTTTTTAAAAACATGTCCAATAATGGGATGTAAGTTGCATTGCACATGTGCAAACAAGAGATGTAACACTCCAAAATGGAGCATGAACATGCCCCAACAATAATCTAACTCAATAGTTGATTTGTGATAATCTCCAACATAATCTCTTCAAAATTGTCATCCTCAAATATAGTCTTAATTTGTGCAAGCAATTGTGTTTTCCAAGCTTCCATCTTGTGGAGCTTCTAGGGCTATCTATGCTTGAAGCTCTACATTTGCAAAGCTTTTTATGCATGAACCTCCTTGTGCACAAAACTCTCTTTATTGGGTCTATTCATAAATGAAGTTCTAAAAAGGAATGTCTAATTTTTAACACACTCCAAATGACAATTTTGAATTTTCCTCCTATGTGCATTATTATAATTGTTGTGGATTGTTGTATGCTAATATGTTAAATGGTGTCTTGTTAAATTAATAAAAATATTTTAAAATAAATTTGATAATATATAAATTTCTTTTTGAGTCTTTTAAACTATCTATATCATATGTATTAATTATTGTGCTTTATAAAAAAAGGAATAAAAAGGAATAAAAACCTTTCAATTTTTTCCAATTTTTTAACAAAAAAAACATGTTTCCTTTTGAACCATATGAAGATATTGTTACCCCAAATTTCATAAATGAACTCAAAGGTTTGAATTGATGGCATAATCATATTGCCATTTTCCATCATCATTGGGCACCACACAATAACGACAATTTGAATTTCACACCCACTTCAAACAACTATAAATTTTATCATTGATGGCTATGCATAAGCATTGCCATTCACCACGTTTTACAAGATAAGTTTTATTTGTTTATTGTAATGCTTACAAACATGATAACTTTCACAAATGTGTGCATTGTTTTTGTGGTTGCAAGATGAACTCTTCAAACATTTAGGTGGGCTTGGTTTCTAACATGTTATATTACTTAAACAAGAATGATAGAATAACCTCTTGAACTAAGAAGTGATCACTATTCTTCTTTCCAATTGTTCAAAAATTTGTAAAAGATGTTGAACCTCGATTTTTCACTATAGGTATTGTGACCCTAGCCTTGGGCTCACAACTAATTTGCAACTTGAAAAGGGATACAAATCAATTTCACAAGTGTGGGAGAATGCAAGGGAGTGAATCCCAATAATCCCGAGTTGATTCCCACTTAAAAATTTAAGAATTTCGAATTGTCCCAAAAATTTGGAACAAGGTTTGGGGGATTAAACCTTATCAAAATTGAAAACTTTTTAGACCTTTGGGAAGGTCTTGAATAAAAATAATATATCTATTTTGAGACTTTTCAAAGCTAGGTTCATTCTTTTTGTGATGAGACAATCAATGATACCCATCACATTTTTTTTAAAAAAAAATTTGAAAATACCCACAACAAATTACTATAAGTCATACTTTATCACATTTTAAGGAGGAAAATAATAATTCCTTTCAAGTTTGGGTTGTGATGTGTTTCACAAATCTATGTTAGCTTGTGATTCATCTATGCACCAATTTGGTTTTAATTTTGATTGTTATTTCCTCTCTTGATTTGTGTAGTTTGAATTCACGTTGATTTCATTTTAATGAACTCATCTTAGTCCCATCCCTTCTTTCCTTGTGGGAATTAACGAACATTCTTTGGGTTTGCATTCCATTGCAAAACCAAGAATGGGCAAAGTTCTTTACATTGAATACCATTTGAAAAACTTAAGGGTGCATCATTAGGGAGCTACATCACCTTCAGCATGTTGAAGGCCATATTCAAATCAGTGAATAAGGTGTTCACGATTGTAATCGAACATAAGCTACCTCCTCACTGGATCATCGGACTTGGTGAGTTGCTCATCATTAATTCCTGAAATCTGGTCAAATGGCTTCTCAATTCTGTCTTGTGGTCTTGTTTTAACTTCTCTTAAAGAAGTGGGTGGGGTTTCCTAGAGTTTTCTTGCTCTGGTTTGTTGTCAGATCTGAAATATTCGTAATCTTGTTATGGGGTGATTACTCAATTCTTTTCAGGTTCAGGTCTATTGTTAAGTGGTGAGAAACTCTCAGTACTTAAGAAGATATCATCGATTGCTGAAAACTTCACAGGGCAGGCTCCAGGATCATTCGGCTTAGTGATGATTTACCTCCTCTGCATGCCTGTATGCTCTCATACTATGGATGCTTCATGCTTGAATGGCTGGTTTGTGGAGTGAGTTTTCACAAGGAAGACACTCTGGCACAATGCAGTCCTCAGAATAGCTTCTTCATTTCAGAATTTTTCTTTATGCAGTCTGAAACAGATGATATCATGTGGCACAGTGCACTGGAGGCAGTAGAGTCCCTCATTCCTCAAGAGGTATGCTTTGCCTCGGCCTCATGTTTACCATGGGCATCTGGCCTAGTAATTTCTGTTGCAAGTTATCAACCCCAAGAAGAGCAGTCATTTTATTCCACCTTGCAGATAACTGGCAATTACAACTGAAATGATCCATCTGAAACTCTCTTGGTTTCCTCAAATTCAGGCAGACGTATATTTTTCATGGATTTGTCTAGTTGTCTGAATAGCATTGCACACATTTTGCTTACCATGTATTGAACAGGTTCTTGATATTGTAGGTGCCAACCCAGGAGGATCTGAACTGTTGAACTGGAATATTATTGGTGGAAATGACCTCTTATCTTCTTTGGTTCAAGAAGATGCAGCAGATGTCACCCGGCAGAGCTCCAGCATATATCAGGTAGAATCTCTTAAACTGCAAAATGTCTTTGTTCTGCATATTGGCAGACACTCCATTTAGAGCACTTACATCTGTGGAAATGCTTGTGTCCAGGTAGTGGAAGGACCAAGCTTTTTGCATGACTTGAAATAAATTTTCCTTCTTTTGCAGGCTGGAATGTCAATGATTATTTGCCTAGGTTAAGATCTGACGGTGGATTCAAAACTGATGAAGCTGGGGTTTAGTTACCCTTTAGCTCACCCTTACTCTGTTGTTGTGTGTCAAATTTCAGGAACTAAATGCTTTTTTGGAGGATGAGAAAGCCATAACAAGTACTGACAAGGAGTCAGCATCCAACATTGCAATATCTGGCAATCTGACAGGTGAACCTTGCCTTTTTCTGATCTGAATGACCATTTTCTGTTATCTGAATGGATCCTGTACCTCAATCATGTGTATCATGGAGCCTATATGAATCATACCTTTTTGGGGGATGCTGAGGAAGGTTTGTTGGAAAGGTTCTTGATACTTCTGGAGATCTCTCTGCGATTTCATTGATATGCACATGAAATTATGTTCAAACTGTTGTGTGTGTTTTTGGCTGTGGGAAGCACAGGTGGGATTATTGAGCAAGTTTTACATGGGAATGAGAGTCAGAAGCCACCAAACAAGGTGTGACTCTTATCTTGGATGGATCTTGTGGAGAGGTTTTGATGAGTTGTTCTGGAGATTATGCTTTAGTCCATCTGTGTATTAGGAAGGGGTGTGCAGCCACTGCCATGAGCTGATGAAATACATGGGGATGACGTGGTAGCTGATCACTACCATACATGTTACACATGTTGCCATTGAAGGTCTCTGAACATTTGCATGATTCACACTGTTGTTAAACCACTCCTAAGGTTTTATATTGTTTCCTCTTTTTCCTCTTTGCTGTTGAATCCAGAATCTCTCTAACCTTATTATCATGTGATATCTCAATTTTATTCAGATCGTCTTAAATCATGAAGCATAGAGAAGTTCTCACTACATGTAAAGATATATGTGTTGAATGGGTCTGCTGGAGCTCTTGTTGTATTTTATGATACAAGAAGACAATATCATGTGCTTGATGGATTAGGTCAGAGGGATTGTGGAAGAGCTCTGCAATTTAGGAACTACTTTGGGGTCTTAAGCAGCTAATATGTAAGTCTAAAGGGACTGGACTGTGCACTTAATTGTAAATGCTCTATCATGACCGAGTCTTCTCTTTGCTTCTAGAAAGAATGCACAAAAAATCAGGATGCAGGTTTTTGTGTAATGTTTTGCCCTAAGTCTTGAGTATGTTATCATAACTTATCTATGCCCACTGTTAGTAGCTAATGAAGTCAGTCAGGAGTTATGATAGCTAGTTACTCACATTATGATGAAAGTGTTGTTCTGATACTTTGTGAGGGACACTCACAAGGTTATGATTGCACTCACTATAGTTGCATCTGCATTTGTTTGGTTACCCTACATATTCTTTGTGGAGCTTCTCTCTTCACTCAAATTGATGTTATTGGTCATGGATGCAGCAGCTCATTTTAGTATGGTACATAAAAAAAAAATCTGACAGATTTGAGCTGTAACAGGGTGAAGAACAAGGGAAAACTGTCAAAAATCTGGACAAAATTGTTTCAGCCAAGACTGGGAATGTGGGTGGCGATACTCTGGTGCGACAGATGCGAGATCAGATCATTATGGCCACGGCATATGCCAATCTTGCACAGGGCCAGGGTCATTTTGATCTTGTTCTTGATTTGAAGCAGTGTATCAAGGAACATCAAAAATTTGTTGGGGATGCCAATGTTGATACTGAACTTCCACGTGGGTGAGTGCCTAGTTTCAAATGCAGTCGTTCATCTGGTTGTGTTGATTCAATGTATCAGAGCCCACCTAGCAGGGCCTTTTGGTGCATAGGATGTGAGGAAATTTTCAGATGAGCCTTGTGTTTGCTTTTGCTGAAGCATGATTGGGGATACTTCCATGGAGCTGTGATTTTTATATGGCATGCTACAAGGCATTATTGATGCAACTTGGAATGTGCAGGGTGGAAGAAAAGTTGAAGCAAATGGTAGAGGTGTTGTTGCGAGCACAGCAGAAAAACTATGACATTGCCAACATGGTCAAGAAGTTGAGAGCTATGCTTCAATCAGCTGAGGAGAATGATCACATGCTCAAGAAACAGGGCACATTTCTGAGCCAGTTGGCTGCCAAAACTGTTCCCAAGGGCCTTCATTGTTTCTCCATGCAGCTCACAGTGGAATACCATTTGTTCCCACATGATGTACGTGAGCTCCCCAATCAGCAGAGACTTGAAGATCCAAGTCTCTATCACTATGCACTACTTTCTGACAACATCCTTGCTGCAGCAGTGGTTGTGAACTCAGCCATTTTAAATGCAAAGGTTTGTTCCCAGCAACTTTCATCTCCAGGGTGGCAGTGTGTGTGTGCAAATTTTCTTTTGCTCAATAATGAATTGAAAGTATTGAATACCTGTTAGCTCCATGGCCTGTGACTGTGGGAGAGTATGCATAGTTTAGTGAGAAATTCTTATTGATTGTTTATGTGCAGCATCCTGGCAATGCCTTGAAAGCTTCAGTATTTTGTTTTAACTCTGTCCTTATAGCAGGAACCTGAAGAGCATGTATTCCACATAGTAACAGACAAGCTGAAGAGCCATGAAGATGTGGTTTTTAGCAAATCCTCCTGGATCTGCAACAATGGAAGTGCAGAATGTTGATGATATCAAGTGGCTGAATGCCTCCTACTGTCCAGTGCTGCACCAACTGCAGTCATCTGCAATGAAAAACTTTTACTTCAAAGCTGACAGTACCTTAGCTGCAGCAACCTCCAATTTGAAGTATCGGAACCCCAAGTATCTGTCAATGCTGAATCACTTGCGATTTTATCTTCCTGAAGTGTATCCCAAGCTGGATAAGATCCTCTTTCTGGATGATGATGTTGTGGTTCAGAAAGATGTCACCCCTCTCTGGGATGTTGATCTTGGTGGCAATGTTAATGGTGCTGTTGAAACCTGTGGTTCCAGTTTCCATCGCTTTGATAAGTACCTGAATTTCTCCAATTCCCTGATCTCTGAAAACTTTGATGCAAATTCATGTGGGTGAGCATATGGAATGAATGTGTTTGATCTGAAGCAGTGGAGAAAGCATGACATCACAGGCATCTATCACAGATGGCAGAGCAAGGTGTGTGTATTGTTTGCTGCTCTACTATTCTCAATGAGTTGCACTTTTATAGTTTGGAAACTGTGAATTGTGATGCAACGGGATTATACATTTGTCTGAAATCTGACAGATATTTTGCCAGGAATAAGTTTGTCCCAGACTTGAGATGACATTGCGAGTGTGGCCTCTATGGTTTCTGCTCATTTTTCCATTTGTGTACATGCACAGAATGAGCATAGATTGCTGTGGAAGCTTGGAACACTACCACCAGGGTTGATCACCTTCTACAACTTGACATATCCACTTGAGAAGTCATGGCACGTGTTGGGGCTGGGCTACAATTCAAGTGTTGAGGATTCAGACATTGCAACTGCAGCTGTTATACACTACAATGGCAACATGAAACCATGGTTAGATATTGGCATGAGCAAGTACAAGCCTTTCTGGTCGAAATTTGTCAAGTATGACCACCCATACCTACAACAGTGCAACATCAGCGATTGATTAACTATTATATGACAAATCACAAGATGTCTCCGCATGTCAGCAGGATCTAAGTCAAGCCCCAGAACAACTACTGTATAAAGGGCTACACCCTGTAAGTCTCATCAGCATGTGCCCTGACTACAAGGTGTGTAACAATCCCTTTGCTGCCCTGCACATATTGTAGTAGGCAACCTCACCCTCCTCTTCAGATAACATTTGGCCTTCTTTCATGTTCAACACAACCTGTCATCTGGCTCCCGTAGGGTCTCATCATTGATTGAGTAGAGATATACTGGCAAAGTTCAGATTTTAAGGCCTTTTGTTACAAAAGAGAGGTCAGGTCTGGTGGGTATGTGGCAGGCTTTGAGAGGACAAACCTGACACCATCCCACCACCAACACTGATGATGGATATTTCCTCCACCAAGAGCAAGAACTGCTTTGCTCTTATACCTGTAGAGTGGTTCCCAGGTATAGTGAATTTACCGATACTCACCTTGTTACATGTAACTGTTGCTACTACCATTGTTGTTCTTGCATGGCAAGAACTTCTATGATTCACAAATGCTTTTATGACGGCATCGATGCTGTTGTGCTCCACAAGTTTGTTATGGAAGTCAGTAACATTTACACCATAGGTAATGATCCTTGGTAGCAGCTGGTGGATGTCACTGACTTTGTTGTGTATAACATTCTAGGATAACATTGTTTGTTTTTTGCTGAAGGTTTTTGTGTGATATTTTTAATGACTTTTTTTTAATTAGTTCAATGACTAATTCAAACTTAAAACCCAAAAGTAATTAGTTAGTAGACCATATAAAATAAAAAAAACACATGATTGGATGATACCCAATTCAGCCAATTTGAAAGTGCGCTTATTATTAATTAATTAATTAATTAATATTACAGTGCAAATTTAGTCGAATTTACACTTTTAAAAAAAAAACTTTCCACAAAAATCCCTTTTTTTTTTTTTTTTTTTGTGTTTAAAAAAAAAAAAAAATTATTTTTTTTTTTTATTAACAGCTTTTAAAAAATAAAAAAAACCTTTTATAAAATATAAAAAAAAAAATAAAAATTTACAAAAA
>Ga0116229_10007714_pt1 | contig 16927 bp, 3 predicted proteins | sample S1TSphgellanicum_3_FD_87313 | JGI IMG/M metagenome (GOLD analysis project Ga0116229, IMG submission 87313) | Host-associated microbial communities from peat moss isolated from Minnesota, USA - S1T2_Fc - Sphagnum magellanicum MG | ecosystem: Host-associated > Plants > Peat moss > Unclassified...
AAATAAATAAATAAAAATCACTGATTGAGTATGGCCCTGCCTTTCATGGATTTCATGGAAAGTTGGAACAATGGCTCTCTTGCCTTAGATGGCAATTTTGAACGAAATCATGAAAAATGATGGAACCAGCCTGTATTTTTTTGGCTAAATTTAGCAAGTTGGCTCTGTTTTTCATAAATGAAAGATAAATATTTTTTCAGTTTTTTATTTACCAAATTTCTAAATGTTTAAAATATATATCACTCGATTTCTGTATTGGGTAGAACATGTAGCCAAAAATGTGAAAGAATCTTAAACTTTTTTACTTTCATGTCCTGTTTATAGCCAAATTTGGCTAAACTTTATTATAGATGACCACCAGTTCTGAAGCTACATTACAAATATACTATTAAAAAATTGGAAAAAAATTTGGGGGGAAAAAAAAAAAAAAAAAAACACCTGGATGGAACCATGTAACGTTTATTTGATTGCAAGATGAATCTGATATCAAAACAGCAACAGCACATTAATTGGCACATTTTGGTTCTAAGTTCAAGCCAACATTTTAGCCACTAAAATCCTATAGCTATTGATGCAAAGTCTCTTTGCCCTCTGGGGCAGATCCAACTAAGAGAATTAGCACATCCAAGTGAAAACAAATATGATTTCACTAAATCCACTATTTTTCTTACCTGAATATGGGGTTGGTGCATCACAAAGGGGATTTTTTTTTTTTAAACTAGAAAAAATCACAAAAATCTCATCAAAAAAAGGCTCAACGTTGCCGTAATCAAAACATTGAGAGGACACATGTCACCTCCCCACCATTGAGCCAACATCATGAATCACAAAGGCCTAAGGTGCATGTCTTTTTGTGGCTTGTAAGTGTTAGGTTGTATCGAAACCTTGGTGTTCAATACGCATTACTCATTCAACATGGTAATTGTGATTCAATGTTCACTCAAATTGAAGCTCAATTCTTGTTCAAATCAAAGCTTGATGTTTGTTCAAATTGGAACTTGTTGCTTGGTGGTGAGCATTCAAAAGTCAATTGTGTGTGCATGCCCATTGCCAAGTCCCACTACTTATTATTCTAAGTTTCTTGTGTGTGCACTATATAGTGTGAAGTCTCAATTCATTTGACATTTAGAATCTCATGAAAACTTTCAACTTTGTGTTTGGATTGTGAAGTGTCAAATCCCACTTTGCTCAACACTAAGGAATCCATGTTCTTTGTGTGTGCATTGTGGAGTCTACAATGCCAAATCTCAATTCATTGAAGTGCAAGTTCACTACTTGAAACTACATCCTAGGTCACTAGACATTACATATAATTATTATATTTTCAAAAAACCATTAGAATGGTTTAGATCATATGTACAATGGATTGGGGTGTCACTTGGGTCATGGGGCAACTCGACCACTCACAAACCATCTAGTGCTTTACTTAGTGGCTATTCGTTAAGTCTTTTTTTTGCCCTTTTTAATTTTAAACCCACACCCGTTCGGTATAGTGGTTTGAACCATGAATGCAATGGTTTACTCCACCCACTTTAATTCAATGGTTCAATCCACTACATTTTAGTGGTTAGTCCATTGTGTTTGGTGGTGTGATTTGTCTCGTGGTTCAATGGTAGGGTATTGTACAAACAGTTTCCACTATGCAATCCAAATTTTGATTTGGTGATTTAGTCCCTTATGTTTTATCGTTAATCCATTATTTATGTTGGTTTACTGATATGATGTTTGGGTGATTTTCATTATGTGGTTCATGCATAGTTTTGTGGTATGGTGTATGGGTGATTTCCGTTGTGTGGTTCATTAGTGTATGATGATGTGGGTGTGGTTTTGTGTGTACAAGGCTTTTGGCATGCTCCACCTAGAAATGTTAATCTCATATGAGATATTGAATCCTTCTCAAAAGACCTATGGCATTAAATTGCCCTCAATCAACATGTTGCAAGTTTTATATGCATATATATACACCATCAAGCTTGAAGGGACATGCCCCTTGTAGTTATGCTTTAGGAGAACACAATAGTTGCTTCTATAAATTAAAAAATTAACAAAATTTTAAAATATGCAAAGACAAGCAATAGCTTAATGTTCGACATCCACTAAAGTGCTCCCTATTGTTTTGCCAATACATCTTGAGACTTGAAGTGTTTAACAGTAAAAAGCTTTTCTCTCACGACTCCTTCTAGTTGAGGACAACCATGATATTAAGTTGTAACACATGAAAATACAACCCAACCATCAACTACAAGGTGTACTAGGTATACATATACAACATATACTATGTATGCATACTTATAGGCTATGTACACACACCTAATATACCTATAAATGCAAACCTAAGCTACACATACCTAGTATACCTAGGTACTTAAAGATATAAACATTCCTAATATAAGTAAGTATATTAAATGTATATGGATACATAATATACCTAGGTAACTACAAGTATATGCAAATACTTAATATACCTAGGTAGCCTAGGTAGGTACATAGCTTAGGTATAAGTAAGTAGACTAGGTAGGTATTTTCCTAGCCTACTTAAGTAGCTTATACATAATATGGCACATAACTTCAATATACTCAGGTATATTAACTATGCATATACCTCTATTTACCCAAGGATATTTCATATGCACATATGTATAATATACCAAATAGTTATACTAGATATGCACAACCTAGATATGCATAGCTAGCATATTAAATATGCACATAGGTAGGCATCATGTAAACTAGGTATGAATATCCTAGTTGGTATGGATACCTAGACCTAGCAATGTATAATGGTAGTATAGATTAAGGACCTTCTAAATAAAGAGGGGTAAATTTTTTATTCTAATTTTCCCTCCAAAACTTCCTTCCAACTTTGTGCCTCCTTTGGGTGAGACCCCCATATAGTTGGGTTCTAGTGCTTCATTGAAATTTTTCTTCCATTTTTATTTGTGTTTTCTTGCAGCCTATCACAAGGTTTTTGAAATTTTCTCATGTTATAGTTAATTTTTTAATTACAATGTATAATAATGTATACAAAATTGCAAGGCATGGAGGATTAGACCAACAACACAAGCTCCATGGAATGTTAGTTTGCACATAACCATCCAACAAATGACCTTGTGCAACAAAGGTACTACATGTTTATTTTCACTTGCATTTTTTTTTGAATTTGATTTTGAATTCAATGTTTTGCAAATATGAAACCAACCATTGAAGTTTTTCTTCTTTAAGTTCATATGTAAATTTCAGATCTAATTTTTCAACATGTACAAATGCATGTACAACCCAATTTTTTTGCATTTCTACGGGGGTACTATCAAATACATGTGTTGACATAAATGCATTTGAAGATCTCAAGGTAGGTATGATGATGATGAACAAACCATTGAAAATGGATAAGATATTTTTAATGGTTTTGTTGGAAGTAGTAATTTGGTTGACATGTATGCAAAATGTGGTAGTAGAAAAATCCTTAATTGAACTTGGTGATGTGGAATAACATATTCAGCAATATTGAAACAACAAACTATCAACATTTCCAAGGCTAGAAGCACCACTTCCCTTAATGTTCACATTACCATACTTGCTATAACAACCCTTACATGGTATGATTTCAACCTATTTGGAGCCTCACACAAAAGGTTTGAAGTACACCTCTTGGGAACCAAATTACATCGACCATAGCTCTAACACAATGTTAATAATCTCATTAGTTTTGATATATAATGTAACACAAGATCATAATGAATTGGGAAGCCACCTACCAAGTTAGAAATTATATAGCCATATGCATTCCTTTTTTTGGCCAATAGGTTCAAACAACATGGCACTACAATTGAATCTTGTAGAATTTGAAATCTCACAAGTTTTGTTATGGGTCCTCATGTTGAATTTGTTAGATGGATGTAATGTTTACAAAGGCTGATACATTACACATAGAACACCAACTCAAAACATTAATCTACTTTTAGTTCTTTTGGCCCAATATGATCCTACATGGTTGATTATTGACTAACAACACAATGGATAGTGACCTTGGAATGACAAGGCATGTGCTTTACATATGTCCACTAGTTGAATGTCCTTCCTATATAACTACTCAATTTGAATTTATTGTCCCTACAAATACTCTTAAGTGCAATTTTTTAATGTTGTTTAATTCATGAACTTTGACACAATTCATGGAGCTAGACATATATGAATCAATTGAATGTAGTCCATATTGGATTAAATGAAATGCAATGCTCTAAATTACGTAAGTGGTTTGAACTTTGTTATACTAGGGCATATGTGGCTAATGCAAGACAATGAACCCATATGTGCTAGGGGAATATATTGGATATATTGCTAATGTCAATGCATTTTTATGGGCCAAGAATTATATGTTTTGGTGTGTACATTACATGTCAAATTATAGGGATTTGGAATCTCCAAATCATGCATGATGTTGGTTTTTAGGTTTACTCAATCACATACATTTTGAAGATACCTAAATAAATGTAGAATGGCCATGTTGACCCTTTCCAATGTAGGTTGCTAAGTTAGCATGAATTGCAATGTGAAACATATATAATAAAAGTTCCCATAGTTCTTCATGTAACAATGCATACATGTGATCAAAATTAGATCTAGATGAATGAATACAATATGTTAGTGCATGGTCGTACATTAATTGGTTTGTAGTTGGGTGTAAGTGTTACATAGCCTTTAGTGCATAAACCTCTTTAAATGTACCACATGTATGAAATGACATGTATGCATGTATAACACAAGACCTTTATTGGACTTGACTAAAATGCTAGGTGGTGGTACTGCACAACAAGCATACACCATATAATCTAGAGTTTCATGCATGAAGAAATCATGGTCTATTATACATGATGAAAAATGCTAGTGAAATCATCCACACAAGATCCACTATAGTGAAAATATAGTGGTCCACAATGGCTATACAACCCCGTTTAACCTTATACAATCTTATACAAAGCATGGGTGATGGGTAAATCCACACAATGACCAATTGGGTGGAATGTTTTAATGGTTTAAGACACATATTCTAATCCAATAGTGAAGATATGCAATACCTCAAAACTAGGTGGGTATCCATGGTCCATTTTATCAAGCATGTGTTGTTTTAAAATCACATTTTTTTTATGAAGATGGCATTAGATGCACCCACAATAGCTGCTACCAAATTTAACTTATGTTTGTTCATTGATGTTGAGTTATTGTTAGGGTCAAATGATATTATGCCATTGTTGGAGGTGGTAGATTCTTTGATCAAGTTTGCACAATTGTGCAATGTGTTTGTGTGATTTTATTGTAGCAATCAAGATTTGTGAAAGGGATGACTATCAAATGTATTGTGACATTCATTCCTCATTCCAAGGTGATGTGTTTATGAATTTCCAAACCTTAATCAATTATGTTCATGAAAGCATAAGTTGTTGTTGGATTACTTATATGAATACAATAATAGATAATTTGGCAATTTAATTTGTTGAATAACATATTTGGGTCACATTTGTAGATCAAGTGGGGGCATCTAACATTAATACAAAAACATGGTTTTATGACTAGGCAGTTTTGCGATTATGTTTCAAACATAATCATGTAGTCATATTGGTCATATAACTATGCCATTTTTGTGACTAATGCTAATTACAATTACACAATTAGTCCCATGTAATTAATAACCAATTACTAGTTAATTTCCAAATAAAATTTATTTAATAGCCCATTAGTAGACTACAAGTAGCATGTTAATAACTACATCTACCTTCTAGGCTATTATATTTAAATTATTTTACCTAAGGTATTATACATGAGGTTATTCAAAACTACTTTACTTTAAATTATTCCAAGTTATTTTACTTAAGATTATTCAAAGCTATTGAAGGCCATTCTATTTTAACTATTATAAGTTACTCTTCCCTATGCTATTATAGGTCACTTTACCCTAGGCTATTTTATCCTAGGTTATTCAAGGTTATTTGAAAGGTTATTTTTTTCTAGCCTATTTTAGACATGTTATTTTATTATAAGTTATTATAAGGTATTATAGGTTATCTTAGGCCTTTATTAGGCTAAAGTAAAAATAACTTAAAACACAAATATATATGATAGAATAACCTAAGGTTAAATACCCTAAAGTAACATGAAATAGAAAGACCAATAATAGCCTAGGGTAGAATAGTTGAAAATAACTTAAAATATCCTAGAGTAAAATAAATGATAATAATTTAAAATGCCCTAATCTATAGAATAAATTAAAATAGCCTAAGTTAGGCTGCTATTATCCTATAATAACCAAAAATAGCTTAAGGTAGAATTACCTAAAATATAATAACATAAAATAGCCTAAGGTTAAAATAACCAACAAGCATCAATAATAGCCTAAGGTAAAAAAAATGAAAGTAGCCTAACATCACACACTTACAATATCATGAAATTTCAATAAAATTTATGCAAAAATCATAAAACAATATGTCCATGCAAAATCCATGGGGTTCAAAATGTAAAAATGGCATGAAAAGTATATATATATTTTATATATTTTTAAATATAAATTATAAGTTTTTTTTACTTGTGATGTTATAAAATTGTGGGATTTGACAACCTAATTAGTAATGAAAAGGTTGTTAGATTTTTTTATTATAAAAAAACCATAATAATGGAAAGATTTAAAAGTAAGGACTACCTTCTATTTGCCTACCATCATGCTACAACTATCGTCCTACATCTACTACCATCCTTTGTAGACTTTAAAAAATTGACAACATCCTATAGACTTCATGTAGTTGCTACCAAACATCTATAGCACATATAGACCTTTTGTGGTTACTACCTACCATGTGCAACACTTGTAGACTCTTTGCAATTGATGCCTAATGTCTGTAGCACCTATAGACTATATGTGGCTACTACTTACCGTCTATAATGCTTATAAAACCTCTGTAAACTACTACCTACCATCTACATCAACTTTTCACTCCTTTTAAGCCTTAAATATTAAATTTATCTTTTTGTTGCTACCCTCTAGTGGTAATTACCATCATGTGACAAAAGGTATTCCCTACTCTATAAACTAAAACAAAAAATGGACTGCATATAAATCTTATAGGATAAATGAAAAACTAATGCATAAGGGTGACAAAGCTCTAAATAAACTTAATATGAGCTATTATCCCTTCCTTTATCACACTCTAAGTAGAACACACATCACAGAGAAACACTAAAATCCATACAACTTTCAACCATTCTCTATTACATAAGAATAAATACAACTTTCTCCCATGTTCTTCTCCCACTCTCTCACAGAAGAGTGTCACACACAAGTAGCATCTTAATGTTAATGACTCATGAAAACTAACAAATCTAATCATTTAATGAAATCCTTCATTCCTTCCAAAAAATAAATAAAGAACCCAAAAAAAATGTTCACCACACAAAGGTTGAATCTTTATCCTTCTAAATTTCCTTATCCTCCTATATCTCCTTATCCTGATCCTTTCCACACATCTTAGTTAAAGGAAATCCATCCATCCCTTATCCATTTGGATTAATTACTTAAATGGTTTCACTACACCAAAAAGATGGATATATGAATACATGACTACAAAATATATATATAGTATATATATATATAATATTGTTATGTATTTATAATTCATATTAATATATTTAAATATATTTTCGCATATTGATAATATAAAATAATTATTCATTTAAATTTGAATTATTTATATACCATATATGTATGATTTGTATACAAATAGTATAAAAACATATCATACCATATCAGTGTCATACATTCATCATACATACAACCAGTTGACACACCCCAAAGTTGACCACAATCAACATGGTTAAACTTGGTCAACATGCAACAATCAAGTTATGGTCCTTGGATCTTTTCCAAATAATGCAAGGCCTTTGCCATCCACATACCACATTAGATGTGAAACAATGTATTCACATATAAGTTTATCATCTTTCAATGTATGAATGTAAAACAACACAAAGTTTAAACTATAATTTCTTTTTCAATACTTACATAAATGAAAATTTGAATACGAATTATTAAACTTTGAAGCATAACCTAGATATGTGCACCAACTAAAAATTCAAACAACAAATTTTGAACATAAACAATCACTTTTGAATTTCAAAATTTTAACATGTCCATTATGTTTCAATACATGATAAATTTTAATAAATAAATGTATAATTTAAATATAAAACCTAGATTTTAAAAAATAAATAAATTCTGAATATGAATATTACATTATCTTATTAATATACATACAATATATTATTATTAATATATTATTATATATTATACATAATATGTATATAAATATGTTTAATATATATCCATAATATAAAAAATATTTTGAAATGAATTTATAATTTTGAATTCTGTAAATTATATATATAAATATATAAAGGTCATTTTATAAATTTAATATGTTGTAAATTTATGAAGCCTAAACCCATGGATAAATCTGATAAAACTTTCTTAAACTTATTGAACTATGTTATTTTGGTTAAACTAGGATAATTTTTTTTATATTTTGATAAACTTGAGTGAAATTTTTTAAAGCTTGGTTAAACGAATATAAATTTAGCTAAACTAAATGATTTTAGTTAAACCTAGAAAAGTTTTAATTAAATTTGGTTAATTATTGCTGAAATTGATTAAATTTGGTTAAATTTGGTTTAAGTTTGTTAAATGAGGTTTTAAAAGTATTTTGGTTGAATTAGGGCCAAAATTAGGCTAAATTGAAATAATTAATCTAAATTTGGCTAAGTAAACTTGGTGAAATATAAAGGTTGCTGAAATTGGTACACTTGGGTAAATCAAACTAAATCATAAATTATAGATGTTAAAGTATGGTATGTTAAACTAAAATAGGATTAATTAAAATAAACTAGGCTACTTGGGGCAAATTAGCCTTAAGTAGGTTAATTTAGGTTATACTAAGATTGGATTGTATTAAATTAAATTAAATTAGGTTTAAATTAATTCGTATTATAATATGTACCTAAGCCTATCTAAAGGCTACTTATTAGGAAGAATTTAAATCCACCTAAGCTTATATTTAGGGGTTGGTTGAGACCTAATATGTCTATTTATGCCTATTTAAAGTGTACTTAGATTTTTCAACCTTTTACTTAGCCCAGCTTGTTTAACTTAGTCATGTACCTATTTAACCTAGCTACCTTGCATGATTATTAGTCATGTAGTCGTAATATCATAGTCATATGAGACTAAAAATCCTATAATCATGACTAAAATCACATATGACTAGGTCATATCACTCCATGACTAGGTTTGGACACTAGTCACAATATGTCCTAGTCATGGGTGCTATGTTTTGGTGTAGTGTTTTACCCCTTAATAAATAGAAAATGGAAAATAAGATATTTACCATTAACAACTAAATAGTTGCCAGGATGATGCCCTTCTAAGTAAACTAAATTAGAATATGTTTTTAATAATTAATATTACTTTGATTCGAATTCCTCCCATAATTAACTTTTGATTATTCTACCCCATGAAGGTAGTTTGCTATACTAAGAATATTATTGTCAAAAAACATTTTCACTTAAAAATTTTCTTGAGATTGTTTTGCCATCTTATAGCAACTACCGTTCAATGGTGGTATTACCATCTTCTAACGCCCGTGGTGTTTTAACCAACATAAGACAATTTTTTACCCTTAACAAATGTCTTGATGTGAATTACTGTGATTTACATTTTAACTAAATTCATATAATTATTGTGATGTATTTTTGGTTAAAACTATATAATTTTTGTGTATTAAACATGAAAATTCATGTATGTCATTCAAAAAAATAATCTTATCTATTTAAATATTTAAGATATTGAATATGTACAAATATCATTCATATTAATCATAGCACGGAATTCGTGTGATCTTTGTATGAACCTATGAACCCAAGTAAGTTTGTTATGAAGGAATAATAACTTATGATAATATAACTTTAAATTGCTTTAAATACCCTAAGGTAAAATAGTCTAAAATAATAATAAAATAGCATAAAGTTGAATAATTGAAAACAACCAAAACTAGTTTTAAATAGCCTAACATAGGTTAAAGTTAATTAACCTAGAATAATTAACAAGATTAGAAGGTGGAATAACTTAAAACTAGCCTAGGGTTAAATGACCTTGAATAACCTAGGGTATAAAAATTTCAAAGAACATAAGGTAGCCTAACTTATAATAACCTAACTATAGAACTTAAAGTGCCTTATAATAGCCTAAAATAGGTTAAGGTAGGTAACTAGGCCACATAAGTAGGATAGGAATAAATGTTCATAATGATGTGATGATAAGAATTATCACTTGTTGAAAAAATGGTGCAATGATTAAAGGTTTGAACTCTTAGTGTGAAGGGGAAGGTTTAAAATCTTCACACTTGCAACCTACTTGAATGTGTTTAATTAGCCTAGGTTATCCTTGCCTTTTAAACTTTGAAGTTAGGTTGTCTAAGCCCTAAGGTTGGGTTTTTAGGCTAGGTTAAGTTGCCTACATCACAAACTTACAAAGCTTCATAGGTTCGTACAAATTTTGTGCAAAATCCGATTTTCATAGGTTCATACAAAAGTCACACGAATTTTGTGCTATGGTTAATATGAATGATATTTGTAGATATTCCACATCTTAAATATTCAAACATATGAGACATTGTTTTTTAACATGACACACATGAATGTTCATGTTTAATACACAAAAATCGCATGGTTTTATCCCAAATTACATCACAATAATTGCACGGATTCAATGAAAATGTAAATCATATGTATTTCACATCAAAACATCATAAGTAAAAAAGACATATCATTTATATAGTAGTAATATGTATTTTTTTGTGTCATTTTTACACTTTGAAGCCCACAAATGTTGCACGGACATATTGTTTTATGATTTGCACATGGATTCTATTGAAATTTTGTGATATTGTAAATTTGTGGTGTAGGCCCCATGCTTAAGGTTTTCAACTATGTTAGGCTACCTAGCCTAACCTAACCTATGTTGCCTTATGTAAGTTAAGTTGCCATGTAGCTACAAATCACTAGCTGAGAAACTCAATAATGTTTACAAAATAATGCAAATCCAATAGGTATATATGCATCTTGGATTTTTCTTTCATGATTGTAATCCCTTTTACCATACCCACTTTTGTGGTTTGCTACTAATACCAATTTTTTCAACTATGGTAAAATCAATGAGTTTGAGTTGACTACATAATCATGTAGTTGTATTTGCATGAAATGATTACATTTTCCTAGTCATAAGTTTCACTTTTTGTAGTAGTGTGGTTTTGTTCAATACCTATATACATAGAGGTTGTGGCATTTGTGAAAAGATAATGTGAAGAAGTTGTTGGTCAATTTATTATAGAATTCAAGGCCAATTCCTAGTTTATAACTTCTTTTTTTTCCCCTGTGGATGCATTTGATATTGTGTACCCACAATGTTCGTTGCAAATAGAGCCCAAGGCAAAGTTTGTTGTTCATTTGGCAATTCTTAAATAAGTCATTGCCAATCTAAAAATATACATGCTTGATGATTTATGGGTTCCAAAACCATTTTCAACAATTTCTTTTAACTTATGAAATCTATGTTTGTCATTACCATGAAGAGTAATTCAAAGTTAGCAATGAAAAACCTTTTGAGGTAAACCCAATTACCAAGTTGTGGAAAACCCTTTCCTCGTCATAAATTCTTGTAGAAAGAATCCTTATTACTTTAAATTGGATGAACTTGTTATGCAAATTATTGTTTCATTTGAGAATGAGTGGTGTTTTTTATGCTCACCTTCATGAAATTTAAACTATGGAATCTATTGACTACGCATTTGGAGCTAGTCATTTAGATGTTTAACCAAAAAAATTTCACCTTGCAAGACTTTGCTTTTGGAACAAAAATTTAGAGTTAGAAAGATTATAAAACTTAGTATGGAGTTTGAAGGTTGAATGTGGAATTTGATTCATGGTGAGGTTGCCCAAGTTTCATATTTTTCTCTTCTTGTATTTTAGTTCCTTAAACTTGAACCTTTTTTTGTTCTTTTTTTACAATCTAGTGGGATATTGGAATGCTTGGAATTGGATCTTAAATGTTTTGTTAACATACATTGCATCTTGCTTCACCTCTTTGTTGGCCCATCAACATTTTGATTTGGTGGGTTCTTTAACCTTATTACAAATACCTAGCAAGGTTTTTTATGAAGGTGTTATTTCTCATTGGATCAATGATTCACTATTATGAAGTTATGATATCATTTTGGGAATGAATTGTGAGCCATGGAATCTAGATGATGGCATTTGGCAATGGGCATATGGTTTTCAAGTGATTATTTTTTATGGTTGGTGTAGCTTGAGTTTTTAGCTAAAAAGTTCTTTTTGTTGCTACAATTGGAATTAGGTTGTCAAGACAAACGAATTGCCCCTTGTTTCGATGATTCATGTTTTTGGGTATACAACAACCCTTCAACTAACTACCTTATGGCCTTCATTTTTTTTTTTCATGATCAACATGCAAGACTAACATTTTTTTTTGTGTAGGTTAGGCTTTATGTTGTAATGGGCATGGCCATTATGGGTTAGGGTTCAATTCGCCCATATAGTTTTGTTGCCAAAAATTGGAAATAAAAATCATTTGTTCACAAAAAAATATGATAAAAATTTAAAGCTTGTAGCTCCAAAACTTACTTAGAAGATTATATTTTCAAAAAATAAGATTGACAAAAAGATTTCCCTAATCACTAAAAAACTACACATTTATTTGCCATGTAGTTGGAAAATTTGACATTATTATGTCCATGTGGCAATTACAAATCATAGAGAGGCTACCTTGTAGCCAACTCAACTCAAATGAAAAAGTGAAGAAAAATATTAATCCTTATTACAAACAGTTTGCCATGTGAGTAAAGACTTGAAAGAAATAAGGTAGTATAAGCAATAATATTTGGTCTTAGGATTGAACTTGTTGGCTCTTGGTGATCTAGTGCAATGTTTTTTGAGGAATTTTTTATGTAGCCTATGTGGTGATCATTGACAAAAGATGTAAAAGAAATGGTGATAATCCCTAGGAAGATTCAATAAAATATGGTTATAAACGAAATATGAAATAAAATTTTTAAATAAACTTTCTATATTATGGCCACACATTGAAAACCAAATATAAAAATTTGGTGGGAAATACTTTTTTTTTTCTAATTTATGGTGATTAAAACCTTCCAAAATCACTTCATTCTAATTTTTAATGTTTAATTTCACTTTTTGGCAAAATTTGCTAGTTCAAAAATGTTGATCTAATGGTTGTGAATTGATTGATTAATCAAAAGACTACATGCATACAAAAGGATCAAGTTCTTCAACAAGAGATTACCTTATTGTGGACTTGGTAGTTCATGCAAGAGGTCACTAGTTACCAAACATAATCTACTAATTATTCAAGACCTACCTACCAATATCATAATCATCATGTCATGGATGAAAAGTGAATGTATCCTATGACTAGATGGATGGAATCAAAATGCATATTTATTGTTCTGAATGGACAAAATCAAATGCATTTGCAATGTTTGTATAGATGATTTATTTCCAACCCTTGTACATGATAGTTATTCAATCGACTATTACATTCACATGAGGTTCACACATGTGGTAGGTTGGAAAACCTAATAGAAAAATAAAACAAGGTCAAAGGTTATGTTTGTTGAACAATAAGTGGAGGACTAATCACATTGAGGCATGGGGTCATGAATCTTTAAATGGTACATTATGATTTAAAGGGGAAGATGGAGATCATGAAGATCATTGGAGATCAATCAAATATTAAACGAACCTTCACTAATGCAAGTAATGAAAGGGAGGACCCCTCACATGCTTCCTCTTCATGCCATCTTGTTCCAAAAACTATTATGGTACTCATTTTTGACAAACTAGTCAATTTAAGGTCAACTTGACCAAAAAATTATTTTCAAATTTCATATACAAGCTCCATAACAATTTGTAAATTTGTAAATTTCTTGAAAAATGGAATCTTTAAAATTATCATATTTTGAGCTGGATTATTTTCATAATCATCCATAGGTGTTAGGTTATTGATTTCAAAAATAAATAAATTCATTATGACAAGATACAAAGGTAAATTTGTTAAAGAAGTTAGGAAGGCACTATGCACAAATGGGAGTAAATTATAGTGAGTCCATATTTTCAAACATGTTTTAAATGTTAAGATGAAAGTGTTATAAAATGGATGGGAACTCATAAATAGATGAGTATGTGGTAGGAATTCAATTGGCTTGAATAACATGAATGTGCATTATGAGTGATAATATGTGCATTAAGCCTATATGAAAAAAAAATTACTAATCCACTTAAATGAGGTTTGATAAAGAACAAATTCTCATTCTTTCATTGTGACTCAATAGCAATGAAGCTTAAGTGGAATCAATCTCAAAAAGGTGCACATGACAAAAGTATAAAACTCTTATGAACACAGCAATCATCCCCAAAAGATAAAGTCTTTAGGCATGTGTCATGGGATTCCTTTGGAACATAACCCACATGGAGATATAACTTTAGATGTGCAATTATTCTAACCAAAAACATGAAAGGACAATTATACATGGTGTTTATATGAGTTTCGATGTTTAATGGCATAAACATATCCTTGTGTAGAATGGTTATAAATCAAATATGAAGTACAAATATTTTTAATCATCTTTTTGTATTTTTGGCAACACATCAACCAAATTAAAAAAGCTTGTGATTTTTTCTATTTCCCCCCTTGATTTTAGCAATTAAAACCTTCCAAAGTCATTTCATTTTCAAGTTTTCAAATTTTATTTTCAATGAAATCTCAACAATTAAAAAAAGGTTTCTTCATACATTGAAACCAAGATGACCTTTTTATGTTTCTTTTTGGCATGGTGGCCAAAAAGTTTTGTACAGTAAAGTCATCCTTAAAATCATGTCTTGTTTATTCCTTCTTTTGTTCCTTATCTATTGCTTCTTGCCCAATTCATGGTTTCTTTTAAAGCTACCCAAACTAGGGTTGGAAATTGGAAACTTGAAACCAAAATTGAAAAGTGGGTGGGTTTGTAAATTTTACTTTTTGGATTTTTGGAATGCAAGTGGCCACTACATGCTAATGTAAGGTGGGTTTGTATAATTGGGAGTTTTTCCCACTTTCTTTATTTCTCAATGTCACTTGACAAGTATGGCTTCATTTTGATGCATTAACTCTTCTTTATTAAATAACTATGAAATGTTGATGTGATGGAAAAGGATAAACACATTATGGCACAAGGTGCAACTACTATTGTCAACACATGAAAGTTTTTCATTTATATAAAGTTTGAAGAAGCCAGTGTTAAACAATTAGTGGACCCATATGTTGGTGTGAGACCCAATTGACAAACTTGCAATTTTTGGCAAGAATGCAAGCAATTGCAAGTTTGTTCAAGATCCTCACTAGATTCCTTTAAGGAGAATTTGAAGAGTTGGTTCAACTAGTGGTCGTTATTATCATCAAGAATGAAAAATCCACAAATGAACCCCCACCACATTTCTAAGCAACCATCTAAGTTAACATGGGCAATCAATTCTATTTTGTACATAAAACACAACAATATATGATGTTTTCACGTGGAATTGAAACAATAACATATTATGTGATGATGATATATTCATTGCATTTTGAATTAATGCCATCATTACTAATGATGACACACCCCGAAACTTCTTAAGAGACCCAAATGTGGCTCCTAGAATTAAACAACGAAAAAATAAAAAAGTCGAGCACAATCCTTAGCTCGTAGCACTTTGGGGGTAAGAGGGTGTGCTAGAGATCCAAGTGGGACTAGAATGAACTCACAGGCAAAAGTTCAAAATGAAATCAATTTGCACAACTAAGGAAAGAGGGTGATTTATGCAAATTGAACGCAAGTGGTGCAGCAAACTTAATAGGGACAACCTTAAGCACACACTTTACATAGCCCACAACCTTTGGGAAGAGGTACCACTCCCCTCCCTATAGTATACTTTGTGATTCTTCGTGAGGGCTACATCCAAATGACATTTTTTCTCAAGACTCTTAAATGGGAATCCTAAAATTGGGTCTTTTGTTATCCCAAAATTTTAGACGTTCATATGGGTGAAAACACACTACAAGGGGGCCATTTTGGGCACTTTCATGACATGTATGTAAAGTATATTTCTACAAAACATATTGGATTTAATTTTGGGTTTGATATTTTGATTTTCACAAAGTTAATTGATATATAATATTATTTCAAAAAAATAATTAAAAGTTTAAATTCAAGGAATAATGAATATATTTATGGTATGTATAATATAATATAGCATGTTTTTATTTTTGGTTTGTGCTAGGTTTGGGTTTGAATTAGTTAACCAAACAATGTTTGAAATGTGAGGTGTTGACCCACATCACATATCTTGTCATCTTCCATTTGAAAAATATAGTTTGTCAAAATGTTAAATGGTACATATTTATGGTCATCACCCCCAAAAACACCCATTTGTGATATGATACTCTTCACAAATTTATTCCATTCATGTGGAATCACAATGTTTCATAGATACTACAAATTTCATAAATACTAAAAATCATTTCAATCATTTTTTAAATATATTTGCATTTTTTAGTACATACATATTTTTGCCACAAATATATTTTGGAATCACATAATATAAGTTGGGAAAAAGAATTTTTTTGTGATTCAATTCTTTCTATTATAATATTCCATATTATGCAAAAAAATTAGAAAAATATGCTCCAATATTACCATGGTTGAAGTTCAAACATGGACACCCTTGGAAACAATACAATGTGAACATTCTCCCTTCCCGCACCCCACCCCCTTACTGCTTC
>Ga0116229_10007715_pt1 | contig 16926 bp, 18 predicted proteins | sample S1TSphgellanicum_3_FD_87313 | JGI IMG/M metagenome (GOLD analysis project Ga0116229, IMG submission 87313) | Host-associated microbial communities from peat moss isolated from Minnesota, USA - S1T2_Fc - Sphagnum magellanicum MG | ecosystem: Host-associated > Plants > Peat moss > Unclassified...
CACTTGTTTTGAGATTTTTTAATAAGACAAATCTTTGTTGTAAACATTTCCCATCAAACCCACTAATCATTTTATGCTTGGGAATAAAACCATACCATAGAAGGTATGAGACACCATAAATTCCTAACACAAATAACTAATACCACAACAAACTAACTTTATGGCAAAACACGTAAAGTTGAACCTATATGCAACAAATTGATAAAACTAGCATTTGATTTCAAATGACCAACAAGGAAACACATGAAAAATTCACAACACAAAAGAACACACCTTGTATACAACTAATTTTATATGCAACAGTCTAACAAACTTGACACTTGACTTTAATTCACCAATAAGGAAACATGTAAAAAACTCACAACATGAGATAATGCACCTTATATAAAACTCATCTTATATGCAACAAACCGATAGACCTTACACTTGATTTTAATTGACCAACAAGGAAACATGTGACATTAAACTCACAACATGAAACAATGCACCTTAAATATGCAATTGATCTTATATGCAACAAACTAACAAACATGACACTTGACCTTAATTGACTAACAAAAAAACATTTGAAAAATTCACAACACAAAAAATCCATCTTATATACAGTTGAATTCATATGCAACAAATCGATAGACTTAAAATTTAAACAAGGAAACACATGAGAAATTCACAACATGAAACAAATGCATAATTGACAAATGGGACCTAAAATTTTTGTAGTTGATAAGATCCAAGCATTGGCGTCTCAAAGTGCAAAGGGCACACATGACATGTGCCCCAACACACACATCAAACCTTGACTACAAAATATGAAAAATCCATAACTGACAAAATTCAAATTCACATCAAAAACTATATATTACATAACCACAAGCAATAAACAACATTGTATTTGTATTCAATCCCAATGTGCATGACAAAAGCACAACAATACATAAATGACATGTAAAGAAACATGCGAGAATTCACAACACACTAGCTTCCTAACTCTCATTAAAAACCTAAGGCTCATCACAATTCCTCATTTTAATGCCCATTTCATCACAAGAAAAAATAATAGAGATGAATGAAAGGTTTGGGGTTTCAAGGAAATAATGACAAGTCTTCAACTTCTAGTCTACCACTAACACCCCCTCTTCAAATTTCATTCACAACTCACAACCTAGTAGGAAATCCCTTTCAACCACCAAAATATAGTTTTAGCCCTAATTGTAAACCCACCAAGAACAAATCAACACACAAAAAAATCAAAGAAAAATAACAAGAAAGCTGCAAATGTCTACCATATATGTATTAAACTCAAAACAAAATGTAACATGCAATTTGAATGGAAAAACAACCTAGCCAAAATTAGTCAAAATCAAAGTTGTTTTGTTCAAATAAACCTTTTTCCTCAATGAACTTGTAGGGCTCCGTAATCATAATTGCCTCACATGTCATGTAATTTGACATGTTTTTAGGTTTCATGACTTCATCACACCCAACACTAATGTCATTAGGCTAATTCTTGATAACGAAAATAAGGTGATTCAAATTTTCAATCCTCACAACCTAGATTGTCAAAAGATTGTGATCACACACACCACACTAAATATTCACATTCTTGTAGCAAAATTAAAACATAAAAAATCAAAGGAACATGAATACCACTTGTGACTAGTGAGAGATGACAACCAAAACTCTAGGCCCATCCCTACAACACTTACACATTCATCAAGATGAGGAAAAAAAAAAAAGTATGGTGAGAAAAAAGAAAGGAAACAAAGGAGTAGGAAAGATGAAAGGGGAAATGATGAAAACAACTTACATGTAGTGAAAACCTTGAACATTCACAATAAAGGCAACAAATATCATTGACAATCAAAATCAAGAAGCATAAAGTCACCAACAAGTGAAAGGATGCAACCAAAAATCAAGACCCCCTTTCCAACACTTGCACCAAAAGGAAAAATAACCAAAAAAAAAAGGCATGTGTGGTGTGGAGAGAATAGAAAAAAAACAAACAAACAAAACAAAACAAAACAAAAGGATGAGAATGAGGGAGAGTGTGTGTGGCAAGGAGACATTAAACAAAACAAAAAGCAAAGATGAAAAAAAAGAAAAAGGAGGGGCATGAAGAACTCACATGTGTGCAACCAAAAGGCTTGAAACCTCAAAACATTAAATAGAAAGGAAAATGACCAAATCTATACCAAGGAGGGAAAAACACAAACAAAAAACTTGGGACAAAAAGTTGAAGCTACTAGTGTATAAACACCTTTCAAATTTGTAGGTTGCCTCACAAGGTAGAAAAAACATTATGTTCTATAAACTACCTACAAATATGATAGAATAATTAGTTCATGTTCTTATGTAGTGTTGCATTACACAGCATTGACCAAATGTCGAGCCCAAGGCTTGAGTGTAATGTCCTATTATCAAAGCATTACACTACGTGTAGAAAAAAAGGTAGGCCCACCATTCACATGGTCATTTGATAAAATGAAACGCACTTGGCCAAGGTTACTACAAATAAGCTAAGGTACATTATATTTTGTTTTGTTTTATCTTTACATTTAATTCTACATGATTTCTTATTACTGTTAAGCTCATTTTTTTGTGTAGCTCAATTAAAATTTGAGATTAAACATAATATTGATATGTTTAAGAGTTTTGAAACATATTTTATGGACCATATAAAAGTTATTTTTTTTAGCATAGATTTGTAATTTTTCAACTTGGAAGATTTGATTTCAACCTATTCACATGATCTATTGTGAAAAAGGGCCCAAATTTAAGGGTTGTAAATTGAAGTAAAAAATGCAAATTTTTTAGTTTTCTTCTACTATTTGTTAAATTTTGAAAAAAATCAAAACAAGTTGTTAGATTTTTGTAACAAATGTTAAATTGCAAGGTTTTGTTTTAAAACATAAATGAAGGGATGATAAAGCAAGAGGAAGAAGAAACAACAAGGGAAAAGGACATGGTCTAAAGTATTTATTAAGTACAAAATGTTGTTGATTTAGGGTTAATTATATAAGAAGTCTTTAGCTACCCCCAATGTATAAAAGTAGTTGTTAAGGGGTGTAGAATTCACAAGTGGTGGGAGTCGAGAGGTAGCCAACCCCACCACTATTGCCCAACTAAGGATTGTCAATGTTTGCATCTTTTGAAGAATTATAGAAACTTGTTGTTTAAGGAAAGTGGTTAGGATTGAAAGTGGGGAACCTTCTAGGCCTTTCACACCCCAAATGTCATGGCATAAAGATGTAAGAAATTGTATGCTTGAAGATTTCAAATTCTAGAAGGAGGAATTGATCTCCTAGATGTTAGTATTATTTGGCTGCCTTTGAAGTTACAAAATCACATGTCAAAATGTCTCATGACAATATACTTGTAAAAGTGGGATAACATTAATGATGTTTATTAAGGTGCAAATTCCATCCTTGGAAATGATAATGCCAACATGTTATTTGGATGTGTGGAATGTGGAAGAAGCAAGACATCGTCACAAACTTCCCCTCTCACAATTTGGTAATAGAAGTCATGTGAAAATGTTCTTTCATGGGTTCATATTTTTTGCACATGAATGTTGTATGTTTAAAACATGTTTGATGCAAATATAATAAGATGATATATGTTCATGTATATATATATAAGACCAAATTTGGTTAGATCTTGTTATGGACAATTGTCACTCCCTTTACATCACAAAATTGAAAAAGAAAAAGAAAAAGAAATTGCCATACAAAGATAACTAAAAGTTGGATATGAAGAATAAAATTAATTTCTTATTTGAATAAAATATTTTTTCTTTTGTTAGTTCAAATGGTTCATTTCAAATTGGTGACAAATTGCTTTTTATGAAAGCATGTGAACATATCATTCAATGACAAACAACACATTTAGAAACTATTCCCATCGATTATGAATTTACAAGAGTAAATGGGAATTTTCTTTTTCTATAATTCACAAGAAATGAACATTTATGAATTAGTCCATTTCTTATGAATTTAAGCCATCACTTTTTTAAAAATGATCACATTTGCCTTATACTATATACACATGAACCCATGATGCAATTCACAACACCTTTGTTGTTATTGTGCAAGATATTGATTTTCGCATGGGATGAGAACAATTGCATGTGTTTCCTTCAACCATGTTTAACATCTCCCGTTGATGAATTGATATTGTACTAATCAAAGATGACATTTGCAACCTAGTCGATGTTGTCATTGTTGACCTAACATGAATGAATTTATTTCCCCAATCTTATGCAATTCCAAGATTTGTTGCATCCAATGCAACTCAAGCCAAAGAAAAGAACTATTGCGACCAACACCCCATTGATCAATTCCTCCCTTTAGCAATTGAAGTATTTGGATGTCTATACTGTGTTTTTACACAATTATGCCAATGCCATTTGGAGCTTGAAAAGGCTTTCATCTTTTTGTATTGGTTAATTTTTTCATCAAAAAATTTCAATCATATTGCAAAGATGTAAGCATCTTCCATTTAAAGTTGAGTGGTTGCCATTAGCCTAATTACTTCCCAACTTCCACCTCTTCAAAACACACCTCCATCACCACAGTTGACCTATTGCAGGTGATCAATTTTTGACATGGAGAAATACGACTGACCTACCGAAAGCAATCAATTTTTGACCTGGAGAGATTTTGACATTTAATTAACTTAACATCCTATAAATTCTCCCTTTTTTTTTTTCTTATTCCTTTGTACATTTTCCAAATCTACAATGTGTTTATAAATAAAGTTTTGCAAGGTTGCATCAAAAATTGGTTGTGATTTGGTTTTGTATCTAAATTTTGGCTTGGAACTCAAGTGCTCAACAATATTAGAACTTTGACACTGTTTGGAGTTAGTATACAAAACAAACATTTCAGAGTTTCATAAGTGTTGCCTGATTCAAAAGGTATGTTTTCGTAGGGTAAAGCCCACAAGTGTACCACAGGTGTACCACAGGTGGGGGCATTCCCCTAATAAGGGGCAAATATCCTCTCACACTTCTTGCCAAGTGCAGAGAGAGTGATGCAGCTTTAATTTGGCCCCACATTTGGAAAGGATTTGAATTATTTCCAGACCCAAAAAACAATCACCACAATATTATCATCACCCTTCCTGTTTCATTTTGGGTTTTGTGAGAATCCGAAGACACTCCTTGCAAATAAACCCGAGTGTCTTTGGATTCACACAACACCCAAAATGAAATCAATGCAAGAGTCATGCAAAATACCAGACAAAAACACATGCTTTTCAGATTTCAAATAATAATGGAATCAAATCATCAAATCTAGTGATTACTCATGAAAAACTTACAACCCACAAACTAGGAAATCCCCATACATACATACAAAAAACGTAAATGTAATTGATATAGCAAAGAGCCAATTCTTACATTCTTATAACTCTCATTGAGATCTTTCCAATTACTTAAAGATCTATCAATCTGAAGGTGATCTGATCTAAGTAAGAAATTGAAGCAAAAGGAGATCAACATAGTTGTTGTGTCCGCAGATGATGACCGAATTCCATCCACCAATATGTTACATTCTCCTTGTGATACATGGGACATTTAAGACAACGACAGCAGTGAGACAATCTGCTCCAAAAGGACCTAACATAAAACATGATCACCAAACCAAGGACTTGGGAAGCCAGCCCCTAAGTTAGATTAGAGACAAATTAACCACACCAATCAACCACCCATTCAACGAGACTTCCCAATGGAATACACAACAAATGAATCAAAATATGAGAGTGCTGCCTAGCACTGCATCAGATGCTACCCCTAGCATAAGAGACTGAAAAAACCATTTCAAAGAATAAGGTGATCTTCATGTCGGGGGCTATAAAAAGCCTAGAAATCTTGAGTTGCATTCCAAATCCATAAGTTGGAGGGCCATCAAAAGTTCATCCTTAGCTTCGCATCAGGATTCAAAACTTTGCCAAGCTTACACTACTACTGACATGTGGAAATGAGCACCATGCCATTCAGATCAATAGCTGTCATACCTAAAGAAAATAATTTTTTTGTTTCACCCAGCTGCTTCAGCTAACTATTTTAGAATGTAAGTCTTCCAAATGTAGTCTCCAAACTCTTAACAGCCCCACATTCATTTGCATGAGCAGGCTGGTTAAATGGTGCATCCTAAGACCTGAGCAAATACTTATACCATAATGAGACTGCATGAGACTGAGACCATGTGGATTCATCCCCCTTTGAAACTCCTAAGTTGTTTGGACATTAGTCAAAAGGAGAGACACCTTCTTCAATCCAGAAGTAATAGGTGAACATTTGTCAGCTAAGATTCTGTTGCTGCCAGCACCTGTCTTATGGAAAGACCACTCCTTGAAAATACACCATTTTCAGTAGTTCGCAAATCCACATTTTGTAAGCACAACTGGGTTTTCAACAAATTCAAAAACCAGAGTTGAAAAGTACCACTTGTTGCTCATAAAAACCCACTTCTGAAGCTTTTTTTTTTCCCTTGTAGAATGGCCCTCAAATAGATATCCAAATAATGGATGCGCCTTTCCCTAATTCAACTATGTGAGTTGCCAGGGAAGGTAAATAATTGTTCCTCCCAGTGAGAAAACCCCAAGAAAAGTTGACAGCAAACTCATTTTGGCCTAATGCAACAAAAAGTAGACCCTTTGGTGGTTCAGTGAAAGCCTACTTTGCAAACCGATAATCTCTTTGAACTGGTGCAACTGGTGGACGCACAACTCCAACCAGAGGCAGGCCTGGTTTTCGCCCTACCACACCCCAAAAACACACACACACACATAAGCTATGAGTAGGATTGGACCAGCCTGAACCATCACAAGAAATGGAAACCTTAAGATATCCCAAGTTCTCTGGCAGTTGGCAGCTCAAACAGAATGAAAGAGCAGCAGTTACATACAGTATGCTCTTTTTCTGTTCACAGAAGATGAGAAAAAGTCAAATAGGGTACTCACCATTGAAGAGGTTGTTCGAGTAAAAATGGTGTTGGGGAAGGAAGATTGCCTGGTGAGCAAAGCCAGGACTCCCATCTCCTCCATAACCACCACTATTTGATGATGATCCTGCTCCAGTAGAAGAACTACTTTCATACCCCCAACGAGACTCAATTTGCGGGGATGGTAAGAGCCCACCAGGAGAGTTACACATACTGTCCACCTCAACAGGTATGTGGGACCTTTGGGAGAGTGAACTGGGTGAGTTGGGTAAAGGTTGATGGTCTGCAGATTGCTGCTGGGAAGAAAGGAACTGCTGCTGTTGGTGAAATTGAAGATTCGGGTGTACTAAGGAGTTACTACTAACAACCTCCCCAGCTGCATACCTCTGGCCCACAGGTCCAGAAGACAATGCCTTGAAGTTTGTTGTTGACTGAAAGGTGTTGGCACGTTGAGCATTGTGAAGATGAGTTTGAGGGTGGTTAGCTGGATACAAGTGAGCATGTTGCTGCTGATGCCAGTATTGAAGATGTGCAGCTTGTGTTACTTGTTGTTGTTGCTGCTGCTGGCCTAATCGGCTGGGAGAGGTTTGATTTGGAGAAAAGGGACCAAGCTTGTTGGCTGCCACATTGGTGCGCCCATAGCCTGATTTGAAACCTTGAGAGGAGTTCTGGAGCAGCACTTGACTGCCATCACCATTTTGGCACTGTACTGTCCTGAGATAAGAACACAACAGAAAAAAATGCAGTTTTGGACATGTGAGTGCACAACAGTCAAGAATAGACACAAAAGCTTGAACACAAATCTCCTGCAAATACATTTCAGTAAAATAGGCCCAGCCACCACCAACAGATTTTTCTATTCAGGTACAACTGTAGTTTGATATAAGAAAAGTGAAAACAGTAAGAATGCCTGCAGATAGAATTACCTTGAAACAGTGTGGCTGCTGGTTACTCCACTTTGTAAAAGGGGGTGTGGGTGCCCCATGAATGAACCAGGACCAAGGCCATTGCCTGGACCAGAGAATGCTCTGGATCCAGGGCCAGGCCCTAACCGTGCACCCCCACTTCCCATCACTCCATCTGGTGGCCCCATCCCAGAAACAGAGCTTCCAAACCCAGAATCTATTGATGAATCATCCTCCAGAAGATGCTCATCTCTGGCATCCAACCAACCACAACCATAGTAGGACATCAATTACTCATTTCATGAATTTGTTCTTGCTGAAAATCTTCTTGTAATTTAGACACCTATTTAAGACCATCACATTGATTTCATCTCTTCTACAGCAGACAACACTTCCCTTGCAGATAATTTCTTCCAGATATCAAACAAGTACCAACTGGTTGTACCAGCAGGAACACAATTGGAAAGAACAGCTTACAGTTCTTTCCTATCTTTGAGCCCATTTTGCAAGAGTTCACTTCAGCTGGCTGTCAGTTCTAAACACATAAGACACATCATGCCAGGACTGGAGGATTCTCAGCACACCCAAGATGCCATGTAATGCTAAAACCAAGCTACAGACAAAAATGCTAAAATTTCTCTTACCTGAAATCTGCATCCCAATCACCAGGCCCAGCAGCAAGAATTTCTGAATCCCCACCATCCACAGAGCTATCCGAGGAAGCCAAAACCGAGCCCAATGCTCGATGATGTATTGCCACTGCATTGCCACTGTTTCTGGTTGGCTGCCATGGAGGAATCATTCGAACCCCACCTTGAGCATGCAAGAAATTATTGCCACTTCCGAGCTCCATGATCCCACCAGCAGCATTACTTTGTTGGAGCCTTGTGGAGTGAGCACTCTCATGAGGTGACAAACTAGCCCCACCTAAAGGTGCAGGAATTGGGAAAGGCCCACGCCGCTTATACCTTCCAACTGCAGCCTCCCTAACAGCATGGGCAGGGGAAGTGGGCCCATGCCGATTAGGTGACCCCTGTGATGGGGAACTAGGGGACCGGAAACTTGATCCTGCTGATGACTGGAATGCTGACCCTGGCGATGTTTGGTATAAGTTACCTGAGGAGAATGGGAAGAATTTTCAGAATCACAAACTGATCAACTGTTTGTACACAAAAAACATTACCAAAGAAAAGCCACCAATCTAGTTGTTGCTATACAGAAACCCAAGCATTGATGAAGACCTCGATATATCACTAGTCACAACATCCGAATGCGACCAGGAGTGTAGCCTAGACAGCTCTTTGACATATACAGAAACAAGACAACAGGTGACCAACAATGACCCCTCGTTTGAAGAATTGTTTCCTAATTATCAGGGGAGAAAAACAAGTACAAAACATACCTGAAGTTTGGTACTGTGAACCTGGAGACGCAGTGTACTGGGAACCTGGAGATACTGGAAAGTGAGGACCTTGTGCTGGGAACTGATGAGAGGGGCTACCACCTAAAGATAAGGACCGGCAGCCTCCTCCTGATGGACTCATGCCAAGCTGAGTCTGTCCAGGAGCTTGCCCCAGTCCTCCCTGCATATGTGGACCTGATAGCCGCCGCCAATTGGTATCTGGGGATCCACCAAGCAAAGACATTTGTCCATTCAATGCTGCTGGGTAACTCACTGACATCCCTGTGCCATCACCATAGCTGCCAAAGCTGCTGCCAAGGGCACCATTTTCCCCGTAGCTGTCAAAGCTACTGCCATGGCTGCTTGCTAATGAGTAAGGTGTTGCCTGAAGTTGTGGGCTACCATTGAATGGTCCATATAAGCTCAAGTTTCCAACCTACATGGTCAATGAACTCAGTTAATAACTGTCACCATTTCATCCCACAAGATCAGGAGACTCAAGGGGGTCTTCAGGCATTCTGAGTTCTAACTATGTATCTACAGGACTTTAACACAGGCACAGCAGAACACAGTCAGATTTTAAACATGCTTACTTGTGGTGAAAGGCCTGCACCAAACCAGTGGCCTGAACCAACCCTGTGTTCCATAGCCAATCCCTCACTGACAGGCTGCCAAAACAGAATGAACTAGTTTCATAATGACATCAAAGAAATGACAGTCAAAAAAGAGAGCCTGAATTCACATCCACCTCTTTATTATCCAACATATAAGGTAATAGAGTTTAGGGTTTAGCATGAATCAGCATGTCTAAACACAGCTCATATCAACCCACTCATTACTGTACTGACTAGCCAAACAGTAATTTTCCAGCAGCATTTACCTTATCCTTGTAGTCCTAACAACTAATGTAACAAAATGTGAGTAAGATGCACAACCAAAATAAACTAAATTGTAGGCACTCACAGTGCGAGGTATTTCAGGCTGAGGTTTGAAAGGGCCATCAAAGGGCTCCCCTGTCAAGAAAGGATGTTGTGCAGCCTGTTGATAGCAAATTGGCAGGTCAATATTGTAGTCTCGTGAACAACAATCATGTCTTACCCCATCAAAGTATGTCATTCTTCGCCGAGCTTGCATATGAGCTTCCTTGAGACCTTATAGTACATGAGGTATAATACAAACAATAGCCTTGAAAGGACAATAAAACATTCAGAAAACTGAGCAATAGAACCAACCCACCATTCAAATTCTGATCAATCCCAAGAGAGAAATGACATCTGAAATGCCAATAATATGAGACCACGAAATGCCAGATATTAAGGTGAAAATCTGTTATACAACAATTCTGACCTGGGATGGTGTCCATCGCTTGTTTGGATCACATTCCACAAGACCTCTAAGGAAATCTGCAAAGATCGTCCGAGCCTCCAATTCTGGAAAATAAAACAAAAGTAACCATTGTCAAAACTTTCAGTTCTGATAGTGGAAGGCAGGACAAGCAAAATCCTGCCATCATTTTGATCCAACTGCCCAGAGTTAACACAAAAGAAAAGAGAAATGGAAAACACACAAAAGAACATTAGTTCAGTGGAGGATAATGCACCAAACATTAATCCAAAGTACAGAGTTTCTGTAACATGACTGACAGTAACAGGAAACTCCACCATGATGCTGGATAGCTTAACAAAACATAAAAGATAACAAGAAGACCAAAAAACCAAGAACAAAGTGTCAACACAAAAGCAAAGACAAATGGAAAAAAGCCAAGAAAGAAAGCACAAAGAGAACACAGAGAAGCAAGAAGGGGAACATTTATAGCAAGAACTTTGACTGATAAAATGCAACAAAACATCTTTTTGTAAAAAGGTATGGTAACACTGGATTTTCACTGAGGGGGACTGAACCCATTGCTGTTACTGATTACAGTAACCCAACTTCACATGGAAAAATACAACCTTGCACAAGGTCAGAGAATGGGTATATTCCTCTTTTTTCTTTGCTAAGAGCCTATTGTAGTGAGAGGTCAAAGTAAGGTAGTCGGGTTACTGAAGAGTGGGCCAAGAACAACAAAAGAAGGAAAAGGGACCAAACCTTTCTTTTCTTCTGCTATAGACATTTGCTTCAGATGGTAGTCCATGATCATCTCTTCAAGTGTCCCTGCAAAGTACCGCTTTCCTATGACAGGCTTCTTTCCTTCTCTCTGCAAATCAAAAGGAGAAATTTGCTCTATTAATGACAGCATGACCTGGTTGACTTATACGAAATGAAAACAAAAATCACAAGAGATTCAGGGAAATAATCTGAGGAGCTTACAGCCTCATTTTCCTCAGGGGTCAGAAGTTCATAGGCTGATGGCTGTCCATTTGAGCAGCTCTGTCCAGGATGTGGGGCCGCACTTGTCAATTTGTAATACTTGTTTGTGTACTTGGCCTTCTTTAGTATGTAGTCAGGAGGTTGACTCCTGCACAGTCAAAGAGAAACTCTTCTCAATACATACCACAGGGGGGAAAGAATGCAGTTTCTTACAATTTTGACCCATAGCCCACAAACATAGCCATGCACATGATGCTGAAGGGGGACATAAGGATATTGCCCTAATCTGGTCCACAACAAGAGGAAACCTCAATGGACTAAGTGTAAACAATAGAAACAGTCTCTCCTTTAAAAGGATATTCCTTGACCAAAAAAAACCGAAGAGGATACTTAGATGGGTCCGAAACAAACCGGAGTTTTTCTTTGATGAACAGAAGCAGGTCATATGGACACTGGGCAGGGAACAATGGCCAACCGAGAAAAAGCTCTGCTGCCACGCATCCCAGTGACCACATATCGATGGCTGTTGTGTATCTGTACTTCAAGTTAAGGCCAGTTTTCTGTCATAATAAAACTGATGGTAGGATATTATCCCCAGTGACAACGTGCAAGGAAAAAGACACAAGGGAGAAAAGAAACACAGCTGTAAAAGCAAGTCCCTACAAGATGTTGGGTTGAAGATACGTATGCCCGAGTAGAACTTCTGGTGATCGATAGAAACGGCTCTGTAAGAACACACACAAAAAAAAACTCAAGGTTAGAGAACAAGACAGAAGAAAGAGAGGGGATCACAATGTCTTTGTCAAAAAAAATTGAGGGGTTTTAGGAAAAGGAAATGCCACGTGCCCAAAAAAAAGAAAAAGAAAAAAAGTACTGGCCAAATGAAAAATAATTTGTTTTCATAAAAGAGAGAGAAACCTGTATGTATGTGTAGACTGTGTTATGCTCCATGCAAGCCGATCCAAAGTCAATCAGCTTTATATTTGCAGACTGATTACTTTATTACCCAATGAAGCACATGCACAAACAAGCACAAAAAACCACCATATTCAGCTATATGAGCCTACCAAGTCCTGAACACATGAGTGTAAAGTTAGTTCAGGTACAGGTTGATTTAGTCAGACTCAAGCCAAAAAATGCCATTTGTTTTATGCACCTGATACAGATGCTGCCTGACTTGAATGTCAGAGAGAAGGTGGTTGCACCCTTGAATTCATACCTTGTCAGCAGTATGTTTTCTGGCTTCAGGTCACAATGTATCACATTGGCATCTCGCAAAAGTGTGAGAGCCTTCAACAACTGGAACACCAACAATCATGCAAGAATCAAACTCAAAAACAACAGGAAACATTTCCACAGATGGGATAAAGTCATTATCCTCTGTTGCGACAATCCAGTGGACTTGGTCTCACCTGTTTTGAGAAGATCCGAACCAAGTTTAAGGAAATGCCCTTCAGTTGATTCCTCTGCAGCAGCTCAAACCTAAAATCAAACAAGGAAATACATACACAAATTACAAGCCACCACAAAAGTATAGTTGAACTGATCATACTCAACTCCTGAACACAAAATGGGTGACAGGCCTTCAAAAGCTAGATCAGTTCACATCCAGCAATCCCAAAGGCCATGCAACAGACTATCAAGGAATTCACATGTTTGAATATCAGATTAATCATGGAAAGACAAGAACAAAAAACTCACAAGTTGTTGCCCAACAACTCAAAGACAATGCAGAGGTGCCCTTGAAAGTTGAAGTGATCAACGCTCCGAACAACATGATGCTCATCCCGTGGATCATGCTTTGTGTTGAGCTGGAATAGTCAAGTAGACAGAGTCAGACAGCAAGCAGTTTCTTGCATCTGCTATTTGTCCCACCTCCTGATACCATATGTAATAGTAAGTGTGGGTACCCGAACTTGGGATCTATTTTGATCATGAGAGTACCCTCAGAAGCCACAGTCGGTGCAAGAATCATGGAATGGACTAAAGGGCATAGAGCCTGTTGCTTCAGGGTATGGTCTTGCACTGAAATAATTTGAGTGTTTGGCAGTAGAACAGAACTTCTATTGCAAAGAACCACAAAGTACCCTCCCCTCCACTATTCCATTATCCAAAGATCCAGGATCAAATCTTTGGATCCTGAGAAAAGAGGATGGATCCATACGAGAGAGCAAATCATACCACATGAAGAATGCCAATCTCAACTTTGGCCTGTGTGTAATATGCAAGCTGATTCTTAATGATTTTGACAGCTACATTCATGTTTGTCTCAGTTGTATAGCACCTCGCCACTTGCCCAAAGGTTCCTTGACCAACCAACTCTTTCACAACATATCTGCATGGCAAACCCAAATCACCATATCAATTTTGTCACTATACAATTGCCCCTTCTTGCCACACCATGTGCCAGCTCAGAAAGCAATAATCGATAGTTCAGATCCACCTGAAGAGTGAGAAAATACTGCTTGGAGTGTTGTTGACAGACAAAACCAGTTAGGTAAAGTATGCATTCAACAAACCCAGCAGATGGTCAATGGAGTTCTGATCAGAGAAACATGCATACTGCAATTCTTTGAGAACTCCTAGCTCAAACTCTTCTCACATAGCTCTGCCTGTTGTGGCTCCAGAGCAGGGCCTACCTTCGAGTACTGTTCTCATTGACCAGGACACAACCATAGTAGAGAATGAGATCATGGTTCTCATTGTCACAGCCATTGTTGAACTCTGGTACTGATGGATTCGTCAGGTAGCGCTTAGGGTTTAAGCTTTCAGAGTGTTGGAAGCTTGGGTTGCAGAGTTGGTAGGTCTCAACAATGTCCTTAGTCACTCTCACTGGCAACTGCACCCATGACAACAAACCCCCCAGAGATATGAGAGCAAATGGAGCAAAGTGAGTTTTGATTGCCAGGATTTCCAGAATCTGAGCTAGAAATGAACTGAACGAACTTTAAAATTTGACCACCATGGTCTTCCAATCGTTGAAATCAAACCATGTCAAGGTGCACTTTGCTGAACACTACTGTACAAGCTACTAAAACTGTGCACCACCAACACAATAGATGTATAACACAAGCCAACAAGGTATGCAGCTGAGCTTTCAGCAAGGCTCTCCTAGACACATAAAGCTCCAATTCACAAGGTGAGAAAGCATTAATGGAGAAGCAGAGAACCCGCATGCACCAACAAGCCTACAATGAGGTTTAAAATCTGAGATTTCTCCCCAGCATTCCGCCTTCTTCTGCTAACAGAGCCTACAATGCAGCAAGAAGCTGCAGCAGCAGCATGAGGCAGATGAACATACAGCTGGATGCACTCTGAAAAGCTACATGCAGAGAACGAACCTGCATTTGTTCAGGGCTGATATCCTGCCAACTTAAAGACCTTGCAGCAAGTCAAAGAGAAGTGCCTCATGGATCATGCCTCATAGGCATGCAGAAAGGGAAGAAAAACTCCAAGGCTACCTGGCATGCTGACAAATTCCTATTCCAAAAAGCTAAACTTGGTGAATGCTAGGGACTTTCAAATCAAATGAACAAAAAGCAGAGAGAGAGAGAGCTCTGAAAGAAAAGAAGAATGGGCTGCAAAAAGGTTCTGCAGTCTGTAAAAAGCTTCAAGAATGCTACAACCCCTGATAGCACACTTTGAAAAGAGGCACCCATATCTCAGAATTGCAATCCATGCCCTCAAAAGGCATCACTCTGTGATATGGTGTGAAGAAGTGTGTATCCATTGAAGGTGAAGAGTTGTACCGGCCGTGAGACTTGGATGCGGAGACTTCTTGGTACTCCTACACCACCTCTCCCTCCTCCTCCTCCACTTGGGTGCCTCACTGTCTTAACTCCATTCCAAGGCTTGAACGAAAGTGAGCGTGGAAACCAATGGGAGTGCGGGACAGGAAACATTGCTCTACGATGCAAGGTTGTTGTCTCTTCATCCTCACTGCCAGAATCACCATCATCTGAAGGTGATCGGATAGGTTGCTGCTGCTGCTGCTGCTGATGATGATGGTACTCTTCCCTAGACCCCATTGCAAACACCAGCAAAATTTCCCAGCCCTCCAATTTGCACTCTCCTCCCTCAGAGTCTTGACAATGAAACCTTCCAGTACCACAATAATCCAGACCTAAATCACATCAGAACGTCCAAAGCTTACCAATCCCCCCAAAACCCCCATCCCTGCCCCTCCTTCTCCATCTTCTTCCTCGCTGCCTCCAAGAAAACCCCCAACCCACCACACACACACACAACCAGACCACCCCGCCACGCCACGCCACTGCAGCAATCCAGAATCCCTTTTTTTTCTTTCTAAAACTTCATAGGACTAGAGCTCCAGCACCCAAAATTCAACACCATCCAGTACAAAACCACTCCAAGACGATGCCCACTCCACTACCACCTCCTCCCTCCTTCCATAAACACAATGATCATATCACAAACACCACCATCATCAGCACCTCATCATCATCCACCTCCTCCACCCGATACCTGAGTCCACCATGCCACCGAAGTCAGAAACCCTCGCATCCCCCACAAACCCCATTCTCCCCTCCCCTACTTCCCCCCCTCCCTCACCTATCCACAATCTCCCCACAATCTACCCAAAACCCAACAAGCAAAAATTCAACAAAACAACAAAACAACAACAGCTAACACCACCACCCATCACCGCAGCTTCACATACCAAGTCTAAGAACCTCGTCGTCATCCTTCCCCTTCTCTCAAACCCCACTCCTCCTTCTCTTCCTCGTCCTTCTCCTCTGCACCTTCTTGTGTAGTAGTAGTAGTAGCAACAGTAGTAGCAACAGTAGTTGTTGTTGTTGTTGTAGTTCTTCTTCTTCTTCTTCACACAAATCCCGTTTGCTTCCCCCATTCCGTTCACCACTTCGTCACTGCCTGCTTGATGACACCTGTACCGGTGATGTCCTTGTTGCACTCCTCCATGTCCGCGTCCCACTCCTCCTCCTCCTCCTCCTTGCCCATGACCAACTCCCGCCAACTCCGCTGTGCCCTAAAAGCAGCCAGCAGCCATCAGCAGCAGCAGCAGCAGAGCAGCACCTCCACCACCACCACCACCACCACCACGACAACGACAACAGCAAGAGCAACACTCCGCACACTCCTTCTCTCACACGCACCAGCTTCCCCCACACGCCCCGCCCCCCCGGCCCCCCCCCCCCCCCCCCCCCCCCCCCCCCCCCCCCCCCCCCCCCCCCCCCCCCCCCCCCCACCCCCCCCCCCCCCCCGACAACGACAACAGCAAGGGCAACCCCCCGCCCCCCCCTTCTCTCCCCCCCCCCAGCTTCCCCCACCGGCCCGGCCCGCCGCCCCCCCCCCCCCAACCCCTTCTCCCTACTACCCTACCTAC
>Ga0116229_10007717_pt1 | contig 16925 bp, 14 predicted proteins | sample S1TSphgellanicum_3_FD_87313 | JGI IMG/M metagenome (GOLD analysis project Ga0116229, IMG submission 87313) | Host-associated microbial communities from peat moss isolated from Minnesota, USA - S1T2_Fc - Sphagnum magellanicum MG | ecosystem: Host-associated > Plants > Peat moss > Unclassified...
ATTTGGCCACAGTGAGGCAGCACCCACCAGCACACCATGAAGGATGAATGGTAAGTGGTCAGGAAAAAGTTTTCTGTTGGTTTCCAGTTCCCTAGCTAACCATTGTAGTTAGCTCAGTTACTATTTTTCCTACAGTTAAAACAACCCTTAGCTATGTATAAACCATCTATTTACCTAGAAGTTGCCTATTTTCCTACCTATCTGCCTATACATGAGACCTATTTCCTACAGAATTGGTCACCAAGATGAAACCAAATATGAACTCAGTTGAGGTTCATCCACAACTGAGTATTAATGGTCATCCAGTGGATGGTGCACTGGTGGGTGATGGTTCACTGTGGCCATGAAATTTGACTGGGTGGTGTGGTAGGTATCTCATTGATTGTATGCTTGGATCCCACTCTTGTGGGTTTCATTTTCATGTACAAAAGCACAAGTCTGTAGTAGTCCAAGTTCATCAACCTGGGAGAGCTTGAACCCCCCATCAAATGCTTAAGGGGGACCACCTAGCCCCACCCATATCATGTCCTTTGTAATATTCTGCTTTATCCATCCAAGCAAGGATAATAAGACAAATTCTTGCATCCCCAATTTCATAGAAGGCGATTCCAATGCAAGCTGTAAGTGCTGGTGGGGCCCGTGGTCCATTTAGCTATAGAAGAAAACAAGAAAAAAAAGAAGGTTATGGTTCCCAAAACCAAAATCTTCATGAAATTCTGGATCCGTTCAACTTAAATTGTGGATGTCAAATTCATTCCACAATTGCATGCCATATTCTGAATCTGTCCTTTTGTGTTTGTTATATTCTAATATTCCATATGTACTAGGCTACCATGCTTGTAGTATTTCCCTAACGAGGACATCAGCATAGCTAAATTTTGTCATCAGAATGCAAGTCATGAGTGAAGGTAAGTCGTAAGTACGGGTTCATAGTTGAGGTTTTGACAAAGTTTAAAGACAGGAATTTTTTTTTCAATTATCTTTTCCAGTCTGTTGGTTCTAAGCATGAGGGCAGCTACATTATTCCCCATAGCTTATGATGCTTGCTTTTAAAGGAGGGCAGGTCAGCAGCTGAAAATAGCTAAAGAGGTTGGTAGTAAGTAACCTTCATTTTGTACAATATTCGCTCAGTCGCGTATGGTATGATTATAGGCTGAGGCATGCCATTGACATAGTCTTGGCACTCTTGAGCACCCTGCACCTTGACTAGGTAGACGGCCTGCTACAGTCTGTATCCAGACTCCCAAGGTGTAGAACACCTAGTCTATAACTATCACCCCTAGAAAGAACAACATTTAGAGTAAACTCTAAAGGTTGTTCAACGTAGTTAAAAGCACAATACTCAGAAATTGCAATGCTAGCTGCATGAGCGATTATTCTCTTGGCAAAATAATTATTTATATAGCAAGGAAAAGGCATAAGCAAATTTGCCTAGTGGATTAAACCAGTGTTAGGTGGGTATCATCCTTTGAACATACCAGCTAGTACTGATATTGAAGGTTTTTTAAACATCACAAGAGAATGTGGTTTTTTCTCACCAAAAAAAAAAAAAAGGTTGTGACTCATGACACATGCGTGAGTGAGTGAGAGAAACTTTGTGATTTCATCCATTACAATGTATATTATCATATATATTTCATTAAAATGATAAATTGACATTAACTAATAACACATGTAATACAAATGAAATATGTGCCATTATTTAATGTCAAATTGTCATTTTAATGTACTATATTTTACAATAAATATCACATATTATATACATTGTAATGGTTGAAATCACAAAGTTTATATCACACCTGTTGAATAAATTTTATTGTGCTAATGAAATAGAGTAATTGGTAACTTGTCAAGCTCATAATCTGAATGTTGTAGGTTCAAATCCTATTCTTATCAAATGTTAGAAGTGTTTTTGGTAAATAATGGAATCTAGAAAGCAGTGCATCTATTACTTGCTCGTTTTTGTGCGTTTTTTCTTTTTTTTAATAATAAATCGATTGGGTATAAAAGATATGAAAATATTTACTTATATTATGAATGGTGGAAATTAAATGATAAGATAAATGCTTATTTATTGGGTTTAAGAAAAATGAAACTGTCATGAGCCATGACTTTTTGCGGGAGAAAAATCACATTCTCTTGTACTAAAAAGTTTGCTACCAGCCATATACTGGTATTGTATGTTTTTAAAACTTTCATGGTCCTTTATGAGCTTCCATTATCTAAATCCTGGATCAAGCAACATGAAATTTCACAAAATTGCACTAACTAGGTGTCAAGAGAAGGTTGGCTAGTTGCCAGACCAAAAAGAAATCAACCTATGTTTTCTTAATTGTGGAAAAGAATCATTATTGCCAAATTTTAAGATAATTACCCCCCAAAAAGATCTAATTTAATAAGATTCTAGAGCACATGATTTGTGCATCTATTCTTTAAGTATAAACACATCAAATTTCATTAGATGCACAGTCAATCTTAATTCAATATTTCAAAATCAACTAAAATCATTTAATGTTCTATGGCAGGAATTTTTACAGAGTTTAGTTATGATTATCTTGACATTAATTATTAATATCCATGATTTAATTATGAATTTTCAAGAAAACATGTTGTTTCAATATGTTGAAATGAATTTAAATTTCAAATTCTTTACACTATTGGATTCTAAAATTGAAACTTTTTAATTCTAATGTTTTTTTTCAAGAATTACTTTTAGTCATTCCATCATATTAAAACCATCAATAATATTTTTTTGAAAATTTTTATTTTCTCACATCTAAATTAAAAATCTATTTTTTACTAGAATTTTTTTTTGTAAAAGATTATTTGTAAAATTCAGGCGGTTTCTTGCTTGTGCATCTGTCAATGCTTGGATATTTCAATATGGAATGGAAAAAGTGATCAAATATGCAAAAATCATGGAATTTAATTTTTTTTAAATGATAATTTATTGTATTGGGAAAATCTCTATGCATCGTACTTTTAAATTTCTCATTTGATGGTGGAATTTTTTAATTTTTATTTTGTCAATACTATGAATATTTTTTGAATTCACATTTTTCACATTTTATCTATAAAATACATAGTGCCATCATTTCAAAAGTTCATAATGAATTCATTCTTTGCATAGAACTTATTCATAATTTTAAATATAATTCCCATTAAAGTTTATTATAATGTGAATAATTTTTTAAATGACAATTCTAATGTTCAATATGACTTTAAATTTTAATTTCATCTACAATCTAAACATCATTGTAGAAAAAAATAATTTTGATTAAAAAATCAAGCAAGGGGAAGCAAAAGTGGAAGGCTTTTTGTATCATTGTAAGCCTATTGTGTGGATGCTCAAAATTGTTGTGAAAACACAATTAGCCTCACAAATCATGTTGTTTGAAAAGACTCTTTAGTATCAAATTATGCAATTTCAATCTATTATGGGCACAAATTTATAATGTTTTGGCCTTTTTTCTAACATTTTCAGAAGCCTACATTCATGCCAAAGCCTATAACATGTTGGCTATCATGTTTAACCCACACTTCAAAAACATGAAGGTTATACACAATTTTGTAGGTAATTCCATTACAATTCAATTGTTGCCAAACATGACATTAAATGATGTTTTTGTTTTTGTTACAAATGTATTTCTATTTGAATCATATAATATTATCAATGGAGGCAACAAACACTAAAAATGATGATATTTTTTTGGGAAAATTGTTTCCAACAATGATGCCATCATTTCAACCTTGAAAAATGAGATACAATTATATTGATAGTTAAGTGTGAAGTGCCCAAAATTGAAAATCCTTTGTTATGGTGGGCAAAACATGAAATATAATTCCCAACATGTATCTTTCTTGGCTTGCCAAGGCTTGGAATTATGGGCTCACAATTATAAAATGAACAAAGTTTTAATATTGCTGATGTGCTCACTAATCTACAACAATCTAGGCTCGAAATTGAAATTTTGGATCACGATTTTTATTATCAAAAATTCACCTTCCAATGTTCGTGTTGGTATTAAATCTACAAATATCTTTGATTGTTTGGCTTTTGAGGAGAATATGATTGAAGAACACAAGAAGTTAATTGAAAAAAAAAGGTTTGTCTAAAGAATATTCAAAATAAATCATTTTTTGTGCAAATAAACAATATCTTTTTATGTTTTGGTTTTTTTTTTTTTGCACCAATCTTTTTATTTTCTTTTTATTTGGGCATTTGTATTTTGTCTTCAATGTTGGTTTTAGAGGGTTCTGAATAGGTCTACATTATTTTTTGTTATTTGATTTGTATGATTTTTTTATGCACTATATTAATTTTGATGTTGTTTAGTTGTGCAAGGGCCTCATGGACTTTTATAACACCATATGAAAATGATGAATCTAGGCAAATGTGATTTAGGAGGTACAAGTTTGAAGTCACAATATCTTCCCAAAGATGATACTTACATTTATTTTTATTTTTATGGTGTTCACTATCCATGCTACATAAAAACAAAGCTAATTGTTTGCACAACCTAGAAATTAGATTGCAAAATTTTTGGTATGTTATAGAAATGAAACATCCCCCAATTTTTTTTATTTACAATGTGATTTCACATTTAATTTTAAACTTGATTTCCTTCTAATCACATTTAATTATCTCCTTAAAATATGTAAGGAACCATGATTGGAACTAGCTACTTGGATTCCTTGGGCCAAGTTATTAACATTAAACACTTTTAGGCATGATTGAAAATGTCAAGTTTTGTTCATGGCCTCCTTGAATTGTTGGGGATTGAACAACTACATGGGAATGGATAACTATTTGAATGAAACATTTGTGATTTGTTTGAAAACATATTTGCAATAATAATTGATGTTTTTTTCTATTTTTTCTATTTGATTAATAACCCTAAAACTAAACTATAACTAAAATCATCTATTTTTTCAAAAAATCATTCTACCTAAAAATTATTTTGTTTTGGAAAAGGAGAAAAACCTTAATATCTAGAGATTATCAATTAATTTAAAATTAGTAGAAAACCTCACCTTAAAGTTTTATTGATTTTTTTTTAAAAACAACCATGGGTTTTTTAAAATACAAGAAATTGGCATGGCACACTAGTAGGGATCAACCTTGGCTATCAAGTTAATGTTTTAGCTTACACAAAATTTGAATATGCCTTCCTAAAACACCTTACGAATGATGATTTGTGGGCTTTGAGGGCTAGGAGAGATGATGTTATGTGAAATATTACCTACAAATATATAGGGAAAAAATTACATTGTAGATGTAATATGATGTCCAAAAGTAATGAATCAAATTAAAGAGTTATGGCACATATGAATTTCAAATTTCATGTTCCTTTTTTTCATTTAATCAATTTCCCCACCCCCCACATGAAAGGTGAAACTTAAAGAATATTTCATCATAATGAGACTTGGAATGATTTGCCGAATAATTTCAAAAGGAAAAATGTGGGTATCTTTGCAATCTAGCCCTCACTTTTGAATTCTCCCTAAAGGCCCTAGGTGAAGCTTTTTTTATTAGGAAAGATATTATTTTCAATTCTAGATGCTACAATCTTTTGAGGGCAATGAATTACTTTATTTTCAACTTACCATGGAGCCCATAGGAATTAATCATTAGGAAGATAAGAGTGTTCACAAAAAAAATTATGTGGATATGAAATATATATGTGAATTATTTTCTTAATGCATCTTGGTTCTTGGGCCTATTGGCATTGAAAAATGTGGCCAAAACGATTTTAAAAGTAGCAATCAACCTTTTCTCAAAATGTGATAAATTTGGGGTGCTAAGGTTATGGGGCTTTCCAACATGTGTGTATTCACAACCCATTGAAAGTTGTTTTTTTATGGGACTTTCCAACACACTTAAACTTATATTTACAAACAATTTGCTTGGGGCCAATTTGAAGGTGGTGTTATCAATTGTAACTGGAATTTGACCCCAAATGTCCATCTTCATAGGCTATCATACACTAGGAATTAGGCCTTGGATTGAATATCTTGATGGGTAATTTTTAAAGATATGAAGAATTAGATTGATGATTAAGGGAAAACCAATCCAATGTTCCCCCAATGTTTCAATGAATGATTTTTGAATATGAAATTATTCAATGGTGCAAAATTTATTCAACATTATTTCCTACCAAATTAAGTTGACAATTATTTATAAGAATGCACTATTGAGGATTTGAAATTTTGAAAACCATTTTGATGCTTTGAACAAGATTGTACTGTAGACCTGAGATGTTTTGCAAACAAGCTTATTTTGGATGTCTCAAATTTCAACACAAACATGGACAACAATTAACCATTTGTTCCACCAATGAGAATTACAAATATGACAATATTTAAACATTGGATCAAGGTACTTTAATGTAAAACCTTGTAAGTTTTTAAAACATTCTACATATGTCTTGTTTTGACCCAAATATGTATATAACTTAAACAATTATTTTTCCACCAATGATGAATGACAATGTCAAAACATGTAGAAAATTGCAATGGATTCTTAAACTTCTAGCAGGTATGAACACATGAAAAGAATACTTTCAATTAGGAATGATTTCTAAAAAGGATAGGTTTTCTTGAAAACATTTTTGTTACAATCATAGATTTGAGAAAAATAAAAATGGATGTAGGAAACATATGTGCATGTTTGTATTGGAAATTAGTTTTCTTACTAGACATGATAACTCATGTGTAAACACATAGTTTATATGTATAATTCCATATAACATAAACGTTTTAAAATTTTCCTAGCTTGGCTTTATGTTGAAGAAAAAATTAATATATCAACCCCAAGAAAGGCAATTTTCAACCAATTCCATTACAAAAATGGCTAGATTTTGTGGAACATTTTCATGGCACCTTTTTGTGAAAGATAGTGTTGCCCATCATATTTTGTCCACTATTGCATGGTGTCAAAATGTCCAAAACCATATCATCAAACCCACATGTATGGGGGGTTTGTGACAAATGAGTTTCCCTTTTGTATCCATTAAAAGTGCATGGCACTCAAAATGTCCAAAAACACATCATCAATCCCCTATATGATGGGATGCTATTGATGTATTGATCTCCCCCCCCACCCCATTTGACCTCCCTTTGACTAAAAAAGGTGAAACGAATTGTGCACAGTGTTGCCAAATCAACTTTCACCCATGCTTGTGTGCAAATAACACGAATTTGAATGAAACATATGGATTCAACCTCATTTTTTGTTTGAATTTAAATGTACTTCACAAACTAAACCTTTCTTCCCTAGGATCTTATAGATCTTTGTTATAAGGTGTAGGGTAGATGCAAGGTAAAATGGCTCATAACTTGAAGATAAAATTTTCATATTTGACAAATTTGATTGGGTCAAGGACTAACCAAACCAAAAAACCCTTCAATTTTGATGTTATTTTTCAAAAATAAATGCATACTCTATGGGAGGCCCCTATTTTATGCTTCTCTAAAAAAAACTAACTTAAGAAAGCCCAATTTGAGGCAACTATGGACTTATGAATTTTAAGGATTTCCATGTAATTTAAAAGTCCATAACAAAAATTCTATAAATCATATGATGTCAATCTTTTCAAACGTGTTTTTAAAAGAAAAACTCATCATATTCCAATTCCATATATAACATACTATGAATATTTCAATTGTGTCAAACTCCATATACAAAAATTGTTGCTAGTCGACAAGTCCAAAACTTCAACTTCCAAAGTCCATAACATTTTTACCTTAATGAGTTATGCAAAACAATTTATATCTTCATTTTTATAATGAAGTTGACAATTTAAACCCAAGTCCCTAAGATCAAATTGAAATATACATGCATGGTAATGAAGCTTCCAGTCACAACACCCTTGTAGAATTTAACTTGTGAGACAAAAAGTGAGCCACTTTACCTTGCATATGCCCTGTAAAAAAGTTGGCAAATTCAAATTAGAGGAGATAAAAATCACTTTGGGGTCTTCATGAACCTTATGAATAACCTATCTTCATGTACATGAAACTTGTGGGTAATTGATAGGTAGGTATCATATTTATCAAATCATACCTCCATACAAAACATCACAAAAGTGGTTATGATAAATTTCTCAAAATTTGGATTTAATATTCAACCCTTAACAACCAATCTACCATAGTTCAAGTTTTGAGAAACTTTATCAATATGGCATTCATTTATCGACTTTGAATAAGCATTGCATTGTAGCCTTGTTGTTCCTATCAACCTTCTAAAAACCTACTTCAATTTTATTAATGTATTTAAAAGCACATTTATAGAACATAACATGATAGATGCATGGGTTGCAATCACAATCAGATGAGCCAACAATGGGCCTTTTTGTGGCCAATGTTTTGACTTTTTCATAAAAAGGATTTTTTGAAAGAATTTTTTTGCAACATGTTTTTTAAGGTATTTACAATTCCCCCAAAAATTACATGATTTGTGTTAACTCTTTTTGAATAAATATGAATTGTCTAAAAGTGTACAAATTTTGTCAAATTCTATGTTTCATCTTGAAAAATGATCATAATTTCAAATTATACTTAAATATGTTAACTACTTTAAGCTTTAGTTTTTTGTATCATAAACCACAACTTTGTTCATATGTCATACACATTATGACCCATTTACATCTAACAAATGACTTTTGAAATTTGAACAATCTAAAATTATATTTTGAATTTCTAAAAATTTCAAGTACCACAATTTTTTAATTATAAATGTTTTTCGAATGTGGATGGTATGTTATCAGCATTTTTATTTTTTTCCCATCAAAATTTTTTATTAAAATATTCCTTAGTTAAATGCTTTATAAAATTGATTTTTGGTGTTAAAGTTCAAAAGTCCTTTAATAAAAACCAAAACTCAATTTATTAAATTAAATGATTTTTTTGAATTCGTCAACACTCATATAAATCATTTAACATAAAAAAAATTTATCAACATGACATGAAAAAGGCATTACATAAATATGTGCAATAAAATTAACAATTTTTTGGTTGTCTAACATGGTTTTTGGCTCTTCTGACTATGATCGCACCCCATGGTATGTGTAGACAATTTTAGAAAAAATGGGATTACATATAGTATAAAAATTAATAACACATAAAATTTCATTCACTTTGAAATTTTCCAGAGATCACATGTAATTAATTGAGCTTCAAACATAGAATAATTTATTATAAATTAAATGTAATTATTAAGGTAAAAACACAATCAAAGGCCACTCAAGTGAGTGGACACTCCTTAAAATTACATTTTTGTATGTTTGAAATATCACAAGGGAACTACAATAGTTTGGACTACCAAAAAAAAAAATTTGGAATGTTTTCCATCAATTGCAAAGTTTACATGTTTAAAGTTTGACACAAATCAAAAAAAAATTTACATGTTCAAAACACTCAAATTTCAAGAATGGACAATCTTTTTTTTTTTCCAATGTCCTTTTTTTCTACCAAATGTGCATCATTTTTTTTTAAAATTGGAGACAAATTTAACATTGATGATTAGAAGGGAAAAAGGAATTAAACTAATGATTTTTTTTTATAACTAATTTGAACACATTTGGTTCAAAAGTGTTAAATTGACCTTGGAAATTATGGATTTTGAAAATGTGGCCTTAACAAAAGTCATTCATATTTATGTGATAAAAGGCATGAATGCATAATATATATGATTTAAAATAAATTTTTATTTATATTTAACATGTAGTGTTAAACTCATGGGCATCCAAAATGATAATTTGTAAGTTATAAATTAATACAAAAATGACACATGTAGTCCTTGGAAATTGATTTTTTCCTTGATACCCTTAGCTCATTTTACCATGTTTTCACCCATCAATATGCAATTGATTGGTAATTGTATCATTGTGTATAAGTCCACCAATAATTTTATGAACATTGATTTAAAACCCTTATTTGACAACATATTACCTTTTTTTATTAATTTTGAAAATCCATTCTTTTTATGTAAAATGGTGAAAGCAACACTTAACCCAACTACATCTTCAATGGAAAAACATTTTACAACTTAAATAAATCACGCATGTGATCTCATTTATGTAACTAATGAAATTTTAATTGTACATATTAGTTGTAACTTATTTTTAATTGCAAATTACAATCGCAAATTGAAACTTTTCTTCTAGTGATTTAAGTAACTAGCAACCAACACATGTAATCAAAATTCCCGCAAGGTCAACCCCACCCATATGTAAGGCATTATGACCTAAACCTAGAAGACCTTAAGTATCCCTTCAAATTAATTTTTATAGTAAGCAAAAAAATATTAGCCCAAAAAATTTCCAAGCAAAAAAAGACACTTGACAATGGATGAAGAAGGTCAAGTCGTATAAATTTGCAAAAAACATGTGACTTAATAGAAGGCATTAATAAACACATGAAAATTTGTTTGAAAAAAAGTTGTAGAACTTAGTAATACATGTTCAAAATCAAGTTTAATGGTATCATAAAAAGAACAAACTTGTAAACCATCAAGAAATGAGCTACAGATTTTTGTAAAGGCAATTAGTGCTTTAAGTTTGAACAATCTCTGGAACTCAAATTTTCTATGTATTCATAATCAAGCAATTAGTGTTTTGAATGTGAGCAATCTCTAAAACTCAAAATTTCTATGTGCTTAGACCCAAACAATTAATGTTTTGCGTTCCAAAAATGAACAAACAAAATTTTGCAAAAACAACTATAGAAGCATATGGAACACCTAATACTCACATAAAGGTACTGACCTAAGTTCACTTCAATGTCTTTGAGGTGTATAGCTTGCGAAACATACCAAAACAATTTGAATAAGGCCCTTGTTTGAAAAATGGGCTCAACAAAATCAAATGATGTATTGCAAATGTTGTTGTGTTCAAAGACCATGGTTTTAGGCCATCCTTTGTTTTTGGTGTGGGCATCAAATACTGAGCTCTCCTTTAAATACCAACTCCAAAACACACAGAGAAATCCCTAGGCTCCAAGAGAAATCCCTTCACATGACCACATTGTTTGATGTATCATAAGTATGTCGCCAAACCCTATTCAAGAATGCAAAAGCATAAAACCTTTCGCATTTGAAACAGAAAATGCCATACAAAACAAAGGTCATGAATGTGTACCACAACCTAGGGATCTTAATAGGAAGACAACATATTTCATTGAAGCTCATTGAAGCTCCATGGCAAACATTAGGTCTACAAAACGAGAAGACAAAGAGGCAACCTTCTTTTCGCAAGTAGGTCATTTCAAAATGAAGAGAATATTGGCAAGGGAAGCCCTTTGTTCATGGCCCTGGGTCCTTTCAAAATAGGATAGTTATGCAACTTAGGTTTTGCAACTGACATGTGCCCTAGTTGTAGGTAGTGGATCTACTTGTTTATTTGCAAAATTGGCTAGGCAAGTGAAAATGAAGTTGCACCTTTGGAGGGAGAATTAATGTGCCATCCTACTATGCATCAACATAGTTCTAGAACAATTTTTCCATTTCATTTGGAGTAAAAAAAGTAGGTGAAAAGTATTTTTGAAATAACGCCAAATTTTGATGTTTAAAAATATTTTTTTCCAAAATTACCACATTAATCACAATGCTTGGACTTATATACCCTACATCACATATACATAAAGTGCAGCAAATGCCCACACCCAAACTTTGATAAAATTTTGACATATTTGCATCAAACTTTTTAATTCCATGCTTTCTTACACATGCCAACATAAAATAACTTACAAGTAAACCATCAACTATTATTTTTCGACATTCCATTATATATATCAAGAGCAAGACTAATATTCTACATGTATATGTGGGTGCCTCTTCAAGAGAAAAAATATATTGTTTACTTTGGCTTGTGTTTTTTAAGATAACTAAATTTTACATTGCCAAACTCTACTTGTTGTGTCTAATTGATTATGCTTTCACCTAGGTAGCCTTTCATTTAAGTCAAATTTGCTTAAGTAACTCCTTATGTAATCCTTAAATAACCTCTTATGTAAGCCAATAAATAGCCCCCTAGGTATCCCTTTACTTAGAAAGTCCCTAGGCATCCCAACAAAAGGTAGGCCATTAGGTAATCTCTAAGTATCCCCTAAATAATCCCTTATAGGACTCCATAAATAACCTCATAAATATTCCTAAACTTTTAAAAAGCCTTTAGGTAGTCTTTTAAATAAACCTTATGTAGCCCCCCATAAATAGTCCCTAGGTATCTCCTATGGTAAAAAAATCCCTAGTTTGCCCCTAAATAGTGCCTTAGGTAACTCTTGATAACTCCCCAGATAACCCATACTCAAACCCATGGCTAGGCAAGTTGGTAGCCCATATACAACTAGGTAGGTAAGCCTACCCTATTTCACCCCATAGTAGCCTATGGCCACAAAGATAGAGTGTTGTGTGGTTAGAAAAGTGACCAGAGCAATCAATTTTGAAGATTGTATTCCATGTTTTCAAGGTTGGTCCTGACTTTTATGCAGTTTATGGATAGCTAAAAAACACAGGATGAGAAGGACATGCAGGATCAAACACAGGCTGAAACGCAAGATAACTTTATGGATAGCTTTAATATAATTTTACTTCCACACTTTCAATTACATAGATATAAGTAAGCCTTACACATACACTAAAATGGAGTGTAAATAAATTCCATTATGCAAAATGTAAGTCCTAACCCATAAACGCACATAACAATCGTTCAAACAATATACGATCTATATATATGTGTGCATGTGTTTCTTGGATGGGCTTTGTTTCTCATGTGCTTGAAATATGTTGTTGCAATGGGTTTGTTAATTCAAGCCATCAATTGCTTGAGAGATGGTTGACCCTTTATTTTTTCATTCGGGTCCAAAAACAATAAAAGGAACCAAGGGTGTTAAGGTAACAATATTTTCCAAGGATTGCATTTGACATGTGGTATTCATGTGTTGACCTGTTATTTTGAAATTTGCATTTTTTATATCCAATTTATAATTGTGTCCTAGATTTAAATACTTGTTGATTACATCTTGATGTTACATCATGTAATAGCATCAAGATGCATGCTCTTTGCCACATAAAAATGAATGTCTTTTATTAAATACACATTCTCAAATTTCATAAATTTTCAAAACCAAAAGCACCAAAATTTGTTGTAAATATGATTTTAACCAATTTAAACTCATGTTATATTTTAATCATCAATATTAAGATCTCCAATCATTAAAAAAATAACGATGCAAATTTGGTCTATGAGAAAAGGTTATTAAAAAATGAAATAATATATAAAAAAATATTCACAATAAGGTTTGGAGTGCTTTAAACATGCATTGAAGGACTCTCGAAACATCATGGGATACTACTCCCCACCATAAGGGCATGATCTAATTAGTGTTATGTATACAATTTAAAGGAAAATTAGAACTACATATAATGTTTAAAGTAGTAACGTGCAAGCAAGGCTTTATTCATTTTGAATTCTTTTTTAAATCACATGAAAATTATTTTTTGTCTTTATTTTGGTGAGAAGAGAAGATGGAAAATTCTTCTTCATGGTAGGTAACACTTTTATACCTCCAATTCAACCTCTTTGTTTCAATTTCTGTTTCTATCTTCATTTTCCAACCCGATTTGGACACTTATTGACCTTCAAAATTACAACATCGAAATCAAAGGTTTTTCCTACTTTCCAAATGCAACTCTCTATTCTCTTCCTCCACTCGTTGAATCTTTTATTTCCATGGATACGGAGGAGGTGTGACTACTTCTAAAAACATAACATTTGTTGCTCATACCAGCAAGCAACAAAAATTGGTGCAGAATTAATAGCAAGGGGCTATGTCGATTCTGCAAAAAAAAACCCTACTCTTGCTGCTCATACCAACCAGCAACAGAACTCATGCAGAAACAATCGCATGGGGCTACATGGATTCTGCAAAAAAACCTTATGTCGAGATGATGAGGAAATAATAATAAAACTATAGTCTGAGAATTGCAGCACCTCCTGATGGTTTTGAATCAAACACGTAAAGGTCCAAATCTTCAATCTTTATGGTCCCCTTTTTCACTTTTGGGTAGTAATACACCTCCTTCACACATTACACACACACGCCCAACAATAAGACACATCTTTTCAGTTTAGGGTTTAGGGTTTTTCAGTCTAGACAAAGGAAGCAAACTACAAATTTTCCAATTATAATTTTTTAACTCTTGTAAGGATTATGTAAGGATTTGCAAATATATTATTAATTCATTGATAGTTTGGGAAGATCAAATGCAAGAATTATATAGCTCAAGAGTAGAGGAGCTAACGAACAAAGCAAGTTTTAGGGTTTAGGGTTAAGGTTTAGGGTTGCTGTCTTTTCCACTAGAAATTGCTGAATAAATCAAAATATATATATAGATATATGGGTATATAGTATGGCGTAGAATTCGAATTTATTCCAACTCTCAATACATGTTGTACAATATATCTTTTTACCTTGAGAGCTGTGATGAAGGATGGAACCTCGTTTTCCTTAACAAGTGCGACAATGCAGCCACCCCATCCAGCGCCTGTCAAGCGTGCTCCCAATGCTCCATTACGCCGGCATATGTCCACTAGATTCTCTAGTTCTGGGCAACTGAAAAAAAAAAAAGCCAAACAAACCAAAAACCAGAACACAAATTGAACAAGTTGTTTAGGAACAATTTTACAACTTACAGAGACAGAGAGAGATAACAGCAAGAGCAGGAAGGCATTTTGAAGAGAGAAAAGGAAAGACGGTGCAGTCAAGGTGAGGAAGGAAATGAGCAAGTTAAAAATGTGCATGAACAGATGATTCATCTAAACCTAAAGCCTAGGTCCACAGCAAAGGAAGGTACTGGAGCTCGTGGAAAGGGAGGAAGGAGCACAACCCCAGTAAAAGTAATGCAATTGCTGTTACAAAACACGGACCTGCATTCATACAAAACGCTGCAGCTGGTGTGGCTCTCGTTCATTAGTTTCCCTAGCCTTTGCAAAACTTCTTCTTCCTCCCTGCATCATGCAATTGCAGAAAAACAAGTGGTTTACTAAATAAGAGCAGCTTTTATTTGTTTATTTTTGGTGGTGAACTTTTGCATCCTTGCAACAACAACAAAAAAAGTAAAATGGAAATATTCTCTCATAAATTCCCTGATCTTTTAAGAAACAATTCTCTACTTTTACATGGAAAAAAAAAAAAAAGATTTTTTCGGGAATATTTCACCACATTTTCAAGGATGGTCTCTAATGATGGTACATCAGAAAATTCTCCTGAAAAAAAACACAAAAAACACTGAATAATGAACCAAGGTTTAGTGGCTAAAAGGATCAGCAATTCTTACTGGTTTGACTGAGTGGCTGCTCGAAATAAATGAACCCGATTTGCTTCTGAGTACACATGCTTGGCTCTCTGTAAGTTGCATCATTTCAATCAAATACAACATGTCCCAAAAGTCTTTTAGTTTGATGACAATAAGAAGTGATGAAGAAGCTTATTCCTTCAATGTTGATTTTTTTTTTCTTCCCTTTGGCACAAAAGAGTGAGGACTTATTCAACATCATCAATTACCCACCATCCTCATGAGGCTGCTGCTCACCACTAAAAAGTGCTGGAATGAAATGGATTTTCTGAAATCCTCTCTCACACACCCACAGAAGAAAAAACAAAACTATACTCCAATAATGGAAGCAATTGGATCAAGAGTCCTCAGTGATGATGCTCATGAAGCAGCTATTGACCTGAAAAAGCTTGAAATTTGAGGCAGCAGATAGAACAGCAAGCGAGCTCGGGGACTTGGCCATCACTGTTTTCAAATTCTTTTGTAAAATCTCCTCAATCTCCTTGGTTGTATATGGTGCTTCATGCAAATAATCCTGCAAAAAACTCATTACAACCCACCACCAAAAACAAAAACTAACTAACTTTGTTGCTAAATTAGATTTTGTGCCTTTAAACACAAAACACAATTCCATCAATTGTTGTACCAGTCTGAAAAATTCCAGTGAACAAATTGAACATGTAAACCCAATAAATAAATCGAAGGAAAATCTACTGACTGAAATTCCAGTAAAACAATTGAACTTGTGAACCCAAAAAATAAATGGAAGGAAAATCTACTGACCAAAATTCCAGTAAACCCATAAACCCAATAAATAAATGGAAGGAAAATCTACAACGTGCAAAACAAAGAGAAGAATGTTTTTTGCAAGGAATTGAGAGACCAACCTCAACAGCAACGAGGGGGCTGGAAGACCCACGGGTGGAAGCATATGCCACACACAGACCCTCTACATCTGAGAGTGTATGTATGCTTGCAGTTGCCTCCTGTAATGGCATCTTCAGTTTTGCAGCCAGCACCATCTGCCATCACCCAAGTTGCACAATTGATCTCTGTCCAAAATTGCATAGGAGATGGTTCTCCTGACAAAAAAGCTTACATGGGTGAAACTAAAATACAATCAACATGGGTTGATGTTTGGTTTAGGGTTTAGGGTTTACTTACTAGAATCCTATAATCAAGACTGAATGTGTATAGGAAAAAAAGGGTGAGGAACTTACAGCAGCTAGGTGGCACTCCACAACACGGTTATTGTAATTCGTGGCTGCAGTTACAGCTTTCTTTGATTCTGTGAGAGAGTTTGCAATCACAAATGAGCCTCCCTTGGGTAGCATCACATCACTCGCCCGGATTGGGTTAAAATCTATCAGTTTGGCCACACCTCGCTTTGCCATCACTGAAATTGCCTGCATGAACAAACACCCAAGAAAAAAGCCCTCAGAATTTCTTCAGCTGAAAAAAGATCACTCGGGAACACATGAACAGCACCCCAGAAAAAAAAAAAAAAAATTTAAATATTTTTAAAAACCACTTTTAATTAAAAACCAATAAAGATAAAAGAAAGAATTAAAAGAAATAAAAGAAAGAAAAA
>Ga0116229_10007722_pt1 | contig 16913 bp, 13 predicted proteins | sample S1TSphgellanicum_3_FD_87313 | JGI IMG/M metagenome (GOLD analysis project Ga0116229, IMG submission 87313) | Host-associated microbial communities from peat moss isolated from Minnesota, USA - S1T2_Fc - Sphagnum magellanicum MG | ecosystem: Host-associated > Plants > Peat moss > Unclassified...
ACATTCATCGGGGCACGACGGTGTCGACACTTACGAGCAAGGGCCAGGTGACCATTCCCAAGCGGATCCGCGACGCACTTGGGTTGGCACGGGGCAGCGCAGTCGAATTTTCAGTGGGTCGCAACGGTGAGGTAGTACTTAGAAGGGCATCGGGTGCACAAAAAAAGTGTGCCAGCAAGGATCGGTTTGAATCGGCTCGCGGCGCGGCGGATATTGAATGGCGTACCGATGACCTGATGCAATTGTTGCGGGGCGATCGTTGAGAATGCTCATCGTGCGTCTCATAACGCCCTGAAACAGCGGTAAAGCTGGTCAGATTTCCGAGTGACGCAGGTTGGCACGTGCTCATATCGCCGACTGGCTGCAGCCACTTGGCAATGGCAACATCGCTCCCCACTTTGGCGGTTTTTGCAGTTTGCCTCGCGCCAACGCACGAGCGATCCGGCTGGCCCACTCCATTGCGTTGCGGTCCGAGGCGAAGGCCTTCACACGACTTCATGCTCGCTTCACACAAAATTCGAATGAGCTTCCTACGATTGAGCATCGATCAATCGGAAAGCTCTCATGAAAAACCCCCTGCTTGCAAAGGCCGCCGTCGTTGTCGCGCTCTCATTTTCGATGATCATCGTCATCAACCTTGTCGGCGGTGTCGTCGCCGAGAGACAGCAGCGACAGACCGAAGCCAGTGCAGAGATTTCTTCCAGCTACTCGGGAGCGCAGCGCACCGGCAGCCCGATACTCGTAATCCCCTACGCAGAGGAATACGACCAGGACGAGTACGACGAAAAGCACCAGGTCAAGAGAACCGTGCTCAAGCGTCTTGATCATCAACTCGTCTATTTTCCGACCGATCTTTCTGTTAACGGCGACGCCACGACCGACTGGAAGCATCGCGGGCTGTTTCGCGCGCTGGTGTACGAGTGGCGCGCCAACGAAGCCGGCGCATTTAGCGTCCCGGCTGTGCTTCCGTATTCTCGCCAACACCCCAACTCCAGAATTCTGGCCGGCACCCCCTCACTCATCGTTCCGCTAACAGACCCAAGAGGGCTTGTCAGCAAGCCCATCGCGACGCTCGACGGACATGACTTGGTCTTCGAGCGTGGCAGTGGCATAGGACGAGTCGACGACTGCATTCATGCGGCAATCCCTCTCGAGTGGCTCACCGGTGCCACGCCGATGCCGTTTTCCATGCGAATCAGTTTGCGCGGGACCGAGTCATTCGGATTTGTGCCCTACGGCGAATCGACTCAGGTGAGTCTCGAGTCCGCATGGCCGAATCCGAGCTTCACAGGTGCATTCCTTCCAAGCCCTCAATCCACTCACATTTCGAAAATTGGATTTGCAGCCGGCTGGGAAGTGAGCGGTCTTGCGACCTCATCGCAGTCGGACATGCTGAACTGCCTCATTGGCGTGCAGTGCAATGGCCTTGCCGAAGAGCAGGCCATCGAGGTGCACTTCATCGAGCCGATCAACATCTATTCGCTTTCGAATCGAGCGATCAAGTATGGATTTCTCTTTGTCGCCCTGATTTTTTCGGCGTTCCTTCTCTTCGAATTGGTCAAGCGCCTGCGAATTCATCCGGCGCAATATCTTCTCGTTGGCCTTGCCATCGCCATCTTTTTTCTCCTGCTCATCAGCGTATCCGAGCATCTCGAGTTCTGGCTCGCGTACCTGATCGCTGCGAGCGCCAGCACCCTGCTCATCACGGTGTACCTGGCTGGAATCCTCGGCGGCATCGCCCGCGGTGCGAGCTTTGGCGTCGGCCTGAGCATTCTGTACGGCTGTCTTTTCGGACTGCTGAGTTCTGAGGACAATGCGCTGGTGCTGGGCTCGGGGCTGCTCTTCGTTCTTCTCGCCGCAGCGATGTTGACGACACGAAAACTGGATTGGTACGACCTTCAGGAGCGCATCGCCTGATCGTCCCTGCACGGGCGGACGTCGCCCGATCTTCCTCGCGCAAAACGGTCGGGATCCTCTACCCGATGGCGAGCGGCAGGCTCGCCAGCGCTCGCAGGTAGGGATCGGTTTGCCATTGCGGAAGTCCGGCCAGGGTCAGCGAAGGGAAAGCCTCGAGCAGCGCCTCGATAGCCACGGGTGCGACAAGCCTCGCGAGCGGGGCGCCAAGGCAATAGTGAATGCCGCTGCCAAACGCGACGTGCTCGTTTGGGCTGCGCTCGATATCGAAGGTATCGGCGCTCGGAAACGCAGCTGAATCGCGATTGGCCGAACCCAGCACCGCCGTGACGGCATCGCCTGCCTTGAGCGCGACGCCAGCAAGCTCAGTGTCAGCGGCCGCATAGCGGTCAACCAATTGCGCCGGGGCGTCAAAACGCATCATCTCTTCGATCGCAACCGGAATCTTCTGCGGCGCCTCGCGCAATGCCTGCCACGTGCCTGGCGTCTTGATCAGATTGAGCACCCCTGAACAAATCAGAAAGGTCGTCGACAGATAGCCCGCAATCACAAGGTTCACCGCACTTTGCTGGGCTTCTTCAAATGACATGCCGGCACCTAATCCGGCTCTCGCCATGGAGGGCACCATGCCCGTGAGTTCGGCATGCGCCGGGCACAGGCGCATGAGCGCCTGAAAGTAAGCGCCCAAAGCCAAGGCGCAGGTGCCGGCCATGCCCTTGGCGCTTGCCGATGCGGTGATGTCATGGCCGGCAAGCGCACCGCCGACCCACGTCGACACGGCCTGGCTATCCGCTCCCGGAATGCCAAGCACCGAGAGCAGGACGCTCGCCGGAAGCGGCGTTGCAAAATCTGCGACGAGCTCAATGCGGCGCGACACCCGCGCATTGGCGATCAGAAGGCCGGCCTTCTGGCTTGCGAGGGCAGGCGCCTGGGTAATCGCGCTTGCAAACAGTCCGTCAAGAATCGGCCGGACCACGTTGTGGCGCGGCGGGTCCATCGAGAACACGCCAGGCGGCAATGTCGAGAGCACGGTTTTTACCGGCGCCTGCGCGTTTTGTGCGGGGGGACTCTTCAGAAAGAGATCGGTCGCGGTGAGGACGGTCTTGACGTCCTCATGGCGAAAGACCCAATAGCTGCCGTAAGGCGCAACCTTGGCTACCGGTGCCTCGTTTCTGAACTGCGCGTAGACCGGGTACGGATCGGCGAGAAACGCCGGATCGTGAGGATTGAAGGCAGTGCCGTCAAATGCCATCAGGGCGACCCGGAAAACGCATTGGACGCGAGCGCGCGCAGCCCCGACAAGCCGGGCATCAGGATATAGAGCGCGCCCTTGGTCGTGACCAGCTGCGGCACGTAAAACGAAATCGGCAACGGTCGTCCGATCACAGGAATCGAGAAGGTGCCACCACTTGACGAGAGGATCGGGTCGCTGCCATTGATCTCGCCGGTGGTTGCGATGTTCTTGTTGGCCCAGACGTTGAGCATGAACTCGAACTGCATCTCCAGATCGCCACAGATGAAAAGACCGAAAAGGCCGCGCTTCTCGGCAGGATTCTCGGCAGGATCCGCACCGGCGTCGAACTTGCTGCCGTAGGCCATGCCGCGGCGGATCAGGCGGCGACTGTGCGGCTTGCCGGTGACCAGGGCGCCACGCGGATTGAGCCTGCGAATGTGCGCGCCGATCGGGCAGCGGCTGCCGTCGAAGTCATCGAAATAGGTGCTGTTGGCCGCGTTCGGTGCGAAGTCGAAGTTATTCAAGTGATCGAACGCCATGGTGTTGCGCGGTGCCTCGGGACTCAGGATGAGCGGCTCGCCGTTGCGCCAGCGGCCCATCAGTTTGGCTGCCACCCACTCGCGATCGACACCAAAGCGCGCGCTGACTTCAGTCAGAAGCGTCTCGAAGCCAGCCACGTCCTGCTCGAGTACGCGCACGGCAGCGTAGGTGGCGTTATTGCCCAGTGCCGCGGGCAAATTGCCAAGGAAATTGCCGCCGTACTGGTTGATGTAGCCGCAACCGAGCAGAAATTCACCCGGCGAGGCCTCGGGCTGCATATCCGGACGCCCCTTCGATGGCACGCCGGCGATGCGCGGCTGGCCGATCGAATCCCTGTAGCCGAAATGGACTTCGTCCTTGGGAAGCGCCTTGGCGTCATCGGTGGAGACCAGCGTCACGCCAAAAGCCTCGAAAAGCGGCTTGAGCTCGGCCGTGGTGTCGTTGAGGACATGCAAATGCCCCGGCGCTGCGAAAAGGGACAGGAGCGCATGAATCACCGCGCCTGGCGGATTGAAGGTCCAGTTCGAAGGCGCATTGGTGCCGCTATCGCCAAGCTGGCTCGCGCGCACAACCGGTCCCTCCCGATACGCCTGCGGAAACAGCGCGAGCGTCGCATCGGCTACGCCAAGCGCGCCCAAGCCATCATGGGTTAGGCCCACGGTCAGGCAGCGCGTGGGCTTGGCATCGTGCCACGGGCTGGCCGCTGAAATCTTGGGGCCGGGGCTGTCATCGGTGAGCGCGCCAATAAAGCCGCGCGCCTTTTGCGCATCGGTAAATGCCAGCGCGAAATGGCGCGCGGCCTCGGCTCTGAAGCCGCGCACGATGTTTGCCTGGATATCCTTCAGATCGACTTCGGGGGGCGGCACAATCGAAGGCGCAGGCGCCGGTGGCAATGTGCGGCGGCTGCCAATGATGTCGATCACCGTAGCGCGGCCATAGGCCGACCAGGGCTGCGCCTTGGCGAGGTTGTTGGCCTGGATGAATTGCCAGAATTCGTCGGGATAGCTCGACACCGGCAGCGGCGGCGCGCCCGCGACAAATTCGAGGATGGCGGTGAAAACATCGCCCATCACCGCCACGAAATCCATGATGTAGGAGCGCAGGTCGCCATCGAACTCGGTAATCACAAGCAGCATCGAGCCATCCGGGGTCGGCACAAAGCGCGCGAAGTGGACGTAGTGAAGTCCGCCCAGGGCCTCGCGCACGGTCGACATCTGTCCTGCCACCGTGGCCAGCAATGCCGGCATTTGAGCGGGGCTCTTCAACCGCAGGAAAAGGTTCAAGCCCTGCATCACGTTTTCGACTGCGCTCGCGGCGGCGGGCGCGCTGGGATAGGCCTGGGTGTCAGGCGTGATTCGCGTGTCGTGCATAAGAGACTAAGTGCCCTGTTCCTAAAGTCATGCGGCGGAATTGTCCGGTGCCGCGTGCTATGTTACGAACCGCGAGCGCGCTGCACAACGTGAATATTCCCTAATACGTGCATGCTGCAGAAGCGTCGCGCAGGGGGTTCGCAGGTGCTTGCGCGAAGGCTGGCCAGGAAACGACGGCGCGTCAAGGGAGATTCGATGCAGTGCCATACGGGCGCGGCAAGACCGGCCACTGGAATCGGGCCCTCCAGACGAGCGAGCGGTTAATGGCGCACGCGCTTTCGAGCTACGTGCCGCATCTGCTCTGGCAGCGTCTTGCCAACGGTCAGCCTTTTACCGCGCACGAGGCGAGCGCCATGCCCGCGGCCGTCATGATCAGCGACCTGCAGGGGTTCACCGGCCTTGTCGACACCTTTCACCGCGCCGGCAGAAAAGGTCTTGAAGAGCTGACCGCCGCGCTTAACGGCTATTTCGCCGATCTCGTCGAAGTCGTCAACGACTATGGCGGCGACGTGCTGTATGTCGCCGGGGATGGGTTTTTCTGCTTCTGGCCGCAGCAGGCGGGCGAGCCGCTAGGCGATGCGGTGCTGCGTTCAGTGCAGGCCGGGCTTGCCGTGCAGGCCAGGCTCAACGGCCGCAGGGCAGGCTATGGCGAAGAGTTTGCAACGCGCATTGGCATTGGCGCCGGGCCGCTGACGGTGACCTTTGCCGGCGGCTTGAATGGCCGCTGGGAATTGATTGCAACCGGCGAGGCGCTGCGCGATGGCGTTCGTGCCGAGCGCATCGCCAAAAGTGGCGATGTCGCGGTCTCGCAACATGCCTTCTCGCTTTTGGGTGAGCGCTGTCAGGCGACACCGATCGCCTTGGGTCACTTCGCCATCAGCCAGGTCAAGGCGCCCCTGCCGCAGATCCCCGCGCCCGCGCGCCATGCGCTCGATCACGAAGCGGAACTGCTGCGGCCGTTCCTGCCGCCGGCGGTGTTGCACCGCATGATCGCGCCCGAGCCCGAATGGCTCGCCGAATTGCGCACGGTGACGGTGATGATGGTCGACTTGCCAACGCTTGATCATCGCGATCCGAAAAGCGTGGCCCAGACCCACCAGAGCGTGCTGGCCATCCAGGAGGCGGTGGAACGCTTTGAGGGCACGATCAAGCTCGATGTCGACGACAAGGGCATATTGCTGATGGTCGTGTTTGGCCTGCCGCCACGCGCGCATGAAGATGACGCCCAGCGCGCGGTGTTTGCGGCCTGGGCCGTGCAGGCCACGCTCGAGGCGCACGCGCTGACCTGCGGCATCGGCATTGCCACCGGGCGCTGCTTTTGCGGCCCGGTGGGCAGCGACCTGCGCCGCGAGTACGTGCTGCGCGGCCCGGTCATCAACCTCGCTGCGCGCCTGATGCAGGCCACGCGCAGCTATGTCGCCTGCGACGACGTCACGGTCGAGGCGGTGCGCGGGCGCGTCGACTTCGAGGCGCTGCCGCCGATTACCCTCAAGTGGAAGCCGCAGCCCGTGCCGGTTTTTCGGGCGATCTCGAAAACGCAGCCGCGCCGCCGCATTGAAGCGGCCCTGATCGGACGCGTGCTCGAGCAGGAGTATCTGAATGCACGCCTGATCGCACTCGCCCAGGACCGGCGCAACAGCACCGTGCTTGTCGAAGCCGAAGCGGGCCTTGGCAAGTCGACGCTGGTTGCCGCGCTCGGAAAGCCAGCAGCGGCGCTCGAAGTCAGGACCTTTGTCGCGGCCGCCGATTCGATCGAGCGCTCGACCGCCTACTACGCCTGGCGCGGCGTCTTCGCGCAGCTGCTAGGCGTCGCAGGCGATGCCGATCTGGTCACGGCGCGCGAGCGCATTGCACAGTACCTCGAGCGCGTGCCCGAGGTCGAGCGTCTCATGCCGCTGCTATCGAGCGTCTTGCCGATGCAATTTGCCGACAACGAATTGACGCGCGAGATGACAGGCGATGTGCGCGCTGACAATACCGTGCAGCTGCTCACGCGCCTGTTGCTTGACGCCAGCGAGAAAGCCCCTTCGCTGCTCATCGTCGAAGACGCGCACTGGCTCGATTCGAGTTCGTGGTCGCTGCTCTTTAGCGTGCTCAAAAGCGTACGGCCGCTATTGACCGTCATCACCAGCCGGCCCGAATCGGCGCAGTCCGACCCCAACTACCGGCGCCTGATCGACTTGCCCTCGTGCGAGCGGCTGCGCCTTGAGAGCCTCTCGCTTGAGCAGACCGTGGCCTTGATCCAAAGGCGCCTGGGGGTAGCCCAGGTGCCCGAAGCGCTTGCCCGCTTCGCCCAGGAGCGCGTATCCGGACACCCGTTCTTTTGCGAGGAGCTGATTCGCGCCATGGTCGATTCGGGCGCGATCGCCGTGACCGATGGCCAATGCACCGTGGGTGATCTCGATCTGCTCGGGTTGCCGACCACGGTCGAAGGCGTGATCCTGAGCCGCCTTGATCGGCTCACCGCCAACCAGCAGTTGTGCCTGAAGATCGGCGCGGTCTTCGGGCGCACGTTCTTGTCGCGCGCCCTGATTGACACCCACCCCATTGAGAATGAGCGCGAACACATTGCGGCTCACCTCGCGGTGCTCGCCGAACTCGATCTGACCGAGCTCGACTTTGGTGATACCGAGCTTGCCTATCGTTTCAAGCACGTCATCACGCAAGAAGTCACCTACGACCTGATGCCGCTCGCGCAGCGCCAACCGCTGCACCGTGCTGTTGCCGAATGGCACGAGAAGGCCTACCAGGCCGACCTGGCGCCGCATTTTGCGCTGCTTGCCCATCACTGGGAGCGCGCCGAAGTCGCCGAGCGCGCGGCCTCCTATTACGAACGTGCAGGCCAGCAGGCGTTACGGGCCGGGGCCTTCAAGGAAGCGCAGCTTTTCTTCGACAAGCTGATGCGGCTCGCCCAGTCTGGCGGGCTCGGGCGCGACGCCGTGCGCCACGCCCTGTGGGAAAAGGGCCTGGGCACCGCCTGGTATTTCCTGGGCGATCTGAAGCAAAGCCGCGTGCACATCGAAAATGCCCTGGTCGAGCTCGACCGCCGCGTGCCGATCGGCACCAGCCAGGCGCAGCGCGCGCTTCTGGCTGCAGCACTCGTGCAGCTCGCCCACCGCATCCTTCCCGAGCGCTTTCTTGGACGGCGGATTGCCGAGCAGATGCGGCGCGAGGAAGCCGTCAATTGCTACACCACGCTCGCGCAGATCTACTATCTCGACGGCGAGCCTGCGCCGGTATTGGCCTATCTGACGGTGCGCGGCCTTAACGTTGGCGAAGAGGCCGGTCCCTCCCCCGGCCTCGCGCGCATTCTGGTCATGGTCGCGGTGATCGCAGGCCTGATGGGCCGGCAAAGCTGGGCCGACTGGTACGCGCGGCGCGCCATGGCCATGGCGCAGCAGCAAAGCCATTACGTTGCCGCCGCCTACGTCTGCCATATCCAGGCGCTGCTTGAAGCGCAGCGCGGCAACTGGCTTGACGCCAAAGCCTCCAACCTCAAGACCATGGCGCTGATCCAGGAAATTGGCGATTACAACCTCGAGGCCGAAGCCTGGGTGGTGCGCGCCACCGTCAATCTTGCCGAAGGCAATTTTCTTGCGGCGCCCAACGCGTGGCAAAACGCGCGGCGGCTGGCCACGCGTAACGGCAATCAGCAGATCATCTGCTGGAGCTATCTCGACGAGGTCGACACGGCCGTTGGCGTGGGCGACGCCGAAGCGGCTCAAGCGGCACTCGAGGCAGCGCTTGCCATTGCGACACCCCCAACCGATGGCGGGACACTGATCGACAAGGCGCGCGCGCTCGCCATGACGCGTCTGCGCCAGCGGCGCTACCAGGACGCCATTGCTGCAGCCGACGAGGTCATCGCCCACGTCTCGCGCCAGCCGCCAACCGGTTACCACTGGGCCGACTATGCGGCCTCGGCGGTTGAGGTCTACCTGCGCGTGCTTGGCACGGCGTCAGCGGCCGAGTTCGATGCCCGTGGCGACCTGATGGCCAAGGCCAGGCGCGGCGTTGCCATCGTGCGCCGGCTCGCCAGGATCTTCTGGAACGTGCGTCCGCGCGCGCACCTTCTGAAGGGTCTGCTGGAGGCGCGCGAGCAACGCATTGACGATGCCATCGCGTCGTTTCGGCGCGCGCAAAAGCTGGCGCTGGACATGCGCATGCCCTATGAGGAAGCGCGCGCCTTGGTCGAGATCGCTGAGATTGCGCCCGATGAGCCACGGCCGGCGGAGACTGAAAGGGCGATTACGCTTTTCGGCCAGCTTGGCGCGGAATTCGAGCGCCGCCGCGCACTCGTGCTTCAGGGGCGTGGGGCACAACCTGGCGCAAAGGAATCGTCAATCTCGCAACTGGCGAGCTAGACCTCGTGCAAAGAATGTGAACTTTTCACGCTGCGCGTATAGACTGTGCACGATTCCTGAAAGCCCCACCTGCGTCCAAGCCATGCCGCCTGATCCCTCAGAAGCCCCAGCGACCCCGCTTGACTCCGATTTGCTGCGCAAGATTTCCGGGACCGGTCAAATCCGCAGTTTCCCTGCGCGCGCCATCATCCTCAACGAGGGTGATCCGGGCGACTCCCTGTACATCATATTGTCCGGAAAAGTGAAGGCTTACTCCGTGAGCCCGGGCGGCAAGGAAGTCGTGTTCAATATTCTTGGCGCCGGCGAATATCTGGGTGAGCTCGCGCTCGATGGCGGCGTGCGCTCGGCATCAGTCATGACGCTTGAGCCCACGACCTGCTCGGTGGTGCAAGGCGAGAGCCTGAGAAAATTCGTCTCCCAGCATCCGGACTTCGCCCTTAACCTGATCAAGAAACTGATCCGCCTCGTGCGGCACTCGACCGAAAACGTCAAGGGCCTCGCGCTTGAAGATGTCTATGGCCGCGTCGTCAGACTTCTGCTGGCGCATGCGGTGACGGTTGACGGCCAGCTCGTGGTGCGCGAGCGCCTGACCCAGCAAGACATTGCCGATCGCGTCGGCTCGTCGCGCGAGATGGTGAGCCGCGTCTTCAAGGAATTGCAGCGCGGCAACTACATCACGGTCGACGGCAAACAGATCTTCTTCCTGAAAAGGCCGCCTGCCGCCTGGTAGCGCAGCTTCCCCAGGGCCGCCCGGCCCACGGCGGGCAGTCGGTGCCGCGCCAAGCGCCGCTGACGAGAAGCGCAGCGATGCGCATTCGTTACCCTTCTTTTCGTCATATGCTGATAAACACCCGCGGAATCCAGCACACAACTGCCCGAATCGGGTAATATTGCACTGCAACAAAACCGACCATGTCCCTCGACGAACAGATCAAACAACGCCTGGACGCGGCGCGCTTGAATTCCATCCCGATCAAGGAGCTAAGCGAGGCCGACCGCCCAAAACTGCTCGCCCACCTTCTCGCGTTGGGCAAGGAAGACCGCTACCTGCGCTTCGGCGGGCCCTTAGGCGATGCCGTTATCGAGCACTATGTCGCCGGCATCAACCTCGAGCGGGATCGGGTCTTTGGTGTTTTCGACCATCGCCTTGACGTCGTTGCGGCGGGTCACTTCGCCCACATGCCCGATGCGACGGGCTCGGATGCCAGCTCGCGCTCTGCGGAGTTCGGCCTCTCGGTTGCAGAAAACGGACGCGGCAAGGGCATCGGCACGGCGCTTTTCGTGCGTGCTGCAACGCATGCGCGCAACGCCGGAATCGACATTCTCTTCATGCACTGCCTGAGCCAGAACAAGGCCATGATGCACATCGCGCGCAAGGCCGGCATGAAGATTTCGCTCGCCTATGGCGAAGCCGACGCTTTCATTTCGCTCGAACCCGCAGACGCGGCAAGCCGCATCGCCGAAGCCATGCACGCGCAGATTGCGCTCTTTGACTATGCCGTCAAGGCACAGATCCACGGTGTCGAGAGCCTGTGGCCGGCCTTTCTTGCGCCCGAATCGGCTTGAGCAGGCACGGCCTGCGCCGCCTATAATCAGTGCCATGAGTTCAGACCCCCAGTTCGGATCGCGCAAAAGCACCACCTTGATCGCGCTTGCCGCTGCGATCGCGATGCTTGCTGGCGCTGCGAGCTTCCTTTTGCGCGACCAGCACGCGCCCGACCTTGCCTTGACCTCGATTGAAGGCAAGCGCATCAGCCTTGCCGATCTCAAGGGCCAGGTGGTCCTGGTGAATTTCTGGGCCACGAGTTGCAGCATTTGCGTCCATGAGATGCCCAAGATGGTCGCAACCTACGAGCATTACCATGGCCAGGGCCTTGAATTGGTTGCGGTCGCCATGCAGTACGACGCGCCGGCCTACATCGTGGACTACGCCAGCTCGCGAAAGCTGCCTTTTCCTGTCACCTTCGATGCCAAGGGCGAAGCGGCCAGGAAGTTTGGCGATGTCGATGCGACGCCGACCACCTTCGTGCTCGACAAGAAGGGCGACATCATCGCGCGCTACGTTGGCGAGCCGGATTTTGCTGCGCTCGATCGCCTAATCGAGACGCAGCTCAAGGCCTAAGGCTTAGTCCTCGGTGCACGTCGAGAGCAAGGCGACGATATCGTAAGGCGAGGCCGGCTTGGAAAGAAAATGATCGAACTCGCGCTTTCGCGTCTTCAACGCCAGCGAGTAAGCCGTTTCGCCTGAAACCGCGATCAGGCAGCCAGCGTGCAAGGTCTGCCCATCGCGCAGCCACTGCGCCACTGCAAAGCCATCCTTGCCCGGCATGCGAATGTCGAGCACCGCGGCTTCAGGATGAAACGAGTCGGCGAGCCGACAGGCTTCTTCGCCGTCATAGGCAGTGCAGACCTCGTGGCCGAAAATTTCCAGAAATGCACTGATGGAGTCCGCCGTATCGGCGTTATCGTCAGCAACAAGAACCTTCATGGCGCTCCGGCAAAGTGAGCAGATATACCCAGTAGACCCTGCTTGTACCCGGAAGTTACCCCATCAATGGTCCCTTTGGGGGATTTTTGGCAATTTTGTGTGCTGATCTGCCAAATAAATCACAACCTTCCCTGACGCTTGCTGCCGGCAAGCTGCCCATGGCGGCCTTAGTTGAGCGGCATGCGGTAGGCGTGGTGCTTGCGTTTCCACAGGTGAAACACGAGGAACAGCACGATCAGAAGGTTGCCGGCCAGAAGAATGGAATGCAGCCAGCTCGGATGAAAAATTGCCTCATTGGCTTCAAAGGGCAAATAAATCCCCCCGGACAGGGCGCCGATCCATTCGCCCCACGCCCGATCAAACCAGAGGCCGTAGGCCTCCGCAAATCGGATCGCCGCATAGAGGATCGCAAGTCCTGCAATCAGTCGCGGATCGATGCCCTGCGCGCTCTTGGCGAACTCGACGAGGAAATGCGGCACGCGGCTCGCAGGATCAAGGCGCATGTGCCGGATCAGATCGACCATGCTGATGACAAGGTTGTGGTGCAGGAAGAACATCAGTCCGGTTCCTGCCGCGACCACCAACACCCCCTTGCATGCCTCGTAGATTGCAATGGCACGAAGCGCCGCCGTGTCGGGCGACTTCAGGGTTGCCGTCAGCGCGGCCGGCACCAGGGAGTTACTTTCCATGCAAGACAAGTTTCATCGCTCGATCAGAAGACCTGCACGCAACGGACCTTAGCCGCATTAGCGTTGCCACAGCGTGACATGACGCAAGAAATTGTTGTATTCGTGATCTCACCAACTGCTTGTTCGCCAAAGCCATGCGAGTTTGGCAGCAATCGTCGCAAATGCCGCGCCTAAGATCAGCAAATGGGGTCTCTACGGTAGGCGATTCTGCCGCAGCGCGGCCAATATGTCTTGACACCCCGGCCATGCAGCGCAACAATCAATTCACCAAAACTCGTGGTTCCCACATGGACAGTTGCCCTAAACGCTCTTTGCAGTAAGTCAGCGCGCCGGCCAACTCGTCTTGCCGTCCCGCTGACCTGGCGGGACGAAGTGTTCGAAGTCAAGGTCACTTTCGACTTCACACCTCTTCCTTCATTCCCACTCGTGCCGCTGGGCTCCATAGCGAAGGCGGCATCTGTCCGGCGCGCATGCGCCGGAGAATTCGAGGTATGCGATGAAGAAGCTCTTTCATTTCGGTGGCGCTGGCCACAGAAGAAATGTCGCCCGGCGCGCAAACTGGCTCACCGCGCAGCGCAATTTCTTTTTGGTACCCAGGCAGTCCGAAGCTTTGCAGGGCGCACGCCCGGCTGGGCTTTTTGGCGTTCTGGTCTCCCCCTACCGCTAGATCGGGTGAGCTGAACGCCGCCTGCTAGGCCTGGCGCGCGTCCGGCTTGAGACCGGTTGCAAGGTCGATGCGCGCCCGCCCGGAATTCTTCGCGTGATAGAGACATTTGTCTGCGACCTGCAACAGCGACTCGAAGGAAAAACCATCGACAGCAAATTGGGCAACCCCCGCTGAAAAGCACAAGCCGTAGAGTTCGCCTTTCACGCTTTGCACCTTGACCCGGGCAAAGGCGCCCTGCAGCGATGTCAGGATGATGCTCGCTTCATGCGCCTGGACGTCAGGCATGACAACCACGAATTCCTCGCCGCCATAGCGGCAGATGATGTCGCTGCGCCGCAGGCGCTCGCTCAGAAGCTGCGAAAAGCGCTGCAGCACCTCGTCGCCGAGTTGGTGACCGTGCTCGTCGTTGACGCGCTTGAAGTGGTCAAGATCGAGCATCGCAACGCAAAGCGGCGCGTTGCGGCGGCGGGAGAGTTCAAGCGCGCTTGGCGCAGCTTCGAACAGATAGCGCCGGTTATTCAGTCCGGTCAGGCTATCGCGCACGGCCAGTTCACGCAGTTGCGCGTGCAGCAGATTGGTCTCGGCAATTTGTGCCTGCAGCGCTGCGTTGAGTTTTTCCAGGCGTTCGCGTTCGCGCTCGGCGGCAAGCTGCGCCTGTTTCGCTTCGAGGACCTCGTGACGTACCTGCAAGGCGACCTGGCGCGCCTTGGCGCCCAGCAACACCAGCTTTTCGTAGAGGGCGCGCGAGCGCTTGGTATAGGCCAGGGCCGCGGCCGTATCGTCAAGCGCCTCGCTGCAATCGGCAGCAACTTCGTAGAGCCGCATCATGGTGTAGGGCAAGTCGTAGTGGTCGCTGTCGGCGCGCTCTGACAGCGTGCGCTCGACCAGTTCTCGTGCCCGCGCAAACTCGCCTTGGCCCTGGTAGCAAAGCGCTTGCACCCACGCCCAAAAGGCAATGCCATCACCATCGGCGATGAGTTGCGATGGACCGCGATTGAGCAGCACCTGGGCACTGGCGTAATCCTTGGCGCCAACGAAGCCAAGGGCGAGCGGTGCACTGATGTGCGAGAGGACGTCAGTGCCTTCGGACGAAAGCTTGTCCTGCAGGAAAATCGCCATCTCGTGCGCTTTCTGAAACTGGTTCAGTGCGAAATAGACCTCGAGAAGCTCGACCCCCGACACGGCAAGACCAGTCGGGTCGTTGACCTCCTGCACGGCCGCAAATGCCTGCTCACCAAAATGCAGGGCGTCCTCGAAGTTGAACAGCTGATGATGGTAGCCGCCAAGATTGCTCATGGCGGTAATGCGCGGTCCCGGTGAGCGAAGGCGCTCGGCGACTTCGAGCGATCGATAGTAGTAATTCAGTGCATCATCGGCATGCCCCATGAGCTCGTGCGTAATCGCCCGCGAATTGTGGCTGATATAGATGTCGACATCCTCGCGCATGACGTCATCGCGCGCCGCAATTGCAAGATGCACCTTCATGGCATCGACATAGTTCGATTCGCGCCTTAATCCAATCGCATCGACCTCATCGCAAAGAAGCAGGCCACGCGCGTCATTGCATTCTTGAAATGCGAGTCTCGCGCGGTTGTTGGCTTCCCTGGCACGGCCGGCATCACCGATTCGCACTTCGGCAAATGCGACGTGGAACAAGCCATAGGCGTGCATCGCCGAGGCCGGATCGCTTTGGGTCGCTTCAGCAATGCGTTGCCCGATCTCGCCCGCGCGATGCGAATCGATATAGATCTCATGCCAGGCTTGGTCTAGCAACTCTTGGAGATCGGTCATAGGGACGAATCTGTGCGGCGGCGTGATGAACTGGGCATTGATCTGGTATTCCAACACACTCCGCCAAGCGATGGAACAGCTTTCAATTTTATAAAACCATGCCCGGCAGCGACTCGGCCCCAACATGGTGCAGAAAAAAGTGAATGCCCAAGGCGTTGTTTATCGGGTGCGGCGCGACCATCGGATGGGTAAGTCTCGTGTAAGCCAGCGCCTCGATGCACCTTTTCTTGATCAGAAGCAAGTAAATATTCACGCTTAGTACTACACTACGCGCTGCAAAAAATATCTATCGAGGAGATTCCATGGCGACCATGGCGAAGTTGTCGAAGATGAGTACCGATTCAATTGCCAAGATGCAACAGATGGTTGAACAGGAGCTATCCAAGCGCGACGCGCGCATGAAGCAGATCGCGGAAGTACGCAAATACCTCGCCTCCGCAATGAAGGCTTTCGGTCTTGCCGCAGAAGAAGTGGTCGAGATGTTCACGACCAAGCGCAAGGGTCGCGGACCCGGCAAGAAGACGCTCGCAGCGAAAAAAGTCGGCCGCAAAGGCGCCGCGAAGAAAACCACCACAAAGAAGGTTGCAGCAAAGAAGGTTGCAGCAAAGAAGGTTGCAGCAAAGAAGACAGCATCAAAGCGTGGTCGCAAACCCGGTGCTGCGAAGAAGGTGGCCAAGAAGGCGGTCAAATCCACCGCCCGCTCGCTTGCGATGAAGAAGGCCTGGGCCAAGCGCAAGGCCGCAGCGGCCGCAGCCAACCCCTAGACCCAGAGCACGAAGCCGGGGGCCGCAAGGGGCACGGAGCTGGATTTCTAGATGGCGCCGCGCGGCCCGATCTTGATTGACGCAGTGTCGGCATTGAAGTCGATGCGATCAGGTGTCGGTCGAAATTTCATCGGCACCAGATAGACATACTTGCAGGTTTCGATGGTCCACAACTCGTGCCAGGGCGCAAGCGTCGTGGTGGGCGCAGGCGGGCCGTCATCCCCTAGGTATTGCGTGTCCTTTATATAGTGGACCTTGCAGTCCTTCTCACGCGCGCCGCCGGCTTTCAGCGCCGCATCGATGGCGTAGTCAAGGGTATCTTCCTGCAGCTTCACCCCCGCATGGGTATTGCCAGGAAAAATCGTTGCGAAGTGGAGCTTGCGCGGACCCTCGACAATCACAGCGACATTGAGAATCCGCGTCATGCCGCAGCCTTTCGCGTCGATGGTCTCTTTCCAGGCTCCTTTGGTGGCAAAACCTTCATCATCAAAATCCAGCGCCTCGTAGATGAAAACCGTCGGACGGGCGACGTAGTCCATCGACGCGCAGGGATGCTCGACGATCACGCCTGAATCCGCGGCGCCTTCAAGGACGTTCTGGCGAATCACGGGATTGGACAGGAGCTTGTCGCGATTCTCCTTGCTGTCCGCCGCCTGAGCGAGCGTCGCCGTGCTCGTCATCGTGACTGCGAAAATCGAGAGCAGAACAGCTTTGAACGCCATCATGCCTTCCCCCCGAGAAGTCTTCACCATCCGGTGAGCATGGCGCAACGCCGCGCCAAAATCCAGGCCGTAGTGCCACTTTCTTGCCCTGCGCAAGTCGCGGGCGTGCCTGTGCAAGGCGCGCCATTGTCCCTTGCGCATCGAGTTGCGCTCTTTGGCAACACGCGCGCCACACCCGCGCCTAGCATTCGCAGCTCTTACTCACGGAGCTCGCCATGTCTGTCTCAAGACCCACTGCCTTAAGAATTGCCGCGCTGAATCTGCTCGTGGTATGCGTTAGCACGCAGGCGCAACAGCTCTCCAACGTCACGACGCTCTTGCAAAACGTACTCGCCGTCATGCAAGGTGTCGCCGTCGTTGCCGTCTCGAT
>Ga0116229_10007723_pt1 | contig 16910 bp, 9 predicted proteins | sample S1TSphgellanicum_3_FD_87313 | JGI IMG/M metagenome (GOLD analysis project Ga0116229, IMG submission 87313) | Host-associated microbial communities from peat moss isolated from Minnesota, USA - S1T2_Fc - Sphagnum magellanicum MG | ecosystem: Host-associated > Plants > Peat moss > Unclassified...
AATAAGTTAGTTTGGATAAACTTGTAATATGGGCACGATACATTTCGTAAATATCTTACATAAGATTTTAATATACTCAAAATATACACTAATTATTGCAACCATAATATTGAGGCCATTTATGTTAATAATAATACTTGAATACACATGTAATATGGTTGTTCATATACATTTATAAATCTTAATACTCCCAATTATATTTTTTACAATTCATAAAACATTCATTAGAATCGTAGGGTTATAACTAAATGGGTCACATTTGTAAGTAATGGGACATAAATTGTTATTCTTGGATGAAAGCCAAATTAAAAGTTGTTCACAGGGAAGTATGAACACCAAAATACTCGCAAAATAGTTGTAGTGTAGTTGCAAATATGACCAACACAAGAAATAGTTGCAAAAATGTCCAAATGTAATTACAAATAATTAATAATCACCATGTAGTCACAAATAAAGTGGTTACATTTTGGCCAATTTCTACTAATGGTGGCACATTCATAAAATGTGGGTCAACGAATAGTTAAATGACACGTGGCATGATCACAAATTTTGGGGTTAACAATTAATTAAATGACACATGGCACATCCACCTTAATAATTTAAGCCACATGGCGCCTAAACATAGATTAGGTTTAAACCTAGGCACCTAGGTTAAACCTAAACATAGGCCATTTAATTTAGGTTTAAGTTAGGGCTAGATTTAGGCATATATGTTAGGCCTAGACCTAAACCACATGGCAATTAATAAATGAAATCCTATTTCATTTGGTTTAACCTTTAAGGTTGAACTTTTTTTTATTGCCTCATCCCAAATGGCTATTACATTTTCATGTTCATTATGTTCTCCAACAATCTAATCCACTCCTTTATATAATTTGGATTCATGGAATGGAAACCATACAATATGGGATAAAGATTTTAATTGTGACCTAGGCTAAACACACCTACCACTGAACATTTAACAATATTGGATCATTATAACTCTTTTATCCATGGTTTGTTCCTTTTGAAATTTAAAACAATATTGTAGTCCTCCACCTAGCATATCCAAATTTGTAAAAAACACTACAATCTAATGGAAATGAACAAGATATGCCTTTTCAAAGTGAGGGGGGTTGTGCTTTGGATTTTTTCATAAATGTTCAGTATGATTTTGAAGCTTAAGCTCTTCAACTATTTTATTTTTAATTTTCACTTTAAACAAGTTTTATAGATTTTGAGATAACACATTTGTAGCCTTTCAAATTGTTCAAAATGAATGAGAAATGAACAAGATATAGTTGCTATAAGCAAAGGGCTTTTAGTGACAAAATATCACTCTTTATCTTCCTATGTTTTCTACTTTGTTCCTTTGCTTTTAAGGTTCCAAGAACATTTGTAGCTCTCCGTTTTGTGCTTCCAATGACATAAAAGCCATTCAATTTGGTGTTGAAATGACAAAAAACTTGAAAATGTTTCATGATAAAATACCATTTGTTGTCTATTGTAGTTGTAACCTCACTGCAACTCAAATAGTTATAATCTAGTTGTACAAACTAGTTTAAGCTTAGTTCGGCAGAGGCTTAAACTAATAATCTACTTAACCTATGTCTAACTACTTACTTTAATTACTTATAGTAATTACTCATCAACTATTTTAAACTATATAGTTTTATTATCATCATTTATTAAATAATATGGTGATTAGTTTTTTTTTAATCAAAAATTAAATGTATTTATCTGGTAAATAATTAATTATCACTATTTTTTTTATAATTCAAATTCATTATAAATTTTTATTAACATTCCATAATAAAAAAATTGACTCAAATATAAATATTCAATAATAAATTTTAGATGATATTTTAATTACATTAATTATTATAATGTTTTGATAATTAATAATTGAATATAATTACAACAACAACATTAATAATAATATTGCAACTAATAATTAGGTTAAGCTAGTTATTTAACCGTTTTTATTCATATTTTTATCTAACTTGTTGGAATTATTAAATGACCTGATATAATAAATAATAAATAATAAAATATTTTATAGTATAATAGTGTTAAATAAAAATAATTTCTGAAATTATATGATAATTTATTAAGTATATTTACTAATTATTCTAAACATTATTATAATTTAGCCATAATTAATTAATTAATTAATTATAATAAATGAAATAATTATTGGAAATTATGGCGAAAATTCAATTAAAATAAAATTTCTAAAAAATATTAATTATGTATCATTACATGATATGTTGTATACTAAAATTGAATCTACATGGAAATAATAAATTACACATGTATTGAACATATTCCAAAAAAATATTATTTAAATATCCTTACTTGATATGTTGTAAACTAAAATTGAATATAAATGGAAATAATAAATTACACATGTATTGAACATATTCCAAAAAAATATTACTTTAATATCCTTACTTGATATGTTGTAAACTAAAATTCAATTTACATAAAAATTATAAATTATGCATGTATTGAACATACACATTATTAAATTGACTTCTATTTCCAGAATTTTTTAAAATTTTATTTTCAAATTAAAGTGTAATATTTATATGCACAAAAAAATTCATCATACATGTTATCATTCATGTATACAAAAAACATTTACGTGTACTTTAATAATTAATGAATCTTTATTGTAATTTTAAATATATATTAAGACATCATACGTATTAAACTTCCACAAAATTATGAATTATGTATCATTACTTGATTTGTTGTCAATTAACATTTTATTTACAAATAAATAATGAATTACATATATTGAACTTACACTATTGCAAACTCATATTTCAAAAATTCTTTAAATTTTATTTTGAAGTTAAATTTTAATATTTATATGCACAAAAAATATTTGCATCATACATAACCATTCATTTTATACAAAAGTAATTTATACATAATTTAATCTATTAATGAAGGTCGATAATTTGTTTTGTTTTATTCTATTGTGTTAAAATTTTCCAAAACAAATTATTTCATATAATATTATTGATATTTTTGAAAACCTAACAATGAATAGGGGTGCACAGACTTGGGTTGAAAAAATTTGGAGTTGGAATGCAAAGATTATTGATTATTGAACCATTTTCTTAATAAATATTAATAAAACCATAAATAAATAATTTACTTGAATCCAAAGGTGTACTTGGTGTTGTTGAAAAGTAATCGTTGAACTAGATTTAATGAAATTTATTTCATAATTTTCATACTTAAAGTGTGGAAGATATTGAATTTTGAATGAATTTTGTTGTTGAAAATTTAAACAAATTACAACAAATTGGGTTTAGAAGGGGAAGTGAGTTGAATGTGTTCACACTTGGGGCCAACAACACGTATTACATTATTTATCCATGAAGGAAGGTAATTTGTTTTGTTTTGTCATAATGATATCTCCCAAACCACGGTGTCTTAGGTTATGTTATGGAATTTATCATCAAAAGGTTCTCAATGAATAGGGGTGCAACGACTTGGTTTAGAATGTTTGGAGCTACAATGTGGAATCTACTAATTATTGAACCATTTTTTCATTGAATTTTTCGAAAAACCAAGATTGAAAACTATATTGAAATTTGGGGGCATTATTGGTATTGTTGGAAAGCCCTCACTAAGTTTGATTTGATAAAGTTGATTTGATAATTTTAAGACCTAAAATGTGAACAATATTATTGAATTTTTGGTGGGTACGTATTATTATTGGAAATTCAAACAAATTGCGCAAAAGGGGTTTGGAAGGAAAATTCAATTGAATGCATTCAAACTTGGGCCAATGACATATGGTACATTGGTGTTTAATGAGTTTTTATCATAATTCTAAACAAATATTAAAATATCACGTGTATAAAAATGAATAAACATTATAGTTGCACAATATTATTAATTACGTGTCATTATTTGATATATTGTAATGATCTACATAGAAATAATAATTTACATGTGTATTGAACATAAACATTAGTACTAACATATTTGTAAAAATTTCTTAAACTTTATTTTGAAATTAAAGTTTAATATTTATATACACAAAAAAAAAACCATTCATGTATATAAGTAAAATTTACATGTAATTTAATGTTATCATAATTTTAAATAAATATTACAATATTATATGTATAAAATTAAAGTTACCTATTAGTTGTTTAACTTAGTTGAAAAAGATAGTTGCAAACAAGATTATATTTCATCCATCCTCTATTACATTTTATCATCCAAAATAGTTTAACACTAGTCAATGTCTTGACTATGTGCCAACTAAAGAACCTTAGATGCCAAAAATATTTCAAAAATGACCCCTTAGTTGAAACATGCTTCACATTGTTTACCAACATAACTAGAAATTCAACTTGGAGACATTGTTGATGCCAAGAATATTCAACAAATGACATTGTAGTTGAAAACTTTTGGTTAAAAAGGGGGGGTTTTTTACTAATGTTTGAATGTTTTCATTTGCTCATTCTATGGGGTACATCCAATGAGTATGCACTTGCCCATAGATGTCCAACTCTTCAACCACATGAAGTGTTGAATGTGTCATCACATCAAAGAATGCCCCAAGCAACTCCCATTCAATCAAGCTCAAAGTAGTTGCTACATCCTATCTTAAAGTTGGTAGGTCAACAGGATCCCATACCTTCCCATAAATCTTATGAAACACTCAATTAAGCTGCATCAAGCTTAACCTTACATGACCATCCATTAGCCCCCTTAGAGCTAGAGGCATGAATTACCACATTAAAACATGCCAATCATGGCTTTTCATTGAGCCTAACTTCTTCTCCATGATGTGTTTTCCTAGAGCACCATAGTAGTCTGTAGGCACTTTCAAAGATGTTAACTCACTCATGAGAGTTTTTACCTCTTTCAATTTTAACACATAGGCAACAACCGGTTTGAAAATCTTCCCTAGCCTTTGAGGATCCCATTTCAACCATAAAAGTTCTTGAACCCCACACATTTCCATGTCTCACTTCACTTTCATGGTGTCCTTCAATCCAAGTATGAATTTGATCAAGTTTTCACACATGTTTTTTCCAATGTGCATCACATCTAGCATGTGTCTAATCAATAGTTCCTGCAAATGCAAACATGTTGGTTAGATTCAATTCTAAATGGACTCATGAGGGTGTGTACGGATCACATTGTCCAATTCAATATAAGTACTCCCCAAGTTCTAAGTATGCCACTGTTTTATCCTCTAGTTGTAAGTTGCCTTTTAGCTACTTTTTGTGCCATAAGCATGTCATGACTTTGAACTTCCTTAGAGTTCTAGGTTGGATATCCTATTCAACTTCATAATAAAATACCATGGCCACATTCTTGTTTTCTCATGCTTCTATACATCAAACAGAGGAATCTAAAAGTAACGGTGCAAAAAATGTTTATTTGCCTACATAAACTTTGATTGGAAATCCATGGCAAGTTACAAAGCTAAAAAAACAGGAAATCATAACCACCTTGAACATATTAGTAAGGCATTGGACACTTCATGATTGGTATTAAGGGTATAATGTTGATATATGGGTTTTGGTTGTAAATGAACTAACATAACCTATCTCCAACTATTGACATCCTATCCAACAATAGGCTTGCATGTTCTTTACAAGTTGTACTATTAATGTATCTTAACTATTGCAAAATGTTCCTACATATCCAACAATTTGCAATTTTGCTTTGTAATGATATGGTGAGGTTTAACAAACTTGTCGGAAAAAATGGGCATTTCTAGTGCAATCAAAATGCTAATCAATGATAACAAAATACATTACCATATGGGTATAGAAGGGGTGGTAAGCAAACTTACGAAAACAACTGAATATCCTACTAATTTGGTAGAGACAATTTTTGAAAAGACTATTGATCAAACTAGGAGCTACTAGGATTAATTCAATGTTTATCAACCCGACCAAAATTTGTCGTTGGTGTCATATTTAACAAGGATATCAAGATTTCCAATCAAAATGTATCACTTTTACATGTCATTTAAAATGGGGGCATGTTAAAAAGTGCAACAATAGGAAAAACCCAAACTTATATTGGTTTTTTCTTGTGCTTTTGTACACCAAATTAATAATCTTCAAACAGAACAATAGATGCACCCACCCTTGCAACGCATTTTTTGGCTATTCATCAAAAGCTACAAATTAACAACACAGTGGTAACAACCTTTAAATATAGATCAGTAAGTGAATGGACACCTCATGTTCCAATGAACAAGGGTGTAAAGTGATATGCCTTCTACTTACAAATGAAGCATACATAATAACCTATTTTTAATTATTGACATTTTATCCATTTTAGATGACAATTGAATGACTACTCACCCACACCAGTGTTCAACATAAACACATCAATGAGATAAGCATTAAATTCAATAAAACATCAATCAATTCCATTATAGTCCCTTGGACAATTTGAAACTTGTGTGCCAGACACCACAAAACCAAGCATAGAACTTGTGGCTTTCTATGCACCATTTCCTTGAGTAACAAGGTTCAGTTGACAATAGTTGATAATAAATAGTTATGGATTAAGGTTTTAATCAAGACATTAAAGTCATTGTCCAACTTACTAAAGCCAACGCTTATCAATGGGCTTAACCAACACAAACCCATTGATCCCAACATAACCACACAAATTGTGATAGGATGCAGAGAGCTCAATGAAATCCCCATTAAGCATTCATTACAACAATCAATGAATGCATAGATTATGAAGGGGTAGAAAAATTGTAATCATGCAACATTTGGGATTGCAAACACTGAAACATGTTTCAAGTAAATGACAACTAGATTGAATAGCATCACTATTCTTAGTGGTATTGGATCCTACCACAAACCAATTGCAATATCGAATGATTATAATGCATAGCAATTGAAAAATAGTCTTGGACTTGATACCATGTTTAAATTAGTTCATTGAAAGTTCTTAATATATTCCTAACTACTAGTCATGTTAGTGTATGAAACCCTAGTACCAAGACCAACTAGTTTGATGAAAAGTAATTATGAAACCAACATTAGTTTGTACCAACATTACAAACCCACTTTTACTAGCCCTTTTGGAGTTTTTAGCACATTATGTACGTGACATATTTTATAGTGGCTAGAATACACATCTCAACAACATAGCATGGCATTTGGATAGGGACTGTGATGTACTAGTCTCTCTTGCCAATATGGTAACCCCCATAATGCTAATAGACGTTTCATCCCATTCACTCATGATGGGCAACTTGCCGCTCCTAGCATATTGCCTTTAGCCACCCATTATTCCATATGTTGTGCTTCTTTTATTACTTATGTAGCTATTTTTGTTGGTGGCCTCCCTCACAACTCCTTTCTACCATTGAAATGTTTGCATTTGGGTGCATCCTATACAAATGGTTTTTCCTCAACCACTTATGACTTCCTTCAAAACATGTTTTGCTTAGCTCTTTGGACCACCAACTAACTATTCTTAGTCCACACAAAAGGCATGCCTTGTAGCCTTGGTGTTGGCATCCATAAACAACACCATATCCATAAAAGTTGTGTATTGTCCACATCAATATTGCTTTCATTATAAACTGCATACTCCCTATAGGTTTAAGTACATCTAGGCCTTTCATCCCAATAATTCTTGTAGCTCCTCAAGTACTAGAGCTATGTAGACATTGAAATTCATGTTCTTCACACTTTCAAGCCTTGGTATTATCAAAGATAATAACATGATTTTTTTTTTTGTTACCAACCATGGGGGAAGGTTATAATTCAAGATTAATATTGGCTAGGTTGGCCAAGCATTGTTTTTCTCCCCAAATGGATTCATTCCATCAATTGTTAGCCCTAATTTAACATTTCTAGGTTCAACTACAAACTCAAGCCAAGTATTGTCAAGGTGTTGCCAAGCCTTACTATTAGCCACATGTCAAACTTTCTCGTTCGTGCTTCTATTCCTACTATGCCATGTCATGAGTTTAGTTATTATTGAAGCTCAGTAGATCTAGAACAATCAAGGAGCTAATGGGAGATGCCTCAAAACCTTGGCTGCAACATGAGATTTGCCATATGTTTTAAATCGAGCAACTCCACACTTAGGGCAAGTCTCCAATGATGCATATTGCCAGCAAAATAATATGCACCCATTGACACATGCATGGATATGCTTGTAATCCAACCCGACCTTTTTGGTAAAGGTTTTAGCCATGTACACACTTGCTAGGAAGTAATTATCCTTTGGCAATTAGTGCCTATGAAGAAGGGCCAATAATTTATCAATGAATTTGTATGCCATGAATTATGTAGGCATTCATCAACAATAGTGTTAACCCTAAGACTATACACTTTACACCAAGATATACTGGTTGGCACGTATCTTAAAGATAATTGGCTTCATTTGATATGTCATCAACAAGGGTGCTACTAGTACCCATAAATCAACTTCTGTTGTTTCCATGTCCACATCACCTTCAACCCTATTAGGGTTGTTTTGCATTGGCATGCTCTTTGGCACTTCTGCTAATTCTACCATGATCCCACATGCATCTTGGATAATGCCAATTCACCCATTGCTAGGCCATTTTGGTTTGGATCCATCCTTGTAACCTCCACACCTTCATGTTCATCATTTGGCAATGGGAACAAGTCATCCAAAAGCTACTCCACATTCACACCTTCGTCCACCATCTGCCCCATTGTTTACATCCGACCGAATGGGGCCTTACTTGCTTCAATCCATTTTTCATATGAATCATCATTGCACTTGGACCTTTCCATACCCTAAATAATGGGTGCCTCCCATTTAAAATAAGATGGTTCGAATTGTTGTAAGCAAAATAAATTTGCCCCTTCCCTCACATTTGGTGCATTGACACCGCATTTTGTGCACCCCCTATTTTTGAGCCCATGTGAACTCTTGCTTCCATAATTTATTGTCCCTTGCATGTTGCCTGCCTCTTTGGATCATGCATTTGACACCCATCCAAAGGTTCAAGCATTGGATCTTCCTCATTGGCCATAAGAAGCCTTCAATATAGTTTACCATTACAAATGTTTATGTTAAAACATGAAATTAATGGTAGAGAACAATACAAGTCCATATTGTTGCAAAAACATTACACCGTTAATAGATGAAAAGTCATGTACAAGGTTATTTGGTTTTCGTCTAATTCATTGCAAACTTGCTCTTATCTTTGCTTCTTATACCATAATGTCATTCAACACATTTATTAAAATCCCATGTATAAGCATTTGGCACAAAAGTGTAGGTGCCTTACATTAACAGTTTAGTTTCCAACAATTAATAGAATGCTTGCAAGTTCATACACTTCTAAGAGTGTTTCCCTTTTTTGCTTAATCCAACAAGTTCAATATATACGGGGTTCCGGAGTTGCTAATGATGCTTAGACATGCCTGCATGGTTTTTTACATTACCATTATTAACAAAATTTAATAGCATGATGGTGGATTGATCCACTTGGGACATATTTCATGTGTTATACTTGGAACCCATAAATAACAATGTATGAGTTCATGACCATGCAAACTCTCCTTTTGACAAGATGTGCAAAGAATTGATAAAATTGTATTATTGCCGCATGGAATTGGAACTTTAATATCAATATGTGTCAAGATTTCACAATGGATATATCAATTACCTTAGTTTAACTTGGATTTTTAAGAATTTTTTATGAACAAAACAACTATATAATAATGTGTGGTAGCTGAAATTATTATCAAACCCCATGTAGTGATGCATCAGTTGTCATCTAGCAATGGAAAAGACGGCTCCAAAATAATGTGGGCTATGTGCAAGAGCATCAACATTTCCCAAATACTTCATGGAATGGTTGAAAGGTACAAAACAACAATGCATTTGCTACCTGGATATATTCTTTTGGTCCTTTTTTTTGTTCCCATCATCACCTTCAAAAGCAAATCCAACATCTAAGGCAATACTCACATGAATTCCATAAAGTATTACAAGTTGTCCATTTTAGATTTAGGGTCAAGCATAATTGAGTATGGCACTAAAAATGCCTCTTCAAAGGCCATCTCAACCACAACATCCTACTACTACAAAACAATTCACTAATCATTAATCATGAATAGTAATGAACACTAGCCCTGTGACATTTTACCTCATGAAATCTAGTTGGGAATCTTTCTACTTGATATGGTTGAACAACTGTAATTTCATATATTAGTTGCACTTATTTAGTTTTGGATTGCATTGCTATCTAATAACAATTGACACTACCATTTTAGTTCAAGCAAAATGCCATAATTGTAATTCATGGTTCTTGCATATAAGTGGCAACAAAAACCATTTTGCTTATTGGTGTATCATTGGGTGGCACAAATGTAGTACACCCTTGGTACTAGTGATCATATTCCTTTGTGTGCCATATTTGGCTTTCGTAAACAAGAACAACATCCTTGACAAAACCATCTACACGTTGAAGGCCAGATGGCAAACAAATAATCAATAGTACAGTAAAACTTGAAAAATAACCTACTTGGGTATGCACATGGCAAAAGGAAAATGCAAATTCCACCACTCCAAATAAATAGTTGTGCATGGCATGCCTTGCCAATGGAGAACTTTAATAGGACAACAAATTTGTTGAACAATTGTAAAAAGTTCATCTATACCCATAATACAAGTTGTGAAGCTCAAAAATTAAGTTAGGTCTCCGTTAACTTCAACTCAATTTTATGTAACATAACTATATTGTAGAAATCAAGTTATGGGGATGGTAATAGATGGAGCAATGAAAACACTATAGAGATTTCAACAGTCATAACCAAGTTGGTGATGCACATCATGGTCATTTGAAACTTGGTTCCCAACTCAACATGCCACATTGGTGATGCACAACCAGCCTTTACATATGACTAGGAGCATCTAATGAGGGCAACATGATATTTGAAGTTTACAAAAAGGAAGAACAAACCACAAGGGTAAAGGTAAAATGTGGACAAATGCAACCAATTGTTCAAGAGATGTGTGTAGACAATTTTGACCATCCATACCATCTACACCCAAAGTTGGTGGTTGCTACTAGCCTCACTACTTACATGGACTTCAGTTCATATTTGCAAACACAACAACCTGAAATAATATATTGAAATCCAAGGAATAAACATCAACCTAATTTTCTTATGCCAATAAGTGGACACATTGGTAGACCAGAAGCATGGTTGCAATGCCAACCTCTTCTAGGCCCAAGTCATTTTTGGTTAAAAGCTAACAACTCTGTGTAGTCAAACTCCTTCCATTATGTGTTGTTCTTCCACGGTATGCTACAAAAGGCAAAGACACAAGACAACTTAAAATTTAAAAAATAGTCGATAACACCAAATAATGTGCATGTTATGTGTAGTGCCCAGGTACTTGAAATGTTTTTTTCATAAGGGATTCAAAAATTCCCATTACTTGGAAGATTTAACCTTAAACACAATGACAAGAATAAAGAGATGATCGTGGTCATCAACTTCAAGCCATCAAACAGCCCTCTGCAAGCGAGGTTCTATGGAGGTGAGCAATCACCATGGATGTGAGTAGAATTTCTATGGGTTTCCCTCCCTTGTCATCTTTTCCAAATGTGAAAGGAGATATATGTGCCCTCATCTTTCAACACAGTGCCCAAATTTGCATAATTCCTACAAACCAACAAGCCACCAAAAAGTCACCATCAATCATTGACAAAAAGTAGACAACAATCATGTTGGGTGACCATTGCCGATGTCGATGCGAATCATTCACCAGTGACTCAGCCATCTTAATTTTGTCAATGCCAAGTAACATTGTTCATAGTTCACACTACACACAAGCAATGGTCTCAAGGGTTGGAAAGGGCGTCTGTGGTTCACATATGACCCTTTCCTTGGTACATTCACATTCCTTTAATATGGTGTTTTAAAGGGCCAGGGATGATCATGACATTATGTGGTTCACATATAGTCTTGTCCTTGGTTGCTTCACATTCCTTCAGTACAACATCCTAGCATTGTAGAAGGCCAGGGCGAAATGGCAACTACCTTCGGAAGTGACTTGGATAGAAGATTGTAGATGAGATCAGTTGTTCTGTTCCCATGCCTTATAATTCATTTTGAGAAGACATTTGCAATGTCCTTTCTAGGGTCTGGCACCGTGGCCAAAAATGCTACACGACGTGCCATGGAGGCCACTTGGTTTTGACTTATTAGTTATTATATAGAAATATCCTGGGACCTATTTGGTTATAGGCACCATTTTGTCAACTCAACCCCTATGTTATAGATACACAGATTTATGTAGGGCTGTTTTGTCAAACCAAGAAAAGGCATCAAACAATGCCACTAGGGGTGTTAAGCATTATCTCATTTGTATGCCTACAAACTATGTTGGTTTTTTTGGCATATTGCAAGCTGTTGTTTAATTCAAAACATTGCAAACATTATGCAATTCAAATAGCCTTAGGGAAAGGGTAGTATAATATAGCGTGATTCATATTAATTAGTTCATGGGTGCGCTCATAACATTTTATTTTTCTTTGAAAGAGCCACATTCATTGGCCCATCAGCAATTTTCTTGGAATGGTATGCACTCCCCAATGGACGCATCTCTTTGGACCCACATGTGTAAAATAGAAACCAATGTATTCCCCAATAACATAACTTTTCAATTTATATAACATGAGAGTTGAACTTTGGGCAAACCACATGGGATAAAATTGAAGTGCTATTGGGAACGTCTTAAGGAACAACTCGGGATCTTGAGGAACCTTAGGGGAACATGATGAGAAGATGTTGGAAACACATTGGGAACAAGGAGAAAAAACAAAAAAAATCTCCCCCACCCCACCCCTGACAGGAAAAAACAACACCCTTCATGAGTGCATGTTGAGCCTTCCCATTGGCTACAAGAAATTCTATTTCCAAAACTGTTTGTCACCATTTTTGGCCTGGGGTAACTGCATGGGCAGAATTTTGGGGACATAATGATATAATGTGATTTGTACTAATTAGGTCATGGGTGCATTCACAAGTTTTTTTTAAAAAGAGCAATATTGATTGGCCCATTAGCAATTTTTTTGAAACATTGGGCATGCCCCCAATTGAAGCACCTCTTTGGACCCCAGTTGAAAAAATAGAAAGAAATGTGCAGCCCTAGTTTTCACCTTTTTATTGGGAACATATTGGGGAGCACATTTGGGAACAGTTTGGGAACTTGGGAACGATTTGCAAACTTTATGGGAACACATTAAGAACAATGGGAAAAAAAATTCCTTGTCCTCCCCTCTTTCAACAAGAAAAAAATTGGGTCATTCATGAGTGCATAATGAGACTTCCAAATGGCTGCATGAAATTTGTATTTCCAAAACTGTTTTTGCCCATTTTTTGCTTGTGCTAATGGCAAGGGCAGAAATTTGGGTTGCATATGGTAAGCAATAGTCACAAAGGGCCTACAGGGGTTATAGATGCCAAGAGACAACTATAGAAAGTCTACAGTAGTGTTGACAATAGGAAGTAACCACAAAAGGGTCTATAGACGTTGAAGAAAGAAAATAGCATATGCTAGAGGCCTGCAGACTCATTAAACTAGATTATTTATGTTTGAAAATACTTTAGAGGGTCTTACTATTCAATATTTTTGGACTTCAAAAGTTCATAACTTTTCAACTATTTATCAAAAACTAATTTGACAAAAATGTTCATAATCCAGTTGTTGGTCTAAATTCAAATCCCAAAAAGTATATCCAAGGACATATTAACCACCATACAAATTTGGGCAAAAGGTACCCCAAAAAGACTCCATTCTATCACAAAAGTGACCCATTGTACCTTACATTTATCCTTGAAACTGCATTTTCATTTCCATGTTGTGTGACTATTCAACCTTCACGTGCATGAATCACTCACCCTTCTATGCCACAAAAAATACAAAATATATCACACCTCTTATGTGTAGGGATAGTAATTATAGAAAACACATTAAGTTGTTACAATTCTAAGAACTCAATCAACATGTGAATTCATGTAATGTAAGATCATCCATCAAATTTTAATAACCCATCAACACATTTGAAATTCCACAAAATATATATTTGGTTTACCTCACAAGTGTGCACATTAAACATGAAAGGAAAATATTTAAACTATATACGCTTAAAGATTTTTAATATACATGTTTAGAGCATATATATTTTTAATATTTTAAATATTTTCCAAGGTATATTAACCAAGTCAAATGATTAATAATCAAGGTAAGGGTGTTTTTACATTTATGTAATATTTCTGCATTTAATAAATAAACTACTAAATAAATAAATGCCCCATAAGTCATATAGTATATAAGTAAATAAATATATTTTAAATCTTTAATTTGAATGTTTGTATGCCAAAAACATGTTTTATACAAAGGATGAAAATCAATTTTTAAAAAAAAACACAAAACACTCAAATATGTTGAAAATCCAATTGAATTTTGAAAAAAATTCAAAACAAGATGACATGATTGCATCCTTAATTGGAGTTGAAAAATGAAAAGAAAAGGATTGGAAGCCTTTAATATATTACATCATTAAAAAATGCATTAAGATCTTTATATAGATTCACAAGAATGTAATGTAATTTAAACTTAAAGATTGATAATGAAACTTTATATGTTTAAAAAACCATTTCAAGAAATCATAAACAAATCATACATGTCCTTTAAGACCTTTAAGATTTTATGAATAACTAGATACATTAAATTATCCTTTATGTTTATTGAAAGTACTAGAAGACTTTCAATTTTTTTGTAAATATTAATATATGTTTATAAAGTTATGAAATAGAATATGTTTTTTTGGTGTCTTTAATTTTTTTTCGAAAATGGATGTAATGGTACTCAACATCAACTTTATGATTTTTTCTGTTTGCAATGAATCTATAGTTGTAATCAATATCCAAATTATGAATTTTTTGGCAATACGTTTAATAATTATTACTTTGCATTCTATCATTTAGGCAAAATGTAGTGAAGTTTTAAACATCATTGTTATTAATATTAAACAACATAATTATTTTATGAAATTAATTAACTATCTATTATTTTAAGTCTAAATTTAATGAATTATTTATTATTAATAAAACTCAAATTTTAGTTATCAACTGAATAATAAATAAATAATTGTTTGACTATCTAGTTTAATTAATTATTAAATAAAAATAAATACTGAATATTGCATATTAACAATTAAATTATGAACTGATTAACTTATTTAGTGGATAAATATCATTTAGAAAGATAATCAGTTTTAGTTAATAATTAATATTAAGTAAAGAATTAGCTCGTGAATTTTTAATTAATTAATATTTGACAGATCATTACCTATTTGTTAGTTTAATATTTATTCACCATAACTTTTGATTAGTAAATTCATTGAATATTAGTTTTAAATTAATTAAATTAATAATTAAAGTCTTAATTATATTTTAATAAATTAAAAATGATTACTAAATATTAATTGTTAATCTAAACTTGCGAATTAAGTAGAAAAAACTTTAATTAATCATTAATAATAACTAGATAATTGCATTTGTGAAATTTTAATTAATATTTTAATAAGCTACATAACTATTAATTAATTGATATTTATTAGCTATTTATCATAACTCTTCATTGGTAAATATGAATTGTGAATTAATTAATTTACTCATTAAAGTATTAATTAACCTTTAATAAAAAATATTTATTAAATAAATTAGTAATATTGAATATCAGATATTAAAACATTTAATTGATTAAAAAATTAGATTAAATTATCAAATATATTTTATGTTTGATTAACTTATTGAATAAATATTAAATAATAATAATTTCATATTTTTCATTCTAATAAATTTAAAAATTTTATTAATCAATAATGATTAATTAGTTAATAAATATTAAACTAAAAATTCACTAAAAATCAGTTTTATTTAATTAATTATTATTCCATAGTTTACATTATTTAATCAATTAGTTGATAATATTATTTTATGAGTAAATAATATTGGTTTGACATTAAGATTATGTCATCTTAATATGACTTTGCCACTATAATTTAATTGTACATTAAAATAAACATGGTATATTTGTAAACAAACCACAACACAAAATCAAGATGAAATTTTTTATTTTAATATGTTCATACCATGAAGTAATATGTGTTTAATATATTTTAAATACATTTAAATGGGTTGAAGATGTTTTAATATATGTTTCACATACCTTGACTACATGTTAAACATATTCTTAATTTAGTCCAAAAAACCTTAATGTGCATAAAATGTACAAGGACATTACAAGACATAATCAAATTACAACTAAATTATTAAGGATTTAGTTTTGGATGAAAAGCCTAAAATTTTAGTCAATATGGAAGGATATACAATTTAATAATTGCACCATAGTCGAAAAAATAATATTTTAAAGAAAAAGATGGTTACTAGTTGTAAAAATTATAAAACATAGTTGCAAATGACGAATAGTCACATGTAGTCACAAATCGAATGGTTGCATAATACAAGATTTTTTTATATCATTTTCGCTTATAATATATTTAAATTCATATCAATATTTTGTGCTTAATGTATTATGAATTTGAAAGGGCCTAGATGATTCACTTGAAGATGCAATTTACATGACATTTTAAGACATTATTAATAATTAATTAGTTTAATTGAATGAGTGTAAGGAATGTATTTTTGGAATTTTTTAAAGGTTTTTTTCTATTCCTTCAAAATATAGAATTGTACATTCTACTTTTCCAATTCTAATTTGCAAAAGAAACATTAACAGGTATGATTGATTTAGATATGAAACCAGAAAAACATAATCATGAAAGTGAAGATGTTTATTTACAAAAACAAAAAAAATCTAAAATGAATTCCCCAAAATAAAAA
>Ga0116229_10007725_pt1 | contig 16908 bp, 9 predicted proteins | sample S1TSphgellanicum_3_FD_87313 | JGI IMG/M metagenome (GOLD analysis project Ga0116229, IMG submission 87313) | Host-associated microbial communities from peat moss isolated from Minnesota, USA - S1T2_Fc - Sphagnum magellanicum MG | ecosystem: Host-associated > Plants > Peat moss > Unclassified...
GTGCTGGAGTGCCAAGACCTAGGTCATTGCAAGCCATCTACCTAGTCAAGTGTGGGACTGCTAAGACTAGGTTGACTGACTGCAACAGCCCAGGTGAAAGGTCACAAAGCACCTTACATCCTTCGGTTGCTACCTACCTCTTTTTTAAGCTACCAACCTATCACAAATTTCAAGTTCTGGCAATATGAAGTCTTTTAAGGTCTTATCATTGGATGTGAATCATTTGTAATATTTTCAAATAAGGTTGGATTGTCACCAATGTTTCCAACATCTGACTTTCACAATTTGTGTTCAAGACTTTTGTTGAACTACCATGTCAAAGGACTGCAAGTAAATGATGATGTTTTGGGCCAACTTGAACTCAAAATTAAATTTATGTTGTTGATCTGTATAGTGAATGGTCCCATGAAAGATTCCCCTTCTGTACCTCTCCTCCTCCTCCTCTCCCCTTCTTCCTTCCACATTTTGAAAGACAGCTTTCCATCCAATAGCAAAGGTTTTTTAAATTGTGAATCAATTAATACTGCAACCCTTGAGTCAAGCCCAAAACATTGGGTTCTCATTTTTTGGGAATTCCATTTTCATGAGCTAGAAAACCCAAGAATTTGGTGTTAAAATAATTGTTATGGAGACAACCCACATCATTATTGTGTTCTTGGGCTTAGGCATGCTCTAGTGTATATTTTGAGCATTTGATCAAATAGGAATGTTCCATTTTCAGTTAACTTTCTGAGGTTTTAGTATAAAGTTGACCTAACGCCCATCACCAACTTGGATTCCATACCACTTTGTAAGGTTCCTACTTCCCCTTCACACTAACAAGGTCACTACCTGTGTAAGTGAGTAATGTGCCATTCACATGTAATGATATCTCATTCATAAGTCAATGTTGAGGAACAACTTTTTTTTAGCATTCAAATATGTGACGATATTTAACACAAAAAGTAGCATGGCAACCCTAATTGGATGCAATGTTAACACTATTAATTATGCTAAAATATATCTTTAAAAAAACAGATTTTGGGGGGAAAAAACAATGTTACATAATATCAAGCAAATGGAGCATGTAATTCAATGGTAAGTTTTTGTACCTCCTACCTCTATACTTGCACCTTTATCGCAAAATGTTTCTTTGAAGGTTTTAAACTAACAAAGCTTCTTTAATTGGAGCTTAAAGAAGTGTGTTCCAAAAATGTTTTGAACAACATTCTTACACTAGAAAAGGACATTGCAAGCCATTCAAGATAGAGGTTCATCACAACAAAAAGTCACAACCCAAAAGATGACAACAATCACAATGGACAATGGAGCTTTTCGATAGCACAATTTTTGACTTTGACAAAAAGTATGCACATGAATCATAAGAACAAAAGTCAAAAGAACCTTGAACCATCCTACTCTTTTAATTCACAAATGAATTGAATCTTGAAACCTGCAACATTCAACACGCAAAATGCATTCAAGATTGAAAAGACATATCCATTTTGTTTAGGACAACTTCCCAACTCTAAAGATGCTCAATTCAATAAATTAAAAAATCAACGAGGAGAGGAGAACACATAGTGTGAAGAATTCCTAGACATAGGATTATGTGGAAATTCAATCCAAGAAACCTCATTAGCCCAATTGGGAACACAAGGAGGTTGTTGCATTGATTCAAGTGCAGAAGAAAGAACCACCTCGTTACACTTGATAGAGGGAATCTTCACAACTTATTCCAAACAAATATTGATGTTTTCATGATGAAAAAAAGATCCATTGCATGTTAGGAATGAATAAACTTACAAAGAAAATTGGGGAGCATTAAGTGGCAACTTCAAAAACATTTTCAATTACATGATTAGCATTGGCCATAACAAAAACATATTAATCCATGACTCCTCAAGATAAAACTACATTGCATTTATTGCATCAATTTGGTTGAGGAATGTATGACATGGTGACATAACTTTTAAACAACAAACCAATTTACCAACCTCCTAACATTAGAGACCTCTTGGATGATTTGGATGGAGTTTACAAGCCAACAAGTTTTATAATAAACAATGTAAATGATTTGAAGGCTAACATACTCAAACATTCAAAGAAGAGATGACCAAGCCCTTTATTCATGAATACATGCCACTACAACACCCACAACCCATCCCCCAACACACAATATTCTACTACATCCAAGTCTAATGATTCCCCCTTTCCATGGAAAAAACAAGTCATGCCACAAGGAACACACTTCCATCAACAAATCAAGTCACACTATAAGGAGGTTAGGTATGAGCAGAGAGTTAAAATAATTTATTCCTTGGAACTCAAGGTGATGGCAAATGCATTTAAGAAAGGTAGTCACTTGTTAGTGGACTCTATAGATTAGATGCAAAACTAAATGCATGCAACAACTTTTGTTGTTGAAAAGAAATAATCCAAAATGCAAAAAGACCTACTACAAAAGCAATTCAACTATTTCAACACTTGATACTTAACCACCAACACAACTTAAACAAACTTAGTCAATGTAATTAGCTTTTTGATCAAAATCTTCAACATTGCATTCACAAATAGAGGCAATGCATCCAATAAAGTTCCACTGTAGCAACAAAATGAATGATCAAAGAAAAATATTTGCAAAAAAGGACATAGGAAATACATAGATTTTATAGTCTACATGCATTAATTACTACCATAGATGTTAGATTTTACTATAATAACATGCCTATAATTTTGAAGTTGAACAATTCAAAACAATTGATGCACATGTGCTAAATGACATTGAAAAAATAAAAAGGCTAATTGAGCTCACATGCAATCATGAACATTTTCAACCAAAGTACAAAGTTTTAAATTTTTTTGAATCATTTTTCTAGATTATTCTTAGCCTTCAATGCCATGAAATGTTAGTCCAACATCAAAAAGATGAATATGCTAGTTTTGTTAGATATGTTGATTATCTTCTTGTGACTCACACTCATTAATATACATGAACCTTTGTATGTAAGATTCCCTTTTGGCCTTTTTGGGTCTTGTCAAATGTCACATCCTTCTCAGTCCTTGGATTGAACAATTTGTATATGCCTACAAATTGTAATATGACCTTTTTAGTCCTTGGATTGAACAATATGTTGACTTTGATACGAGTGTCATAATGCACTAACCAACACAATTCAGATTTTGGGTAAATTATTTTCATGGTGGGATCAAGGATCAAAATGTGAGCAACACACCCAATAATCCTCAAGTCTTGCAAGTTCAATTTCTATCCCAAAAACAATTCATCTAATTTTTGCCTTGATTGGTTTGAGATAGTGATTTGTTCACACCACAATTAACGGTATTCATTCTTTGACCACATATTTTTGAACAACCTACTCTCTAACATTATGCTCCTAACCATTCCAATAATGGTCTATTTTTTTCTTTTAAAAACCCCTCTATGTTGAAGCGCATGAGATTAACTAAATTGTCTTCTAATCTCACTATCTTGATGGTATTTCCTAAAACTTACAATTGATGTATTCCCCACCATTGTCTAATTTAAGGATTTTGATCGATTTTCATGTCTCTTTTTTCATGTTCATTCTTGAAATTTTTGAATGTAGACAATGCATCGAACTTTTTTTAAAATTACACCCAAGTCTTGAACTATTATAATCATTCATACAAAGGTGATGAAATCCATATAATTATGGAGTGGAGAAAGGCTTACAAATGTCCATGCGTATTAACTCCATCACCTCCTTAGCTGTTGATTGTGTCTTATGGTAAATCATCCTCCAAGATTGCTTGTTAGCCATGCATTTTGCATAAACTTTATTTTTTTGGTCAATCTTGGTGTGCATGTTGTCAAATTATTGACATTCAATGTGTAAAGAGATTGATAATGCAAATGTGCCAAACTCCTATGCCAAAACATGGTTTGACAATGGCATGCATCACTAATTCATAGGCCTACCTCTACTATACACACTTCCACAAGCTATGTGGATGACTTGACATAACAAACTTCAAGTTTGCAAAGTCCATTCTTTTGATACCTAACACCTTTTGCCACAATAGTGTCTAGGTTCCCATTGTGTACATGAACAAACATTTTTCAAATAACACAATATTTCCTTGTTTGCAAGCATGTCAACAAATGACAAATTTTGAAAAACTTGGGATAGAGAACACATCAAAAAAAAAAATTTACTTTCCCAAAAACAAAAGCAAGCAACATTTTACTTTTTTCATGCACACCATGGATTTAGCCTCCTACATATTTTACATTTTGGATTTTGACCAAAAACATTTAGACCTTTAAAACTAGGTTTGTTTCAACATATGTTTAATAACAATTAGTCGAGACTCTTAATGTCTAGTGCATTCGTACTACTTTTTGATTCTAAATCTAGCCACTACTCTCTAAAAAAAATTCACTTTCTTTATATGTAATTTCATTCAATTCTTCCTCCATCGCATTTATAGTTTGATCAAGTTCAAATGGCTCCTCCTTTTCTTTGACTAAAGATTTCACCAACTTGTTCTTAAAATTAGAGGTTTTTCTAGTACTCTTAAGTAACTTTTTAAAGTATGGAAAATTATTTTCCCAATGATTTAACTTGTTGCAATTATGGCAAATTTTTAAATGCTTGATATTTTTGCCTTTATTTATTTTCTTTTTCTTGAATTTTAATAGTAATGCTTCTTCAATCTTGGTGTGATCACCACACAATTCCTTTTGTTGTGCTCTTGCAACAACATGGACAACAACTAACCAAAGTTCATAAAAAAAATTGAATTGATACTCCTTGCATGAAATTCTTGTAAGATTTTGTTAAAATGTTTAATATTATTAGGATCACATCTTCATCTTTGATAACATCTCCTACTCCTAGAATTTGGACCAAAAGGTCCTCGATGATAATAAACAATAAATTTAACATGTTTATATCAAATTGCATGGTCAATTTAAAGAATTTATTTATAATCATGAGTTGTTTTACTATTTATGTAGATTTATAAAAATCTAAACTAATTCAAGATTATTCATATGGATGTTATTGTTAACTTTGTGCAATACAAATGAAACTATTGGTTTAGTGTGCCAAAAAGAAAAAGAAATTGTACATTTTAGACCTCATGGGGACTTTCAAAATGAGAAATATGAAGAACAATTTCGTCTTTCACTTCTAGATTGATGACCACCAACACCCTCATTCACCATTGTGAAACAATTGTTGAGGGTAAAAGTATGGTGCATTAGACAAAAATGGATGTTCCAATCATTATTTACTACAAGTGATGAAATGCAACCAAAGGCTAAAAGATAATTGTATTAATAATTTTGTGATTTGGACTCGAATATGTGTATTAGCTTTTACTTGCAATATAATGCATAAAACATTTTTGCACTTAGAAATGATTACATTGTATCTTTGGACTTTTAAATTTGTAAATTTATTTTGTTACAAATTACAAATATGAATGTGGAATTTGTTTCTCATGGAAAAGGCAAGTTTTTAAATTTCAATCACATGAGTTAATCAAACATATTATAGATGACATGATTTTTTTTAATGAAAAAATTGCATACACATTCTAAAGCAAAATATTTTAGAAAGTCCATCATGGACATAAAAACGAAGATTACAAAAAATGTAGGAACAATATGTTTGTAAATTATCAACGTTAAAAATAGTGTGAAATTAATGATTTCATTCAATAAGGCCTAAGGTGTAATGAATATTTAACAAAATTTCCATTTAAACATAACTATGATCGGAAAAATAAATAAATAAACGAAGTGAAATAAAATTCCACATTGATATTAACCATTTTAGTATATATATAAGTTAATCCCAAGCTAGGGCTTGGAATTGTGAAAGGGCTAACAAAGGGGTTGTAAAATTTGTGTGGATTTTTCATTTGCCAAAATTGGTGTATCACATTATAGTTTCACCCTTGAGTCCTCAACAATTACTCTTATAAGGTGTACTAAAACTAAATAATACCACATCTTATGCATCAAAATGTTCTTCATTTTGGATTTGCAAGCTCCAAAATCAGCAACCTTTGACAACTTGTATTGGTACCATGATGTCACTTCTTAAGCTTCACATTTTAACAATTTGAATGGCCAAGTTTTTTTGGTCAGATGTTGTAGAACTACACTCCTTCACCATCTACTTATGTTTTGAATCTACTAATTGAGGGTTGTGTTCTAAATTTGTTGATAGAAGATTGTGTGGTCCAATGTTTAAACATCATTATGGACAACTCTAGGAATGACTTCTACATCTCACTAATGAAACAAATGAAACTTTAAAATAATGTATCACTTATGGGCAAGATAATTTTGATACCATCCAAGTTTTCTACTACTTGAAAGGAACCATATTTCCCAAAGTGTTAACTATAAATATTTAGTAGAATAAATTTAAGATGTTAGTTGGTGGGTCATTGCTCCTACCTTAAATCATTGTTATTAATAAAGAGACATATTGTTAGTAACTTAGAGTTCTATTGTTTGTGATTCACAATCACCACTTCAAGTGACTACAAGTCAATTTACTTTGAATAGTGGCAAGTCATGAAACTACACAACAAATAGTCATAACTACTTTACTATATGGGGCGTGTAGATAATATTTCACATAGATCAACTAAACTTGGTTATGGAATCCAAACAAATCCCACGTTTGGCTCTTGAATCCAAATATTAAAACTAGTACTAATTCTAGACATTATCTTCATAACACCCAAAACTTTACCCTTTGATTTTCACATGCATGTGTGGAAAATTGGACAACACTAGTGATAACATTTTCATCCAAGTTTTAGTGGTCGATGGATAAAAATAACTTGCATGTTTTTCCATTAGATAGTTAAAAGCAAATATACTCACAAAATTAGTAGGCAATGACATCCTATAATCTACCCCAACCTATGACATAATTTGTTTTAAAAAATTGGTTATGAAAATAAGACTTTCATCTTAGGTCATTACTAATGAAACTACAATGGGCAAAGTCCATTCATCATCATCCAATTTTCATTAAGAAGTATAGGTAGGAAAATGCTCAAGAGGTTCTTTGACTATGGTTCATGTGTAAACTTCACTAAGCTACATCCCCAAACATTTTTTTTTTCAACATTAGTGTTTGGTATGACTTTATGTTTTAATCTTGTGCTTTTATTGTGTTTCCAACCTTTCCATGTTTCAGATGAAATTTTCTTTGGGTGTTTTTCTTGCATGTTATGTGACCTTGTAAATTATATTTTTAACGTGTGGTTGGACTTAGGTTGAAAGTTAATTTTGTTATAATTTGTCAAAGTTCTCTTACATGTTAGAATTTCCTTGGTTGTGGCAATTTTCATGTTTGTGATAAAGGTTAGTTCAATTGAATGCATTATCCAAGGTAATATACATTAATAATATAATGAACATGAATAGTGCAATAATGTAATTTTAAAATTATAGATATGAATAGTGAGGAAATTCCATTTCTTAGCAAATAAATTCATGATGAATGAAAAAAAAATGACTTCAAATTTCCCTCTAGTGTGTGAATATTTATGTCCATTTCTTTCAATTTAGTGCAAATGATGATGAACATTGAATTATTTGCAAATATATCTATTAAATTATGGGAAAACATCAAACAACCTACCAAAAATATTAAAACATGACCTTTGACTTTATGAAAATAACCATTTACCTATGATAGGGTCCAAAGACATCATAAATATACAACAATAACATTCTACATTGAATAAAATTTTAATTATGTAAGCATTGTCAATATATGCATCATAAATATGTAGTAATATTAAAGACTTAGAAGATGCACCATAGTTTGGACTTTGAAGGAAGCACTAACGTTCTCCTTATAGTATACTTTGTAACTTTTCATGGGGGTTACATTGGAATGGTCATTTTTTGTAAGTCTTCCATTGAAATATCAAGTTATGAATCTTACAACTTTGGGGATTCACAACTTTTTTATTTCACATAATTTTGTTTAAAATTAAACAAAAAAATTAATAACCTTTTTAAATAACTTTTCAATCAAATATCAAGTTTTTTAATCAAAGGTCATTTGACTTTCAAATAATCATTTGAGGTGTAGGGAGTTATTTTAGTAGTTTGACTTTTAACCTTTCAAATGAACATTTAATATTGTTATATATGTCTTTGTTTTGAGCATGTGACCCCATATTATTGTAATTATCACCAAGAGTTTTTCAACAATAGGTCCAAATGAGATTTAACGAACCAATATATTTAGTTGGGATTAAGGTCAATTGTTCTTTTGAAGTCTTTTTACCAAAAAACACCTTTTTCATAGAAAGGAATTTTCAAATGAAATCTTTTGCAGCTTGCTATTATCATATTAAAATTTTCCCCAACATGTCACATGTTTTGTGTTAATCACTTTTGAATGAATATGAATTTTTTAAATCCACAAAATTTTGCTAGACTTTGAATTTTGTTTTAAAACATGATCACAATTTCAAATCACACCCACACATTTTGACATTTTAAGGTTTATTTTCTTGTATTATAAGCTATAATTTTATTTTAAACACCATATACATCACACCACATTTGCATGTTGTAAAGGATTCATGAACTTTAAATGGACCCTGATTTTCATAAAACAAATTTATTTATTTATTTTTAATTGAGTGTTTTTAGATGTGTCTAATAGTCCCCCATTACTACATTTTTAAAAAAAATTAAGGGGCCTTGAATAAAAAATTTAAAGGCCTTTAGTTAAGGTCATTTTAACAAAAAAAAATTTGCATATGTTCTTTTTTTTGTAATGTAATATATATTGTGTCTAAACAAAACCCAATAAAAACCATATGCAAAAATGCACACATATAAAGCACAAATTGAAAACCAATCCATGTTTTTCAATTTCAAAAGTTTGTTACTATATATTTGGTCTATATATGTTACAATTTTTTTATACATATGTTTAAAAATTCAAGTACAATCTAAATCCAATCACAAGCAAAATCATTAAACAATCATTTTTTTACATGTTTACATTGTGACACAAAAAAGGAATCATCTTGCAACGACCAAACACATTCCGACATAAAATGGGAGGTGTGTGGGAATCAAAGGGAAAAACTTTCAAGACCCCAAATTGCCTTTCCAACTTAAGGAGTTGGGTATAAGAATAATAAAATAGACCAAAAAATCTTCTTGTCAAGGTTGAATGCAATGTGAATTTTTTTTGTATTGTGGACTTTTATAATATAAGTGTTATTTATATGTTTTAAGAAATAGGAAGTATAATTAAATTTTTATGGTGTGTTCATGAATAAAATGACTTTAATATCCTAACCTAATATTAACATATTTCATTAAGTGTTTTGTGTTGAAGTTTTTGAAACATAAATTTACATCTATTTTTGGGGAATTTTTATTTATAAAACTCATATGTTTCTATTTTTCTGGAAATAGATTATTATAACTTTAACAAAGGGGATGGATATCATACTTATATCCATTTTGACATTGCCTTGTTGTTCTCATGTGCATAATAGAAAATTTAAAAAATTAGTTTACTTTACCATGTTTCCACATTATTGGGACTCACGAAGAGTCTTGATTATTTAAAGTGAAATTCAAATAGTCAAATCATGTTTGAATGAAATGATGTTTAGATGATCATTAAAACAATTCAATACAAACTATAACATATATTGGGTTTTTTCCCAAATAAATGTTGTTTTATAGAAGTTATGAATGTTTGAAAGTTTAGATGAAAATTGAAAAATTGTTTATCAACCATTAAAGGGATGATTTTGGAAAAAAATTTACATTTGATTAAATAGTTGGATTAATCAAATTAAAGTGGACTCTATTTGGAGTCACCATGGTATTGTTTAAAGTGGGGTGTGGATGAGCTCAAATGAACCAAAATTGATGTCAAAACGTCAACTTTTATGCAATTCTTGTTACATTTGTTTATGTGGTGCCACTTTAATGGCATGTGAATCATGGAAAGTTGTGTTTATTGAATAATATGGATATTGAAAAATCTAAAATGAATAAACAAAATTCCAATATCAAAGTTTTGTTTGAATAAAGGATATTTAACAACTTCATTCAATGACACTACTTTCGTAAAGGGCCCCTTAATTTTCATAATATAATTTATTTCATCCCCAATTTTTTTATAGCAATAGGATTTTATTAAACACATCTAAAAAACATTAAAATTTTCAAATGTTTTCAATTTTGTGTTTATCAAAAATTAAGGTTTAAAAAAAATTTCATGAATCCTTTTTGAGATGTCAATGTGATGCAATGTATATGTTGTTTAGAAAAAACTTGTAGTTTATAATATAAAAAATTGAAAGTGTTAACATGTTTTGGTATGATTTGAAATTATGACAAATTTTCAAGATGAAGCAAAAATTCTAGCAAAATTTGTGCACTTTCAAAAATTTGTATTTCTCCAAATTTGATTGTAAAAAAACATATGACATATTGGGGCAACTATCAATACAATATATAAAAAGTTTCAAAACATTTTATTTGAAAATTTCTCTTTGGGAAAACATGTTTTTTGGGAAAAAGGACCCCAAAAAGGACAATAGTCCTAGATGCAAAATAAACACATTGGTTCGTTATATGTCGTTTGGACCTAGTGGTGTGTTTACAATAATTACGTTTTATTGTATGTGTTTAGAACATTTGTCAATATTAACTCACTTTTATCTTATAGATTTGAATATGTACATAAATCAATTTATTGTTATAAAAATGATTGAAATTACAAAAGTTAAAAACTTTTGAAATTGAAATTATGAGATGTCTAGTAGGTAGAATGTAAGTTATTGGACTTTGATTAGGGCTATGGTTGGATTTTAAACTTATTAATTCACTTGGTTTTGATTAGAAAACCATTCATGGTTTTTAAGAGGTTCAAATTGATTAACTTATCATTTTGACTAATGGACATGTACATTTTGACTAAAGGTGTCACAACCTTAACCTCGGGCTTGCGATTAAAGCAAGGGCTTGCAAGACTATCAAACAAGAGGGAAGCTCAAAAGGCACATCTTATATTCCCGGGAGTGCAAGAGAGTGTGAAAGAATGAGCCCTCACACTCCTAAATGAGCTCCCACTTGGGGAATTGAATTCTCGATGGACTCCCAATGGATTCCCAAAGGAGCGATTTCAGGGGTCAAAACCCATTGTATTAAAAAGTTATTTATATCATTGGAAAACTATTGAAACATAGATGTCTAAAATGGGCTCTCTAACCCATTTGGACATCTAAAACACAAGTTATGGCCAAAAGAAAGTTTGGGAATCAAATTGGCAATTTGACTCCCAACCATTAAAAGTCAAGAATCAACCCGATTTCTTTGCGTGCAGGTGACGTGCGACATACCATTGAAAATCTTTTGATGAGGGCTACAACTTTGCTTTAAACCTCATTTCAATCGGAGGTTTGCACATAAAGTTATGGGGCCCCAAAGTCGTGGGAGTCCCAACTTTGGGAATTTCGGGACTCCCATTTGGGAGTCTCGGGACAAAATGCCATTTGGATGTGAGCCTTGTGAAAAGGCACAGAGTATACTATAAGGGGGAAGGTGATGACTTCCCCCAAGTCCGAACCATGGTGAGTCTTGTGAGTTCGAGTTTGCCCGTGGCTCGTCCTAACACCAAAAGTGCTCCAACTATGCATTAACCAACTTGTTGTTTGGTTTTGTGCACGTCCATGTGAATGATTAGTTGCTTATCATTCTTCTCAGTCCCATCCCGGAGCTCTAGCATGCCCCTTTACCCTCAAAGTGCCACAAACTAGGGAACATGCCCCAACTCCTTGCTCTTTCGTTGTTTTCACTTCAGACTCACCTTTGAGTCTATCAAGGAAATTGGGGGTGCGTAAAAAAACCAAGGGCTTGAATGACACATGTATTTGTTGATTGATCAGTTTGACTATAGTGGTTCATTTGACTAAATATTCATAGTCAAGTTATATAACTTTAGTCAAAATGGCCAATGATCTTTAGTAAAAATGACCAATGGCCTTTAATAAAATTAAACATTTAATCAACATGGTCAATGATCTTTAGTCAAATATGACATGGTCTATTACCCTTTGAATTTACTTCCTATTTACTTAATTAGCTACTTACTTACTTATTACCCACCCACCCACCTACCTTTTATTTACCTATTTACTTATACCTTCTCACTTACCTACCTACATATACTTATTTTTTCACTTTTGTACAACCTAACTACTTATGTACCCACTTACTACCATATTATTTACTTCCCTATCCACCCACTTACCTACTTAATTTTAGCCACTAGGTGTAACCATTATGTTTAACCACTATATTTAACCATTAAGTTTTACCCAAATTTTAGCCAAATTTTAGTCATTAAGTGTAACCATTATGTTTAACCACTAGATTTAGCCATTGAGTTTATTCAAAATTTAGCCATTAAGTTTACTTTGAATTTAACCATTAAGTTTAGTCATTATGTTTAACCACTAAATTTGGCACTAGGTTTAGCTTAAATTGAACCATTAAATTTTGCTAATAGGTATAGCCTAAATTTAGCCATTAAGTATAGTTTAGGTTTAATCACTAAAGTTACCCATTATGTGTCGCAACCCTAACTTTGGGCTCGCGACCAAGGCAAGGGTTTGTAAAGGTGGGGGCCAAGATTGAGCCCGGGAGTCACATTTCATGCTCCTGGGAATGCAAAAGAGTGTGAAGGAGTGAACCCTCACACTCCCAAGTGAACTCCCATTTTGGAAGTTGGAGTCCCAATGGACTTCCGAATTTTTAGAGGGCGATTATAGGGGCCAAAACTCATTGGATTGAAAAGTTCTTTATATCATTGGAATGTAGATGTCTGAAATGGGCTCTCATGACCCATTTGGACATCTAAAACACAAGTTATGGGCAAAAGAAAGTTTGAAAGTCAAATTGCCAATTTGACTCCTGACCACTAAAAGTCATGAATTGACTTGATTTCCTTGCCTGCAGGTGACGTGCGACATACCGTTGAAAATCTCTCGATGAGGGCTACAACTTTGCTTTAGACTTCATCTCAATTGGAGGTCTGTAAACAAAGTTATGGGCCTCCAAATCGTGAGAGTCCCAATTTTAAGAATTTTAGGACTTCCATTTAGGAATCTTAAGACAAAATGTCATTTGGATGTTGGTCCCATGGCTAGCCATAGAATATACTATAAGGGGGAAGGTGGTGGCTTCCCCCAAGTCTGGGTTGTGGTGAGTCTTATGAGTCCAAGTTTGCCCATGACTCGTCCTAGCACCAAAAGTGTTATAGCTATGCACTAACAAACTTGTTATTTGGTTTGTGCAAATCCATGTGAGTAATTGATCACTTGTCATTCTTCCTAGTCCCATCTTAGAGCTCTAGCACGCCCCTTTACCCCCAAAGTGCTGTGAGCCAGGGAGCATGCCCCACCTCCTTTTCCTTCTGCTATCTTCATCTTTGGACTTGTAGTTGAGTGCATCTAGGAGCTTGGAGGTGCATCACATGGTATTAGAGCCTTGGTAGAGCTCGATCCATTTATTGGAAAATTTTGATGGCACCATCGATGATTTAACTCAAGTTTAACCATTATGTTTAACCACTAGGTTTAGCCTAAGTTTAGACACTATGTTTAACCAAGGTTTAGTCGTTATGTTTAACCATTAAATTTTGCCACAAGGTTAAACTTAGGTTTAACCATGCAACATGTTTAACCATTAGGTTTATCAACTAAGTTTAGCCATTATGCTTAGCCGTGAAATTTAACCATTAGGTTTATCAACTAGGTTTTGCCACTATGGATAGCCATTAGTTTTAATCATTAAATTTAATCAAAGTTTAACCATTATGTTTAAGTCAATGAATTTAGCCATTAGGTTTAGGCATTAATTTAAGTTTATGAATTTAACCATTAAAATTAACCATCAGTTTAAATTAGTGAATTTAGCCATTAATTTAAGTTATTGAGTTTAGCCATTAGGATTAACCATTAGTTTAAGTCGTTGAATTTAGCCACTAGGATTAGCCATTAGTTTAAGTTACTAAGTTTAACCACTAAATTTAGCCTTTAGTTTATATCACTGAGTTTAGCCACTAAGATTAACCATTAGTTTAAGTTACTAAGTTTAGCCATTAGGATTAGCCATTAGTTTAAATTGTTGGATTTAGTCATTAGTTTAAATCATTGGGTTTAGCCACTAGGTTTTGCCATTATTTTAAATCATTGAATTTAGCCACTAGTTATCACCTAGGTTTAGCCATTATGTATAATGATGTGAAATAAATATGTGAAATAAAAAACTTGATAAAAGTTGAACACCTTTGATGGTATAGTCCATTGGTAAACATTTGATTTATCATTGTGAAGGTTTGGGATTCAATTCCTTATACTTACAACCAATATGCATGCTTAAAAGGTTAGGGTAGGTAGGTTAGACTAAAGTAGCTAGGTTAAGTAGGATAGACTAGGCTAGCACCTACTTATCTAAGTGTTTTTTTTCAACCTACCTAAACCTATTTACCTACCTACCTACTTATTAATTTTAAAAATAATGATCCAAAAAATAATTTTAATTTAGGTATAAAATTGATTTAATCAAATGGTCCATTATCTACCAGTTGAATAGTTAGTCATTTCATTATTCACTTTGCCAATCAAAATGACAGGGTCCAATTTGATTAGTCAAAATGACTTGTTTAGATTAACAAGGTGATTTTTTTTACACCTATCATTTTTGGGTTTTTTTTTACTAGAAAACCTAGTCAAAAAAACCATGAATTGTAATAGCGAAATATATTGAAATTTTTATATTATAAAGTTTTGCATCATATCATATGAAATTATTAAGCCATGGACTTTTATTTAGGGTAAAAAAACTTGTTTTTTCAAAATTTCATAACATATTGAAATTATGGTTATTCATCTTGGAATTTCCATGTGCCTTACTATATGACCTTTACATGTGTTAATTTTCCAATGGAATCATAACCTTAAAACTAGTACCCCTATGCTTGCATCATAACATGACACAATGTAAAAACAAATCTTTGAAATGCTCTTAAAGGATGGTTTTTTTTTATTGTTTTTAGTCCATCTTAATTCACATATACGTAGTTTGATCTAACATTAGAAGTTGCTTTCAATAGTTACAAGAGAACGTATTATCTTGTTTGTCATGCTCGTACATGGCCTCATACATGATGGCTAGTTACGAGCATGCCCATGTGTGCTTTTAGGGTTAATGCATGGTATTAGGTGACTGTACGTTATTAGGTACTTAGGGTTTCAGTTTGTTGGCAGTAGTATAAAAGGCCAAGCCCTTCCTTTCTCTTTTTAGTTTTTCTAGAATTCCTTTGTTAGGAGAGTTTCTTCCATAATTAGATAGGATTTCTAAATGTTCATGGCGGCCATTGCACGGCCACCGTCTACATACATTACATCTTCTTCTTTCTTTGCACTTCAACTCTTTCATTTATTCAATTCTAGAAAAACTCTACTATTTATTATTTAATGTTAAAAGCGGCAAATTTTTTTAATCTTTGAATTCTTGAGTTTTTGTTCCTAGTGTTTATACTATTGGTGTTGCTGCTACTGGAGGGAACTTGCATTGTTAGCGGACGGAGCTTATGTTGTTACACTCCTACCAACTAACAAAGTCAAGATCCTTGATAGGTTTCAAAGCTCTCCCTCTTTTTCTCTTTCTTTCTCTCTTTTTTTCACGCATAGAAACGTGCCTTCTTGTGGCGGCTAACAAGTAAAAACAAAACAAAAATTTAAGTGGCAACAACGCCCGCCATTGCTACAAAATAACGTAACACCGCCTGCTGCAAAGCAACGTCGCTACAATGACACGAACTTACAACGCTCCTGTAATGTGAGTTGTAGTGCCACAACATTCTGAGCTGCAACGCTGCAACGTTGCGAGATGCAGTGCCGTAACATTTTAAGCTGCAGCGCCATAACGTCACAACGTTGCGAGCTGTAGCATCATCACTACAACATTACGAACTATTAGCATCACAACGCCATCATTGCAACAGTGCGTGCCATCATGCGTTCCTGCCCACTGCCTTCCTATCATCCTGAGGTCCTGCGTTTTGTCGTCCTACGTCTTACTGTTCTACCATCTTGCCTTTTCATTCGATGTTTGTTTGACTTCCGTCTAACCTTCGTTCGACATTTGTTGGACGTTCGTTTGACCTTCGTGCGACATTTGTTAAACGTTCGTTTGACCTTCGTGCGACATTTGTTAAACGTTCGTTTGACCTTCGTGCGACATCTGTCTATCACTGGTCATTCTTAACAACGCACTATATTCTTCAAACCGTATGTTATGTTAGAATTTTGTAACTATTGTTGTATATTATCACAAAATTTTAGGGCATGGGACAACACCATATCCTCAGATGACGATAACACTATCGCTCAGCCAGAGCCCAGGTATCAGCGACGAAGTAACACACAATCCTTTGAGTTGATTTCTTTAAGCTCACGATCTTCACGACGATACCATCAAACATCTACAGCACCACCGTCATCTAGTACAACTCCTACCAAGAATTTAGGTTCAGGTGACACTACATCAATGATACATCAAAGTCCATTTGGAGGGGTTAATTAGTGGGGTACACTTGCTGTTGCACCTACTTTCACACCATCACCATATATTCCGTTGCAAGTTGTGACCTCAACACCCATATACACCATGGAAGTTAACAGTTCCTTTGGGAAAATCGAAACGAGATTGGGATCACAAATTGACCGCTGCCTTGTGGGCATATAGAACCACTTATAAGGTTTCCACCCGCACCACCCCATTTTCGTTGGTGTTTGGAGTAGAAGCCATCTTGCCGATGGAGTTTGAAGTTCCATCCCTGAGGATTGCCA
>Ga0116229_10007728_pt1 | contig 16905 bp, 13 predicted proteins | sample S1TSphgellanicum_3_FD_87313 | JGI IMG/M metagenome (GOLD analysis project Ga0116229, IMG submission 87313) | Host-associated microbial communities from peat moss isolated from Minnesota, USA - S1T2_Fc - Sphagnum magellanicum MG | ecosystem: Host-associated > Plants > Peat moss > Unclassified...
AAGCCGGTTCTTTAACTTCACTTTCAAAATTTTGGATTAAAATCTTTAAATATTTTTTCAAAATTTTCATAAGGCAAGAAAAAACAATCAGCAAAGGTTGATTACAAAACTCTAATATCCAAGCAAAAAAAAGTGATCTCATTAACTTTGAATCTAAACCTTGCTCCACCCTAAGACCCTAAACCCTAAATAATCCTAAACTCTCAACTCTTAGACCCCTAAGAATCAGACTCAAGAGTTATGCATATAACTTACCTGAGTATCAAAATTCTAAATTTTTCAAAAAAAAAGATCCAGTTCTCAATGAACTAAATATCTCAGATTTGACATCCAACGCTTTGGGTATCAACTCAGGTAACACCGTGAGTGATACTTGGTCACTTCCTTGGTTGATAACCAAGTTGATAACCAGGTCAATTCAGAACTAGGGGGTTTGGTACCCACCCAACACTGGTTTTTACCTTCTTACTAAAGGCCTAATGAGGCTAGCCTAGGTTCATGACTATTCGCAACGGATTTCTCTTTGGAGATGATGTATTATATATAAGTCCACAAACCTGCCTTCAAACTTGTTCGGCTAAAAAAGCCATAAGAAACTCATGTCTACAACCCACTGACCCAGTGCAAAAATCACATAATTGGCACGTGAACCAACTACCTAAATACAGATGTTTATCTTTCCTGGATTACTTCAATCCTTCATAAGTGCATGAGTACTTTGGCACCTTGCACACGTCTCTTGAATAATTAACATTTTTCACAAATTGAATGTTCTTGAGGATTTCATATTTTTCCTTGACAAAAATAATTTCCTTCTTGAGAGGAAGTTTCAACACTTCTCAAAATAATCTAATTAGTGTCAAAGCTGACAAGGTACTATGGTTATGCCAAGGTACCATGGTATGCTATCGACAAAAGCAGCGGAGCATCACTGTTTTCTTAGGAAATTTTTGGATGCAGCCAAAGTGGCAATTGTCCACCTGCAAATGTAGAAAAACTGGTGATGATCCCCAAGACAATTTAGCCAATTCTGGCTATACACAAGTTCAGAGACGTGTGATTAAATAAACCCAAATATAGAAATCTGGTGATGTTTACAATTTTCCTTGACTTCTGGCCAGGGTTTTTTTTCTTTTTTCTTTTGTGGCAATTTCTTTGCAACCTTGTGAATTTTTGTTTTTTCAAACTGGTGACAAATCACTGGTTTTCTCGGTTTTTTTGGGGCCTCAATCATCCACATTCTATATCAGGTTTCAGTAAGTAGCCAGAAAATAGAAGAGTCCATAAATGTCTCTGCAGTCATACTTTGTTTGTAGCCAAATTTGGCTAAATCATCTTATGGTTGATCTCAACATTTGAAATCCTCAAAAATCACTTCATTTTTAATGTTAAAATTTTTTATCTCACTTTTTTCACCTAATTTCGCCAGTACAGAAAAAAGGCTTCATGATGGAGCCAAATAACTAACTGGTTGGAGTTGGGACCTAGCTATTAAAGTTATCCGAAAAGTTATCCTGCGTTTCAGCCTGCCTTTGATCCTGCTTGTCCCTCTCATCCTCCGTTTCTCAACTATCCGTAACGTGCATAAAACTCAGGACCAACCCTGAAAACACAGGATATCGTCTTCAAAAGTTACTACTCTGGTCACCTTTATTTGTCACACAACAGTCTACCTTTGTGGCCACTGGCCAGGGGCTAGTATGGGGTGAAATAGGGTACGTGCACCTACCTAGTTATATATGGGCTACTAACCTGCCTAGCCATGGGTTTGAGCATGGGTTACATAGGGAGTTATCAGGAATTACTTACGGAACTATTTAAGGATTAACTAGTGATTTTTTATCTTAGGAGATACCTAGGGACTATTTATGAGGGGGTTACATAGGGCTTATTTAGGGGACTACCTAAGGGCTTTTTAAGAGTTTAGGAATATTTATGGGGTTATTTTTGGGGTTCCATAGGGGATTATTTAGGAAATACTTAGACTACTTAATGGCCTACCTTGGTTGGGATGCCTAAGGACTTTGTAAGTAAAGGGATACCTTGGGGGCTACTTATGGGCTTACATAAGAGATTATTTAAGGATTACATAGGGAGTCACTTAAGCAAATTTGATTTAAGGATACCTAGGGTCCTACATAGGACTTATCATAAGGGCTATTAAAATCTTAGTTTAACATCATAATCAAAACTCCTAATCCTTATCTCCACTCATACTTAAACCCCTCAACCTAGAATGTCATCCAAAATCTAAGTCTTCAACCTTGGGTAAAAAAGGTTTCCATAACCTTCGCTTCAAACCCATATGTTTTGTCTTATGGGTGGGAACTATATAAGTGGGAGCACCTCTCAGTCATTTTTTCTCTATTTCACTTCTCACTCAAGTTGAAGGATTTTCTCATTTGGAGATCATGGCTTCATCTTCAAACCATGGTTCTAGTTCTACGCGAGATAATTTTAGTACTTTCAAATCAAATAGTTTTAGCTCTTCATCCTCAAGTGACAATGGGATGTAAGAGATGTTTGTAGGCATGGATAGACAAAAACAATGTGCTTTTACAGCTACAGTTGTTGCTACCAACTCATTTGACATGTTCAAGTCAAATGAGTTGGTAGCAAGGTGCAAGTCACTCAATGGATTTAGGTGTGGGAATTCAAGATGTGCTTGCTATTATGCAAATAACACTAGGGTTGTTCAAAACTTTGACCAACTTTAATTTGGTCAAGTTTGACGAATTGTTGTCATTAGTGGCACCCATCATTGTGTGCCATGCATGATCTAAAGGTGAACATCACATTCAAGTTTTGGATTTAAGGTTTGCATTAAAATTTTAATTTAAGCATTTTGGATTAGGGTTTTAGAGTTTAAATGTAAGGTTTGGATTAATTTTTTTGTTTTAGTGTTTTAAATTAGGGTTTTAGTTTTAGGGTTTAGGATTTAAAGTTTTAAGACTTTGGATTTAAAGTTTTGGATTAGGGTTTTGGAGTTCAGATTTAGGGTTTGGATTAAATTTTTATTTTAATGCTTTAAATTCAGGTTTTAGTTTTAGGGCCTTGGATTTAAGGTTTAAAGGTTTGGGCTTTAAATTAATTTTTTAGGGTTTAGATTTGGAGTTTAGATTAAAATTTTGTTTTAACATATTAAATTAGGGTTTTAGTTTTAAGGCCTTGAATTTAAGGTTTGGATTAAGGTTTAAGGCTTTGTGCTTTACATTAGAATTTTAGGGTTTTGATTTAGGGTTTGGATTAAATTTTTATTTTATCACTTTAAATTAGGGTTTTAGTTTTCAAGTTTAGGATCCATGGTTTTAAGGCTTTGAATTTAGGGTTTTTTGCTTTGGATTAAGGTTTTAGAGTTTAGATTTAGGGTTTGGATTAAATTTCTGTTTTGACAATTTAAATTAAGTTTTTTGTTTTGGGGCCTTGGATTTAAGGTTAAGGGCTTTGTGTTTTGCACTAGAGTTTTAGGGTTTAGATTTAGGGTTTGGATTAAGGTGTAGGGTTTTGTCCTTTGCATTAAAATTTTAAGGTTTAGATTTAGGGTTTGAATTAAGTTTTTATTTTAATGCTTTAGATTGGGGTTTTGGTTTTAAAGCTTTGGATTTAAGGTTTTGAATTAGGGTTTATGGTTTTGTACTTTGCATTAGAATTTTAAGGTTTAGTGTTTTGGATTAAAGTTTTAAAGTTCAAATTTAAAGGCATTTGTATGGAATTGGTCAAAGAGTGTTGTTTGTGATGATGCCATCTTCATTGCATCTTGCATTGATGATGCAATTGGAAATAAGATTTGATGGCCCACAACATAGGAACGAATTGTGCTAGGCACAAATTTGGCGAAATTCCAAGGTTACATTAGATTCATTGATGGCACACTCATCAAGATTCACAAACCTTGGAATGATGGGGCCCATAAGGTTTGGTTCAATGGGCAAAAGAAAGAATTACTCAATGAACAACACTATGGTTGTTGATCATAAAGATTTATTCATTTACTCAAACTTTGGGTATCCATGTTCTTACCATGATGTCACCATTTTGTGCTAATTTGAACTACATAAGAATTAACGTCAATTCTTTTTGCATAATGATGAATATTTTGAGTATTTGTTGAGAGATCTTGGCTACCTAGGTGAAGAAATGTTCATCATGAGGAAGATCAAAAAGTGTGAGATAGGTCCTAATGCTTACCAATATGTTATCAAAGCCTACAACAAAATGCATGTTGGGTATAGAATGTAGGTGGAATGGGGGATTAATGGATTGAAAAGGAAATGGAGATGGTTAATGAAAAGGTTTAATTCCACAAAGCCAAAATACATAATTTTGTTTAAAGTTGTAGCTATATTGACAAACTTTCTGCACAGATGCCAAATGGACTTCACATTTGAAATCATAGGTGAACAACTGCCCAACCCTACTGACCATGGGTGGGATGGAAACTTCTAATTCTGTAGGTCTAAAATTTATTTAACTTTTGCTTTGAATTCCTCTTCACTAATGACCCCTAACTTCCTAGCATTTTTTAGGTTGCTAATTTTAACCTTGTTTGTTTTGCCAATAGTAATTTGCATATGTGCCTACATCAAAGTTAAGCAATATTTTAAATCCACTTCCATGGTGGATGCCATACGTTCAATTCTTTGTGATTGTTGTTGCAAATATTCACCCTTCGTCTTCCCCTTATTTGTTGGAGCGAGAGTGGAAGTAGATGAAGGGCTTGAATTTATAGCAAGCCCAACTAATGGAGGATTTGAGTCCATAGAGATGGATGTAGGAATAGATCCAAGAATAGAGTTTGAAGTAAATGGGGTTGTTGGATTATTAGTACCATCAATGAAACTTTGTTGATGTTTCAAAACATTGCGCATGGCATGCCTATTTGTTGATTTCAAGCGTACCAACATTTTTCATTCTACAAAACCACTCTATCTGATCCCTCCTCATTTGATGTCCTTGTTTTCAACTCTTGCAATGTTTCCCACAACCAGTCTTTCAAGGTTTCCTCCTAGAAGTTTGATTTTGGGTAATCCAACTTATATGAAACATAAACAACCTTCCACATTACATTAGGAATGAGTTGTGTATTTTTGGACTTGTCTTTGTTATAAATAGCAAAGTGATGGTTATAGGTAGCACACGTGTTGTTCAAGTGAGTGGACTCCACAATGACATGATTTCTTTTCTCCTACCATGGTGCCTTTGACACATGCTTACTTAGGAAGTTTTCTTTGTATTGAGAACCTTCCACCCCTACCTAAAAAACCCTCAAACCTCCACATCATTTTATCTCAATATCTTTCTTTACTTTTGTTTCTGCCTCTTTCTTTTTGTGCCTCTGTGTTTTTCTCTTTACCTCTTTATCTTTTTCTCTCTCTTTGCCTCTATGTTTCTATCTATCTCTCTCAATTTCTTTGCCTCCTTGTCTCTATCTCCTCCTCTCTCTGAATCTCTATTTTTTCTTTCTCTCTATCTTTCTATGTCTATCTTTGCTTCTCTCTTTGAGTCTTTTTATTTCTCTCCATCTCTCTCTCTTTATCTATTTGTCTTTCTATGCGCCTTTTTTAATCTACTATTTTCTCTCCATCTCTGTCTATCTCTGTCTACACCTTTCTGAATCTCTCCATCTCTATCTTTTTCTCTCTATTTTTCTCTTTGCGCCTCTTTTACTTTCTCTCTCTTTATGCCTTTGAATCTCTCCGTATTTCTTTCTTTATTTCTCTGTTTCTATCTTTGTCTTTGTCTTTGCTTCAATTTCTCTCCATTTCTCCTTCTTTTTGTTTTTCTTTCTTTCGTTCTTTCCCTCTATTTGTTTCTCTCTATGTGTTTCTTTATAACTCTTAGTCTCTCCATGTCTTTCTCTTTCTTTTTTTTTCCATTTCTCTCTCTCTATCTTTGCTTTATTTCTCTCCATTTTGCTCTCTTTTTGTCTTTCTTTCTTTCTTTCTTTCCTTCTTTCTCTATTTGTTTCTCTTTCTCTCCCTCTGTGCCTCTCTATGTGTGTTTCTCTCCATCTTTCTTTCTTTCTTTCTCTTTATTTGTTTCTCTCTTTCTCTCTGTGCACCTTTAAGTTTCTCCATCTTTCTTTCTCTCTTTCTTTTTATTTTTTATTTCTCTACATCTCTCTGTCTTTATTTTTCTTTCTTTCTCTCAACACCTTTAAGTCTTTCCATCTTTCTTTCTCTCTCTTTTTTTGCTTTTGTTTCTTTACATCTCTTTGTTTATGTCTTTCTTTCTTTCTTTCTATTTGTTTCTCTCTCTCTCTTTTTGCGCCTTTAAGTTTTTCTCTTTCTTTCTTTCTCTTTATTTATCTCCATCTTTATCTTTCTTTCTTTCTCTATTTGTTTCTCTCTTTGCGCCTCTAAGTCTTTCCATCTTTCTTTCTTTGTCTCTCTTTGCCTTTGTTTCTTTCCATTTCTTTGTTTGCCTTTCTTTCTCTTTCTATTTGTTTCTCTCTCTATGTCTCTCTCTTTGTGCCTTTGTTTCTTTCCATTTCTTTGTTTTTCTTTCTTTCTCTTTCTATTTGTTTCTCTCTCTATGTCTCTCTCTTTGTGCCTTTGAGTCTTTCCATCTTTATCTCTCTCTTTGTGCCTTTGTTTCTTTTCCATCTTTCTTTCTTTCCCTCTATGCTTTTGTTTCTCTCCATCTCTTTTTTTATGTCTTTCTTTCTCTCTCTTTATTTGCTTCTTTGTCTTTGTCTCTTTTTACACCTTTCTAAGTAGCTGCCTAGCCTAGGTGATGTTAAATCCTAAACTAACAATGGCCATAGATGTATGTATTCAAAAAGGATTGTTAAAGTTAGATTAAGACAACTACAAGTATTATGGCCCTACAATATGCAAATTCCTTCCTTCCTCAACTACATCATGGTTGTTCCAACAACAAATCCCTAAACCCACCATTCATCATCAAAAGAAGGTTAATGCAAGAACATGAAATGGCCCTCCAACTTGTATTAATGAATATCAAGTAGTTCGCTAAGCTCACTAGCTCATTATATTCAAGATCCAGGTAGATGAATACCAGATAGTTCACTATGTGTATTATGTTCAATTGAATAAATAGATGAAATGATGACCTGATTAGGCTAATGATTGTTTGAGTTTGTATGTCAAATAACCAGCTCCTTGGGTTCACTGGGTTCAAAACAGTAACCAAATGAAATCATGAGTTCACTAGGTTCAAGTGAATAATGCTTTGGATCTTTTAAACATTGATCAAACATAACCTTAAATTTAACACAATGGTCAACATAATAATAACATCAATGGAAGAACATGATATAAATGCCCAAGTTGAATTCATGAACAATAGTTAACTTATGGGGTTCATTGTTCAAAATGGCAGGTAAATGAAATGATGACTTGGATGAATTGATGTGAACAAATGGTTAGATCTCCTAGACATTGATCAAACAGAACCCTAATCCCCACATTCATAAACAAAAACCCATCATGACATATCCATTTGATGGTTGTTGGAGGTTTGGATTTATATGTTGAACAATTAACTTTTTCAGTTTATTGGGTTCAAGTGAACAAGATGAAATAGTCAATTCATTGCCCGTTGAAGTAAACAACGTTCTCAATCTCCTAAACATTGATCAAATAGAACCCTAATCCCCACATCCATAAACATAAACCCATCAATGCATAGCCATTTGCCCATAGGTCCTATTCCATCTAAGCAATCATCATTCTTTTTCATGGAAATATGATTTTATCATGGTCTATTCCAAATGGTAATCGAAACATGACCAATGCCCATTATCCGATTGTAATTGGCACTCAAAAAAAATCTACCATTTTGTTCACAACTTCAGTGCCTATTGGACCTCATGATGTCTTCTGTGACAGTTGAAAGCATGGTCGACCTTAACATCCTTAGGGTGGGTGAAGGGCATAATCTTACTTAAACAAATTACAAATAGGCCTTGGGCTATTTGAAACTGCTCTTTTTACACAAAAAAAATTCATTTAAACTTTGAAACAAAATAGGCTTTGTAAGGACCTTGATTATAAAAGTACTTGGTGAATTTTTACCTATCATGTGCTTTGGAGTTGCTGGAAACCCACATGATGAGCAATAATTTCCACTTATTTTAAAGCCAAGAAGGATACCTTATATATTCAATTACAAAAACTTACATTTGATCAAGTTGAAAAACTTAACAGTTTGAGCTAGAAGAAGATGCATTGAGTTTTAATACCCTAAACCATAAATATGTGGCACTCTTTTGCATGCACCTTACTTGCATATTCAATTTTCTCTGTTCTGTTAAAACATTTGATGAGTGTCCAAAATATATGTTGAACAACTAACTCCCTACGTTCAAGTCAACAATTAGATGACATGCTGACTTCAAAAGGTTCAAGTGAATAACCAATTGGATTTCATGGACCTTGTTCAAACAAAACCTTATACTTGCCATTAGTCAACAAAAAAACATCAATGCAAAAAGATAAGATGGCTTCCAAGTTGAACTTATGAGCAATAGCTAGTTCATTGGGTGCATTATGTTCAAGCGAGTAGGTAGATGAAATGATGACTTGATTGGATGGAAATGAACAACTAGCTCGATCTTTTGGACCTTGATCAAACAAAATCCTAAACCCCACCTTGATCAACAAAATAACATCTTTGGACTATCTAGGTTTTTACGTTGGACAGCTAATTCCTTGGGCTCACTGGGTTGAAGCAAACAACCACAATAGATGAACATGACCTTAGTAGGAAAACAAGTTCCAACAAGTCATAGAAGTAGAAAAGTTTATAAATTCCAATTTAATCAAATTGCAAAATGTGCATAGCACATGTTAAACTAACAACCCTAATGAAGAAAACTAAAATCTATATTTGCATTTGATTTCACATTTTCAAAGGATTCAAATGTACCATACCATTCCAAAAAATCTTTTAAGTAATCTATTTCAATCTGAAATCGTTCATGACGAGAACGTCTTTTGAGACCATGCATGGCTATAAATTTCTAGTAAGTTTGATTATTGATTTTAACAAGTTCTAAAGCATTCCATGCAATTGTTTCCCCCACTACCTTACACCACCCTTTGTTTACTTAAGGTGAATGGATGGTATAGTGGTTCAAAAATGGTAGAAAATACATTCCTTGTAAATCCATACAAGATTTTTTTGAATGATTCAAATGGACATAATTATTACTTAAAAAAATATTAGTATTCCAATATTTGAATAATACATATTCAATCACCTACAAACCTTCCCAAATCTATGTGAAAACTGGTATTTAATGTAGGTGATGTCATTTTTTGATTTGAAAGTCCTAAAAGAAAAACCCATAAAATCCAAAGGAATAATGCCCCATTTAAAACTTTCAAAAAATATGCTTTTGGGACAAAAAATTAAAAAACAAACAAAAATTACAACTCATCTAGACTTATGAAAATATGGTCAAATTGTAACCATTCAAAAGTCTTTCATTAATAAACTGTTAAGGTTTTCAAAAAAAAAAATTTTCATATGAGTTCATCATTTTGTATTACATTATATATTGAATCCCAATAACAAATTTGGAATGCAAATTAATATAAAATTTTCCATTTTGTGATCTTTTAATTAGATGACCAATCCATGTTTTTCAACTTCAAAAGTCCATTATTACTAACAAACTAATTTTTTATCGATAAATAACCACATAGTTCTTTTCATAATGAAGTTGTTCATTTAGATCCAAGTCCCAACTAATAGATCTAATGATATGTTAATCACCACGAGTATTTGAATAAAGGGTACCCAAGGAAAAAATATTGTTTCGTCACAAAAGTGAGCCACTATAACTTACATCTACCCCTCAACAAAAATGCCAAAACATGGATGGGGTCATGGGTAAGCATGGAAAAATGTATGCAACCACAACATTGTCTATGAAAGGTGGTAGAAGCAAGCATCATCAACAATTGGTGTGATGAAAAGTTGTTAGAAGTTTTGAAAACCCGTGTGGAAAAATCTAAAACCCTAGGATGCAAATTGAGCTTCAAAGTTTGCAACAAAAAGGATGCAATTACAAATGTGATTAATTCACAAAACTTGCGGCAGACTATAGAAAGAGACCAGCTTAAGACAAGAGGAATGCCTCCCATATAGTTAGGTCAGGATTTAAAGTGTCAAAAAAACGTCTTCACCTTCCCATGATCCAGAAATGAAGACCATTTGGTTGGGAGATGAAAGAAATTTAAATGTAAAAACCTTACATGAAGCTCCACATTGTCGCTCTAAAGGTCATTGTCGAAGCTCCTTACTAAGAAAGTTATAATTCACTATTGGAACCACAAACCATGATATTGAAAAGCTCATCACAAAAATCACGACACCCGTGAAACTCAAAGCCCACAAACTATTCAAAGCTCAAAGTAGACCTTTTTTCACAAATTGTTAAACCCTAAAACCTTATTCACAAAGTATTTATACTCCAGACCTTTCTCATTTTAGACCGTCTTCAAAAATTGGTTGGACTTTAGACCTTCCTTGCAAAAAACACACACTTCAATCACACTCGCATTATTAAAAAAAACACAAGATACAAAAGGAAACTCTTTTGATCTTAAATTAAGGAACAATTTTGAGTTTGCTCCTATCTTTTTTACCTTCAGGAAATGCCCGTCATGCCTTTTTGTGTTCATCATCTTTTTCCCTAAACCCAATATCAAAACCATGTGTTTTCTAACTTTATGGATAACTTTATAATGTCCAAGCAAGTCAATTTTTATTGTCACCCAGATAAATAAATAAATAAAACTGAAAAAAAGACTCAAAACACCAACATGTTTTATTATATTATCACAAGTCCCCAATTTTTTATTGTCACCCCAAAATATAAAAAACTTATGCCTTAGAATTATAACCAAAATTTGATTTTTTTTTGAATCATTTTGGTTTCAATTCTCAAACCACTTTGGAATTGAACCTTGGTCTAGTTCCATTTAAATTGAATGTTGGAATTATGGGAATGGTTCTTAGTGTTGGGCGGGTATTAGTTTATAAATATTCGCTAGGTCTAGATATTGAAAAAAAATTACCATATATATTGGTTCTCTTCATATAAATTTTCAATTAATTTTTAGTGGCCAAGTTCGTGTTTCCAATTTGTATTTTTTTTCTCAAGGCTGGTTCTTAAATTTTCAATTTTTGCTTATGCAAGAACAATTGATTATCTACAATTTTCCAAGAAAGAAAGGAAAGATTCCAACACAAAACAAACTTCATTTCTAATGTTAAATGCAAAAGAAGTCAATTCATCAACAACAATTGATGCCTCTTCCATCAAATTTTTTAGAGAAGGCAAAACTTCAAGTGTATTTTTAATTTTCAAAACCTTGGATATTGTGGAATTCAAAGCATCATTTAATAACCAATGCCCACGGGACTAGTTCCAAACACATGTAGTCACAATAGGAGAAAGGCAATCAATAATAATTTGGTAGATGTGCACGTAAAATGTAGTGGTACTCGACTAACCACCATCACAACAATTTGTCTACCATAGCATAGAACTATAGCAGCTGAAAACAATAATGCGTCTTGAAACATAATGATTTTGCTAGCAACTAGCAAACTTGCAAAACAATAAAACAAAATAGATTAGTAATTTTTGATAGAAACAAAACAAATTGATAATTTTCAATTGAAAATTATTTTTTTCACAAAGTAAATGAGAGCTTAGTGTCGACCTTGTTTCATTGGGGTATTGAGTTTTCTAAGATGAATCTTAGTTTCAACACAAGTTTTGTCCATTCTCACCTACCCTTTCTAGATTTTTTGGGCCAAGTAATATGCTTTTGCAAATCTTCTTGAGTTGTTTTGATAGATACATACTTTAGATTTTCACACACTTTCTCATCAGTAATAACATATTGACATGCTTTGGAAAAAACATGCCCAAAATAGGTACCATTGAAACTTTCTTGTAAACCTAATGTTTCACAACTAAAATAATAGATTTTAGAGTAGAAGTCATTGTATTAAAGTTACAGCCCTCATTTTTCACATATGCAATGATTTTTTTTTTCAAACCAAATTTGTCTAACAAATTTGTCAAATTTTGAGCTAACATTTATCAAAAGTTTTTATAACTTCAAACAGTCCAATAATAATATGTTTTGGTTGCTAATTAGATTTTAAAAAAATTACAACCAATTTAACAAAAATGTCATAAGCATTTTTACTCATCCATAAATCAAAGCTTATAATTATTGTATTACATTTTGTTAGACTAAACAAAACATATAATTGATTAGTATTCTCCACCAACTTTGGCAAAATCTCTTGTGAAAACTGTCTTCTAGAAGGCAAATTAATTTTGGACATAAATGTAATACTAATCTTTTAAACCATATACTCTCAACAAATTTAATTGGCAAAGTTTTTTTTATAATTAAAAATACTAAATCTTCATCAAACTTTTTTTGTTAATTATCATTTTTTTTTAATGAATTCTTCATAGCAAAAAAAATTGATATGAAAGATCCAAATAGATTGAAACATTTTTTTTGTTTATTGTTATCACAACCCTAACTTCAAACTCATGACCAAAGCAAGGGCTTGCAAGGGTGAGGGCCAAGAATGAAGCCCAGGAGTCACATTTCATGTTCCCGGGAATGTAAAAGAGTGTGAAGGAATGAACCCACACATTCCCAAGTGGGCTCCCACTTTGGGAGTTGGACTTTGGGAGTTGAAGTCCTGCTGGACTCCTGAATTTTTAAAAGGCAATTTTAGATGTCAAAACTCATTGTATTGAAAAGTTTCTTACACCATTGAAAGCTATTGAAATGTAGATATTTAAAATGAGTTCGCATGACCCATTTGGGTATTTAAAACATAAGTTATGGCCAAAAGAAAGGTTGGGAGTCAAATTGTCAATTTGACTTCCAACCATTAAAAATCACAAATCGCCCTAATTTATTTTCTTGTAGGTGGTGTGCCACATATCGTTGAAAAGCTTTCGACGAGGGCTACAACTTTGCTTTTAACCTCATTTTAATCGAAGGTCTTCACAAAATGTTATGGGCCTCCAAAGTCGATAGAGTCCCAATTTTGGAAATTTCGGGAGTTCCGAGACAAAATGACATTTGGGTGCAAGCCTTGTGGCTAGGCATAGATAATACGATAAGAGGGAAGGTGGTGATTTCCCCCAAGTTTGGGCCATGGTGAATTTTGTGAGTGTGTGTTTGCCCATGGCTTGTCCATGCACCAAAAGTGTTCCAATTATGCACTAACCAACTTGTTATTTGGTTTGTGTAGGTCCATGTGAATAATTGACCCACTTATCGCTCATCGTAATCCCCATCCCGCTAGCATGCCCCTTTACCCCCAAAGTGCTGTGAACTAAGGATTATACCCCAATTCCTTATCTTTTTGTTGTTTTCACCTTTGGATTCATAGTTGAATCTATCAAGGAGTTTGGGGGTGCACTAGCTGCCTTTCCACACTTCCTTTCATGTCATATTTGTATTTTCTCTTCAAAGTTTTTGAAAATTAAATAATGATCAATATTCTTTTTTTTTTAAGGACATTATACCATTTGTTTTGTAATATGAGATTGGACCTTTCCCTGCCTGTGTTCTTAGGTTTGAAACATTCACATGTGCATTATAACATAACAAACATCTCAAAACTCCTTGTGGTTGCACTAAGTTTACAAGTTTGTTATCATTTATACAAAATATAAACCAACACAAAACATTTTTTCCTTCTAATTTCCAAATTTTCATTTGATTATGTATCTTTTTAAAATGTTGCTGAATTATTTTTTCATTATTAGTTTGCAAATTTCTTCTAATTTTAGATTTTAGCTAAGATTTATTTCAAATATTGCATACAATTCCTAACAAACAAACAAAAAATTACAATGCAATATAAGGTTTGAAGGTTTTGAAAACATTTAAAAACATTTATGAAGTAAAAGGCTATGAAATAAAAAAATGGAAAAATGAAGAGATAATGAAAGGTTAAAATAAGAAAAATGAAAAAAATGTTGATTAATGTTTAGTTTAAATTTTTTTTGTTTAATGTTTGCAAATATGCATAGTCCAAGTTTAAAAAACTTGCAAAACAACATAGAATTAACAATTAACTACATAGAAAAATGACAAATTCAAAATTCAAAATTTAATTACAAATTCAAGAAAACAAAAAAAATCATGAAATTTTTCTAAAAAATTTACCAGATTAGAGATTGAAGGTGGCTACCATGCCTTTTCTGCTCCACCTCTTGCACACACAAAGAGGGGAGGAAGTACCAAGTAAGGGGGGCAAACTTGATGTTCAAATAGGCAAACAACAAGGCAGGCAAACATGTGGCAAAGTATCTAAAAAATGGCAATGCCAAAAGTCAACAAGAATAAGGGAAATTAGGTAGGCGACAATGGTGAAAGTAAGTAGACGACCATAGTGAAAGTAAACAGGTAATGATGGCAAAAGTAGGCAGGAGTAGGTATGTTGTGATGGTGAAAGTAGACGAAATCAAGCAAGAACAAGGAGGCAACGATGGGGAAAGTAGGTGGGAGCAAGGCGATAATGGCAAAAGTAGGCAAACAAAAGTAGGGAGGCAAGAGCAAGTAGGTGAAAATAGGTAAGTGAAAGTGAGGCAACAATGGCAAGAGTAGGTAGGTGAAAACAAGGAAGCAAGAGCAAGCAAGCAGGATCAAGTAGGCAGAAGCAAGGTGACGATGGCAGAAGCAAGCAAGCAAAAGCAAGCAAGTAGGAATAGGTAGGTGGGAGTAAGCAACCAAACATAAACAAGCAAGCAAGAACATGTAGGCGAGAATAAGGCGATGGCAAAAGTAGCAATGGCAAGCAAGTAAGCAACTTTCGTTGTGGAAGGAAAAAAGAACTCAAGGAAAGAAAAAACAACCCCCTCAATACAAAACTACAAAACACCTAAACAACAAAAAAAATAAAAAACAAGCTTTCAAGAGAACTTTAAAAAAAAACAAAAAACAAGCTTTCAAGAGAACTTTCAAAAAAAACAAAAAACCAGCTTTCAAGAGAGCTTTCAAGTTAAACACCATGAGAGAGCTTTGAGCAATGTGAAAGGGGAAAAAGGGAGAGGTTGGTTTTTTATATTGAAAACAAAATTGGCCACTGGGCACTGTTTAGGGTTTAAGATCTTTCTTGTAGAAGTTTCTAGTTCCTACTTAACCCCTACACATACCACTTAAACCTTCTAGTTGAGAACTGGATCTAGAGAAGAAAAAAACCTTCTCCCAATTCTTAGTTTATAATTTTTTTTAAAAAAGAAAAAGGATTTCAGCTTGGTTCTCTAGTGAGAGAGAATTAAAGGTTGGGATATCAATCTGGATATCACTTAAACCGATATCCAGAGGTTTTTGGTGAGTGATGCCCAATTAATACTGTTCTAAAGCTGAAACCTACATGGATTTACTAACCTGCTAATTGAACCTATTGATAACTAATATTTAAAAATCTTAGTATATTTTATATATAGACTTTCTTTTAATAATGAGGATTATCACTCACCCTATGTTGATTATATCTTGATTTTTTAAATAATCATAATTTTATTATAAAATTTACCCAACAACCAATATATGAAAATTATATTTTATATTGACATACTTTGTAAATTCAAAAGAGTGTTCCCAAGTAGCCTAGTCATTATGTAATGCAAGGATGAATAGTTTGTCATTCACTTTACATTTTTCAGTGCATAAGATCATTTGAATGAAAGATATAGAATAGAGTAAACTAGAATATGTATCATACATTGTGTTCAAATATGGCACATTGGCAAGTGAGGATAGACAATTAGTTAGGTGACTAGTATTGCAAATATTAACAGATTATGACTCATAAGTTTCCCGACAAATGTTTTGAAAGATTTTGTTTTCTAGTGTAAATTCAACTAATTTTGCTAGTTTTTGGGATATTTCATCAAAATTGTGACAACACAAAATTGACAAAAGAAAGCCCGTGATTCTAAGATTGAAAACATCCTACAGGAAAGTTTGGCAAAAAATAGGGAGAAACCATTCAACAACACCTTTGGTAATATGTGAAAACCATTTTGATGATGCAAAATGGTACTAGAATCTAAAAAGGCTTTAAAGAGTGTAAGATTCTTGATCAAGCTAATTAGTGCAATTCTTGACAAATAAAATGCAAATGTTTTAAGAAATATTTGAATTAGCCAATATAATTCAAGCAAACCCACCATAACCAAGTTGACTACAAAAATTGCCAGTACATAAAATCTACAAAATGCTTTTTTTTTCAACATGCCTCAAGACAATTCCTTGCTTTTGTAAAGATTAACTTCGATTATATAGCCGACAACCCAAGGCAAAAGTAGGGTAAGGTTGAAATTTTTACAAGCCACCCTCAAGCAGAACTAACTAAATAACTAAAAGAACGAGAGAAGTGTAACACTGTGGACTAGCCATTTATATTAAAAAGTATCTTAAGGCAAAAGAAGAGTTATTGAAACCCATATAGTTCACCATGGAGAAATATAATCTTAAAAAAATCCTCTAAAAGGAACCAAAATCCTTCAAGATATTATAACTCTACTAGTTTGAACCCCGTGCCTAATGCACAGGTGTGTGTGTACTTGACGGTACATATTACAAAACCAGATATGAACTACAAAGTTTTTAAACAACTGTCTATACTCATGGTGACACTGAAAATCCAATGTAGAAATCTGGCAATCTTTTACTATTTTTTCACCTCACTTTTGGCTTTTGAAACTCTCCAAATCACTTCATTTTTTAATTTTTGAATTTTTCATTCCACTTTTCAGCGAAATTTCTCTGGTAAAAATAATGGCATCAAGGGCTTAAGTGGCAGAATCTGCCACAGAGGACCTAATCCTTAGCATTAAAAGTAAGGAGTCAAGCCCCATGAGAAATTTGT
>Ga0116229_10007729_pt1 | contig 16904 bp, 9 predicted proteins | sample S1TSphgellanicum_3_FD_87313 | JGI IMG/M metagenome (GOLD analysis project Ga0116229, IMG submission 87313) | Host-associated microbial communities from peat moss isolated from Minnesota, USA - S1T2_Fc - Sphagnum magellanicum MG | ecosystem: Host-associated > Plants > Peat moss > Unclassified...
AAAAGAATTTTAACTTGAAAATAAATTAAAATTTTTGCACATTATCAAATTTAATATCTTATTCTATAAATGTCCAAAATATGAAATTATTTCATTAACATTTGGACCTTCAAAAGTAGTGTAAAACAACTTGTAACCCCTATTTTTAAACAATCAAAGGACTTGTAAATGGACTTGGAAAACTTTGAAAATAACATATTTTTGGCAATTTTTTAGCAAAAACCTCAACAAAATGATACATTTTATAATAGATTTTAAAATATTTTTTGAAAACTTTTTTCAAGAATATTCCCTTAAAAGTCACTTAAGGGGGTGCTTGTGGCTCCTATTAGCCCGTTTACACCCATGAACATGTCCTACCACAATCAACATCTAGGCCATTTTTCTAATTTTACAAATATTAGTTTTGAAGGATTGCTAGGAAGTGTGTAAACGATATCATTGTTGAAATCTTCATCTTTAGCTTCCAACAAAAAATCTATGTGTTTAATAGTCTCCCCAACACTTTTACTGATGTGATCGACCTTTTTTTATAGAACATTCGCCTTATAATAGGATCCATGAAATTTGTAACTACATGTGTTGGCAATAAATGTGACTCCAAATTGCAATGTTTGTTGTACAATGGTGTTCCAAATTTAGTTAAAAGCTTCTAGGACTTTCACACAGTTAAACTTGTTTTCAAGAAAAATGATTGTTTTCACATACTTCCACTAAGAACATGTTTTTCGAACATACTTGATGTCATGTTATGAGATTGTTGGGAACCTAGCAAGTTGTCAAAGCCTAAGGGCTTTCAACAAGTGGCATCATAACGTGCATCAAAGAACTAGTACATCATTTTCAAAATGTTATGAAGTAGGACTCTTGCTAAGAAGAATTGGAGGTTAGTTTGAACAACTTTGTCATTGGGGTAAAAATGATCAAGGAAATTCAATTTCAAAAGATGAGTGGTTGGATATTGGGCCCCAATGTGGTGTGTGTTTTTCAAGGATCATTAGAGTATGGATCTTTGAACCTTAACATGGTCTTTGTTTGTTGAGGATTAGTAGAACATGCACTTTGGATGGTAGAGATACAAATAGAAAAGAAATGGTGTTGTAATTGGGATTATGGATTGTAGCAATTAAAACATGGGACAACACAAGGATGTGGTAATGTAATCAATGATAAAAACTATAGTGTTCCCATTATCAAGGAGTTTAGTTGCCATGTTTAATTCAACACTTGACCACCTACCAGCACACATATTTGCTTAGCATGTTTTGGTGTATGCTTTTGGTTCAACATCCATGTAGAAGTAAATGGTTTAGGTACCATTATGGTAAATCCATTCTTGTAAGGTTTAAGGTGCAAATAAGAGAATTTGTATTTTTGGGTTTAACTGAAAATATTGTGTTGGAAGTTTTTTGTGCATTTTGTAGTAATCATTTGTTTTGTGATTTTGGAAGAATTGGTAAGGTGCATTTAGGATGGAAGAGATAGGCCCGGTCCAAAAAAGACATGGTGCAATGTGTGTGGAGGATTGCAATAGTGCACACATAAATCATGGTAGTGTAGATGGCAATGGAAGCAACTATGGCCTCTATTCAGCAACCATCCCCTAGGCCCTTTTAGTTTTAGGGATGTCTCTTGGCGGGTTGAATTACAACAAACCCCACAACATCATACAAAGCAACTAATGTTGTGGAAAAAGGTATGTTCCATGGGTTACGGTTGCAAATTTTGTGGCTATTGAAGAAAATAAAGGAGATGTGTAGTGTAAGTTCATTAGGAAAGGTCATCAAAATGAATTCTACATAATCCTAGATCAAACAACTATTAGGAAAGCATGAGGTAGGTATTTTAATCCCTAACTCAACATCTTCTTCATATTCATATTCACCATGAAGTAGCATGAAATATTATCATCTTAACTAATAAAGGGTACTAGGCATATATATATATAATTCTTGTGGTAATTTCATAGGAAACATGGAATATTTTTCATATAGAAGTCATGATGATGACTATTGGTGATTTGTAACAATGCATTGTTGTGATCTACAACAATGCACTACATTGTGATCTATAACATGTTGGTTCAATGTAATGTTGTTGGCTACAAGATGTTGATTGATTGTAATGTTGTTATCATTGACATGTTTGGTTAATGAAAGATGTTTATTTGCACCATGTTGGTTCTATGTAGTGTTTTCATACAATGTAACATGTCAGCTCCATGCATTTGGTAATTTGAATAATTATGTATAGGCTGATGTGAATACAGTCCCACTGATTATTTTGTAAACATGCATGCACCTATGCCCAATATAATGTTGGGGAAGTCAATTGAGAAGAACAAAAGCAACCACGAAACAACTAACAAGGGCCACAAGGGGCCTCAAGTGTCAATGAAAAGGCGAGGCAGTTTGCATAAGAAAGGTTGTTGTTGTTCTTTCACATTGAAGTGGTTTTACATACATCCAAAAATTAAAGAAATATGTTATGCAATGTTCCAACATGTAAACAAGGAAGGACTTGTTGTTCATGGATTGGTCAAAAGTGGGTTGAATTCAACATTTTTAGTTCATGTATCAGAGGATACTCAAACCTTTGTGTTGGAGCACCTTCAATTGGGTCTTTCCATATATTGAGTCATGAACAAATAAACACAAGGCCGAGTGAAAGAGATGATTGAGAGGAATGATGAACTATCAAGAAATTTGTTCTTGAATGAGCAAGACATTTGTAACATGGCATGGAAGTTAGCCAAAGACATGTATAAGAAGCATGGAAATGATACCCAAAATGTGTGCATGTGGGCAATTGAAAACAAAGACAATGTTTTATTTTATCTAGAGATCAATGTTGAGGTTGATGATGGTGGGTCTCAAAGATGTAAAACATGCCCTTCACAATTGGAATACAAACATCATGGCAATGAAAGATGATGTTACAACATGGCCATGAGAATAGTGTTTCTATTGACACCATGTTTGGAACAAATGAACAAAAGGTATGGGATTTGAACTAGATGTTGACATCATTTATGACTTGATGTTCTTTTAACCACCCCTTAAAATACATCACTTGTTGTTGTAGTTTATATTCTACACAATGATGGTATTTGATGAATGGTACAATGGGGTCCATGTGGCATACATTATCACATCAAGCTACAAACAATGTCACCTAGCCCCATGGATGGATGCATTAAACAAGAGCTTGTCGATGTTCCAAAGTGATTAACATCCAAATGCCTTCATTGTGGATGATGCAAGGGTAGAGATAAATAGCTTGAGGTACAGAAATGACTTCATTGCAAGGCAATGTTAAAGATATATGAATGGTTGTTGTTGGTTGGATATGGGGAAATCACAAATACTAACTACCTTCTTTTCATGTAATCTAGGGAGGTGTGGCCCTAAACAAAAGTCTTTTTATGCTTGTGGCATGTTCGTCAAGTTTGGTTAAAATGCATCAAAATCAAAGATGGACCTATTTGTGTAGCTATATTAAAATCCTTGGAAGAGATTATGTACAACACATACCACCTAGAAGACAAGAGATGAATGCGTGGGGAAAATCTGAGTTAGAAAGAGTGGCAAACAATTTTCTTATTCCAAAGGTATTTCGGTTGTATGTGAAATCTAAGTGGCTACCCAAGACTGGAATGTGGGTTGTAGGTTATCACAACTTACCTTATGCATAGCAAGATATAAATGTAGCCATTGAAAACTACCATACCAATCTACAAACAACCTTCTATTCATCCAAAGGTAGGTTTCATGGCAGATAGGTTGATTGGGCAATACATGCACTAGTTGGTGATGTATTGTTTCATTATTAGTACAATGCACTATGAAAAATCATGGGTTTGTGATTAATAGAAAATAGGAACAATTTGTTGTGAATGTTGTCCTCAAGGCAAGAATGATTCCTAATTCATGTGTCACATTATTAATTGGACCTTTTGGGGTGGCCCTTATTACATAACAAAAATGTCCACACAAGAAATATTGGGATCATAACCCATAATTTGAGTGGGCTTCATGTGATTGTCCATGTGCACAATGTGGAAACATATGCAAGCACCAAGTCAAGGTGTTATAACTTCTCCATCCAAAACTTGTGGAAGGAACTATAGCGGGTTATTGTGGTCCCTTGAAAGGAAATTTTGTGGGAGGTTTCCAACATTTGTTTAATCTTGTTCAAGTAGGATGCTCACCTAACAACATTTGATACACTCCCCCAACATAAAAAACACCAAATGAATTGTCAAAAGTAGATTTAGAAAACAAGATTTGCCAGGTTCAAAATGAACTTGTGGAAGAAGCAAAAGCTAGTTAGGTGCTCTTGGAAAACATTTTGCTCGTCATCACTCCATCACTCCAAATTGTGTTTGGAAAAAAAAAGACATTAAGAATATAAATTGATCATGGGTTGTTACCTCATAATGGCATTCCTAAATTCAGGTGTAACCTAGACAATAGTGGGTGGAGTTTAAAACATCAGCGAAATTTCTTGGAATAGTAGCCATTCCTTGCTATTAAACATGCTTTGATATTTGTATTTGGGTTTTGCTCATCATCCCCACTTTTGATTATTTCTAGTAGTGGAAGTAATTTGTAAGTTGAGGTAATGTTCTTACACTTCATGAATGTGAACTCATGAAATTACACATTATATATCCATAGTAATCTCAAGGGTGATTCCCATCTATTTGCTACATGCATTGTTTCAATGTGACATAATTGTGATGATTTAACAACAATGCATCTAGGGTAACTTGCACAAACACAATTTCCATATATCCATCTATTTCATATAACCCTTACATTAGGCTAAATTCAATCAAGCTAATTGTATTTCGATGTTCATTAATAAGTTATATAGATGTTATACATCATCAAATATGTGCATTGATGTGCACAATTTGAAAAGATCCAGCTACTTCATGCATGTAAGTGAACATTAAAACATGTCAGTTTACATGCAATAAGTAAGCACATGTTGGAAAAGAATGTGAAAGTAGTATGTTATATTGTTCTAGTCCAATATATCTTTGGTAAATGAATGGTTATCATATGGTACAAAGTTTAGTGATAAGAATAGGGACTTGTTGAACCTTCGTGCATACAACAAATTAATCACTAAATATTGTGTGACCCATATGATCTATAAATAAGTTAACATGTTACAAATCTCCCAAAATGTTTCTATGTATTTATTTTACTTGTCTAACACATCACATTTCCATGCTTATGACACAAGTTTAAGTTTTTTACTTGGTGCAACAGTTGGGAATGAGTTTTACATTTCTTTTTTCACCATTTAAAGGGGGTGTTTATCTCACCACAAACAAGGGACTCATTTGGAATGCCCCCTAGAAGTGTCTTCATTGGTGTACAAAAAGAAAAGAATGTTTGTAAATGGCCCATGAAACCTTAAGTTGCATGTTATTGCAATCACCATGCAACATGGCATGTGTTGTCATGGAACCATGAAGATGTGTGTCTTTCAAATGCAAAATAAGGGGGGTGCATATCCCCAGTTATGATTGTTCACTTTCAATTTGTCCACTAGTGCTTGGAAAACACAACATTGAATATTCCTTGTCGATACCTCCCACCATGGACCACCTAATCACATCAAGCGATTTGTATGGTCAAGTATAGAATGAAATATTGATTGTTACATGGTTTAAGGTTTACTATTGGTTACATGTATTTTCATATAAAACAACAATTCACAGGTTAGTCACCCTATGTATTTATTTGAATTTAATATGCTATAATTATACTACCATGTAGCATACCACAAGAAATTGGGGTCCAATTGATCACATGATCACAAGGTAATGAAACCGATGTCCCTTGCTTCTATAGATAGGTTTTAAAGTCCAGCACAACATGGTGGCCACATTCCCATGAATTCTTTTGCACAAATACCTTGGGAATGATGGTATCGACATTCACAAAAGCTACAAATTCTACATCATCTTCATTTAGGCTCCTTGATATGGCCCATACAATATGGATGTTATGTGCAAACTCCTTAGATGTTGCATCATTATGGAACCCTTGAATATAATCGCAATGAATGCACCACTTTTCCTCATGGATGTAAATGGACCAATGGTCTTTGTCCAAATATGGCACAACCATAATGTTCCTCAAGTTTGAACTATGCTTGAAGTACTTAGTCCCCCACTGCTTTGTCCCCCTTCCATTCTGAACTTCATTTTGTAATACCTTAAAAGCTTGTGCATTTGACAAAAGATACATGTCCTTGTTTGAAATGATGTTATACACAAAAGGTGTGAACAAGCATGAAATCCAACCATTTGTCGGACATGGGTGCTTCAAAGTCTATGAAATGTTTTATATCACTAAAGAAGATGTCAATTTCCATACTTTGGAAACCCTTGAAAAAGACAATGTAATCCAATGCATCATTTTTCAATTCATCCAACAACCTGTCAACCCTGCAATGGAAAAAAGAAACAATGCACGAACCATGATATTGGCTCAAGTTGCAAATGTGGCAAACAAGATTGAACACGAGCATAGTTCAATCAGATAATGGGAGTAGAATATAATTACCTTAATGTTTCCCACAAATGTTCTGTTGAGTCATCTTTTATAAACATAACAATGCATTGTGGTGTTCTCATATGTAATGATTATTGGGTCTTTTCCTATTGTTAGTGCTTGATGCCAATTGAAGATGGATTGCCAATTTTAAAGCCTCATAAAAGTATTTGAAAGGTCAAATTTTTGCTTGTTACAAAATTAGTTTTAGTTGTCAACCAAGCCCATGTGTGGGACAAAGTTCCTTGTAGACTACAAAAATTGTTATATTTTAAGAAACAAGGTTTTATAAAAGAGAATTTTCTAGTTGGGGGAATAAGTACTTTAAGACTTATAAGAAACATATAGACCTCATGTTTGCCATAATGTGTGGGATTCATTTCTAGATGTGCAAATCATGACTCGAAAAAGGTGTAGTGTAAGTCCTTCAAGGGAAGGCATTACCAAAATAAAGGCATGTGTGAAACAATAGCTGAGCATTGGCCCAATCTTGTAATGCCTTTCCCCGAAGGCTTTACATAGTGATAAAAAAAAATCTCTTAAGCATAAATTGTACAAGATGAAGTTCAAGAATGGAGGTGAATAATACAAAACAAGGGTGTTAGAGAAATCATTATATCATTGAAGATTAATTAATAAAATATAATCATTTGTTGAAAAATCAAAATTAAGTAAATGAATTAGCTTGAAAAAATGGTTTAATTTGCATTGTGAAATCAAATCCTTGGTTTGAGGTGAAAACCAAAAAGTCTTATCCTTGTGGCTTTTCTTAACATTACACTTTACAAGCTAGCTAAATTGTGAATGTAGTAGAATTTTTAAAAATCTATAAACAACCAAAAAATAAATAAAATGTAACATTTGTATTGGGATCGAAAAGGAAAAAACTTCTTGATTATGTGCATAAAATCAAAAAGTTATTTGCATTTGTGATAAAAATCAAAATGATACCTTCAATACTTCATATTACATTAGCCATATTGTTCATGCTAGTTGTCACATCCAAATAAAAAGCTTATAATATGAATGACTTTCAAAACCTCCAATTAGTTGAAAGCCATTTCTTTCTTCAAAAGTTATTTACATGTTGGCAAAACATGGCATAAGATGGGGTAAGATTGGCCACACAAGGCAAAACCCGTGCATATAACAAGGAAAAAAACAAGAAAGGCAACCACATGAAAAAGGTTTCAAGGAGGGGAAAAGTTTGGTAGCCACACAAAAACACTACATATCAATAAAACATTGCTTTATGGTGCAAAGTTTTGTTGTGCTTCACACAACCAAAAATAGAATTTTGTAAATGATAGTAAAAACACACAAACAAAAACCCATTAGAAAGCATTGAAACTCTTATGCGCTTCCTAGTAGATAATACACACTATAAGAAAAAAAACACAAAACAAATCCATGATTCATTTTAAACATACACAAAAGCATTATGAACCCACCATCAACCCCTTCACAAACTAGAAAAAAAACAAAGAACCAACTTGTAGTGACTATTTGGTATATATCCACCTCTCAACGGTTGGGATCAACCCAATCCAAATGCTCATAAATGGTCCATGCAGGAGCCCTAAATTAGAAGTTCAAGATCAATTTCAATCCAATAGTTAGATTTAAATGTCGGCAATGTAAAGTACACAAATGAAAAACTGATGAATGAAAAGATAAAAAATAGATGAAAAATCTTTCAAATTGTTTTTTATTTTGTGCATAAAAAATATAGGTGGTTGGGATGGAGAAAATCCACAAGTGCTACTCAAAACCTATATCAAGTGGTTAAGATTATTTCGTCATTCAATGGTGGTGATGAGGAATTTAACTTGCTTAGATGATTAGGATTAATTTAGATGTGACCAATTTCTCATGGGTGTTGTTGACATAAAACAAAATGAATGAGGCCAAGGTCGCTTACATCTAATGGTGTCAAATTAAAATTAGGTGGATGAGGAAAATTTTGAATGGATGGTAAAATGTATCTATAATTAAAAATTCATAATGGGGTCATTAGGATTGTAGCAAATGGATGGTTGCAATTACATTTTGGTTTGGGATGTAATCAAATGACGTGGATTTAAATATTTAGCGGCCAAGATTTGATCAGACCACAAAAATATTTAAAATGGACAGTGGTTATTATCACTAAACAATATTATTATTAACATTATGTCCTTGTTGAATCTAGAATGACCATCTAGTTGATGATCCAGATGTCATAAATCAAATAGTGTTGATTTTACACATTTGGGTATAAATAACAACATGTTCTTAAAGCGTCCTCCTCTTTCATTCACCATTTGGTCATGTTGATGGATTTTTTCACAAGAACCTTTTGTTGTTTTGCTCATTTTGTTCCTTTCATAATTTTTTTGATTGTTTAGAGCCAATGTTTAAATCATGTTTTCTTGTTGTTTCTCTCATATTTTGTTCATGTTTTTGTTTCAATAATATTTTAATCATGCTTTGGTCATGTTGTTTTGTTTTCCATTTCAATTTTTTGTGTTAAATGTTATGTACAACAAAGTTTTGTTGTCTCACTAATGTTTTTGTTTCAATATGTTTCGATAATGGTGTCTTGCTGATTGTTTTGTTTCTAGGTGCTCTATGTCTTTTGACAAGTTTTAGTCCACTTTGTTTGAATTGTGGCAATTGTTTTTTAAGTAGTGACACATTAAGCATGTTCGAATGAGTTAGTTTTCTTTTGTTGAAATCAATTTTAGGTTTGCAACAAGTTGTTTTTGCATTTCTTTTTTTTCACTATTTTATCTTCATTGGTTGTCTTTTTTTGTAATTGTTTTTATCTTGTTTTTATCTTGTTTTCTTGTGCTATAATGCAGTAGCATTAACAAATTGTTTTCAAGATTTCTAACTATGTGCATCTTTGGCCTCCTTTAGATGCTTAGTTTCTTTTTCATTTAGCCTTTTTGTGAATTTTTATTTTATGGTGTTAATCTTGTTTCGTAGCTTTTAGATCATTATGGAGTTTTTCTTACAACAATAGTGTTGATATTACACCTTCTTTAACCCTCTACTCTTTTTCTTTTTGTAGTTTTGTTGGATTTGTGAAATTTTGTTGTGTTTCTATTTCATATAATATGTACAATTTTTTTAACATAATTTGATTTTCATGTGAGTAGGATTTTTTGTATTGTCAACGTGGAGTTCTACAATTTCATTAGTGTTTTTTTGTTGATGGATTCTAATCATTTTGGTGTGTTGTTTGATTTAGAAGTCCAAACACATTGTTGATCATGAGATTAATTTTGAAGATGATAGTGTTGATGGTGACAACTAATGTTAGCTTGATCATGGGTCTGATGCATTTTTCAATTATTTAATGGACATGGATTTTGATGATCCATTGTAGTATGGTGAGGATTCATGCATTCAATCAACAACAATCAATGATGTTGATGAAGGTGAAAAGTTTCTTGCACTATGATTTCGTGATCTTGACCTTATAGAGCTTGAGAATGTGAGGGCATGTGGTTGTCACAAAGTCAACATTCAAAGGGTGGGCTAGAAATGCCTTCAATTCTTGGAGGTGATATAAGAAAATGGACATAACATTATCAATCAAAGACCTTTCAAAATCAAATCTAAAAACTTTATTGTCAAATCTTGTTAAATTTCTTTTATAGGTTTCACAAAAGAATGGTGACCTATATCCACCTACTAGGTTGTTATTTCCTTTCCATTTTTCATGTTTATTTTTATTAAATTTTGTAGATGCTAATTTTTGTTGATTTTTGTTAATATGTGTTTTTGTGTTTTGCAACATTGCAGGACTTTTCTGTGCATTGGGTTGGGTCATCAAGTCAAGGGAGGCAAGAAGGTGTGTGGATTCAAGTACTTTTGGAGTAAAATGCAACATACATAATGACCCCCTTTATGAATGAGTATGATTGGTGGCAAATGAACCTATCAATCATTCAATTGTTGTAGGTTTCGGTTGTAGTACTAAGAAGTCGTACATTCTAGCATTGTCTAAAGAGCGATTGATGCTTGCACAAAATAAGTGTCAACTAGACATTTTGGTGGGTGTGAATTTGAGATTCAGGTATTTTTGCACCCACAATTTTGTGATATGTGCTAATAATGAACTTCAAACTATGGATGAAATTGATTTTTCTCTACATTTCGATGAATATGGAAATGAACATGTCATTCTTTTCTATTTTATTGGTTTATATATTTGCACATTTAAAGATCTATGTTTCTATTCTTTTCTTTGTGGTGTTCAAGGTTTGGGGGGGGGGGGGGTGGTTTTAAAAAGAGTGCCCCAAAAATTGGGTTTTTTTGTTTATAAATTTTTTATTTTTGTGTTTTTTTTTTTTTTTTTGTGGGTTGTTGGTGGGGGGGGGGGGGGGGGGTGTAGGTATCAATAAGGTGCCTCCAAGAATTGGCATTTTAGTATTGACCATTGTGGTCTTAAAGACCATTGACCTACTATTAATTGCTACATACAAGATGTTGTTAAGACAAAAAGGTTTTAATGCCTTATCGTCAAAAATTGATGAACCCCCCTCCCCATGCTCTATTCTTGACTTCAAAAAATAAATAAAATAAAAATGATTTGGTTTGGTTCACAAAAATACATATTGACAATTAAAGCATTTTAAAGCTTCTAACAAGAGGTTGATAGAATATTTCCTAGAGCTTGTTAGTAAATTAATTACAAATAAAATCAGTCGTGGTATGGCTATTACTTGAATGGTAGATATTTTGGTACCAATAGAATATGACATGAAAATGTCTAGTCATTATGATACTAAGAGTTATTTTAAGCAAAAATTTTGCCCTCAAAACTTACATGCTCCCTTCTTTGAATGTTTTTGCTTTGTTTCAATCCTAAAGTTTAACTTTATTTCATCTTTGTAAGTATGATAGAATAGGTGGTGAAGCATGTGACTATGTTATACAATTTTTTTTGACAATCATCCCTTGACATATGAAGCATTTTTTTGCAAACGACCGAATGGTTAAACAATTAAAGGTAAGTTTTTTTTGTTTGTGTTTTTTTTGTACATTATACATATGTGGTTTCAACTTTTGACTTGTTGGTTTGTGTTGCAAGTTGTAGATTTTGCCACATTGACACCAATTTTTGATGATTCACATGACAAATAGAACACAATTTCCTTTCATTTTATGCAACATTCTTCACATTTATAGACAATTGATTTTGTGTAGCACCTTTCACAAATTCAAAAGATAGTGCCTAATCTTGACAACAAACGTTTGTCCAATTTTGTTTCAAATTGCCATAATGATGATAATGTGGAGTTTTGGAACTTTGTGGAAGGTTTTCTTTCCAAGTGCAGAAGATGTGTGTAAATATTAGAGACCATATGTTGTGATGAATGAGGGTTGCCATTAGTTTCACAATCTAATTAATTGTAACATCACTTTGTCAATTTTTGATTCAACTACTATAACTACTTTCCTTCAAGGGTTGTAGCCTCCCAAAGAATAGTGGTAGTTTGTTCCATTTCCAAACTTTAGTTTTCTTGACATTGATGCATTTGGTTGAATATATAATAACATCCATTACAAAATCCATTTGAGTCATTTTTCAATTCAAATTAAAAAATGGTATCTAGACTTGTTTCATTAGTATAACTATGTCAAAAACTTTTGTTTTGTTTTTGTAAAGAATAAAAAACCTTTTGAATTGTGTCTTATGTGTGCTTATGTTTCCTATTTAATGGATTTTAACTTTGTTTTAGGAAAATTGAAAATTGAATTGACACTTAAAATATTTTTTAACAAGAAAGATTAAAAAATGTGATGCCCTTTCAAAAAACATAATGCCCTCCAAAAAAATGTGATGCCTTTCTTAAAATGGAAGAAAAATTTTGTTATATAATAGGCCCTTGAAATACATTAGAATAAATTTTCATAAAACATTAAATATGGACCTTTAAGTGGAAAAAGTTGGAGTTTATTTTCATATATTGTAATGAGCTTATTTAGTCGTGGATGAACCTCAACCAATTTAATATTTGGTTTCACCTTGGTGACCAATTCTATAGGAAATAGATCTCATATATAGGTAGATAAGTAAGTAAGAAAATAGGTAACTATTTATTCGGTAAGCAAATGGTTTATACATAATAAGGGCTATTTTTATTACCTACCTACTAACAACTTGATCATGGGTTGTCATTAGGTAGGTAGGAAAAAAAAACAACTGAGCTAACCACCATGGTTAGCTAGGGAACTTGAACCCAATATAAAATTGTTTCCTAACCACTTACCATTCATCCTTCATGGATATGTTTTCTTATGTTGAACCACTTAATCAATGTTCATTGCTTCAACATGTTTTTCTTCCATGTTTCATTAATGTTGTTATGAACATTTTTTTTTCCCAAAAAGTTTTTTGGGCAAACTATTTGTAGTTTGGAAAGGATATGGTTTAGCGTGCATATGTTTTATTGGTGTTGAGGTTCAATTCATATTTTGTTTCTACATGTTGTAGCTTAAATGAGTAACAATGCTATGTTTGCAAACATAAGCTTGGACCGAAGCCTTATCTAGGTATGCGATGTTGAATATACCATATTGAACCCATTAAGACGACAATATCTAACTATTTTCTTCCCATCAAAGAGGTAGTTCCTATAAAGGGGGTTTGTGTAGAAAACATTTTTGTAATCATTAAGCTCAATTTTACAACTTGTTTTTACTGTTCGTTTCTTGAATTTCTTTCTGATCATTAAGAATTGTTGATTATTATTCCTTTATGTGAAAAAGCCATTCCTTCACATCTTCCTTAAATCATGAACCTAACAAACTCGTGGCCATTATTTGGGATTTCAAAGCAAGTTTATCATTTGTCAAAATTTTAGTTCATTTGAAATTCGAGAATCTATGATCAAATGTCATTTTGAAATTTCTTCTACTTTGATGCAAGATCTTCATGCTTTTGTTTTGGTGTAGTTTCTTGGTTTGCCCTTTTTGTATGTTTCATAATACGCATTTTTGTGATTATGAAGAGGTAATGTGCCTTTTGTTAAAAGGTTCGGTCCTTATTGGGTCAATTCAGATGCCTTATTAAAGATTAATCTTCAAAAGAATGATTGGTACATGAATTTAAGATTGTTAAATATGTAGAAAATTGAGTTGGAACACCAATTTGAAATAGTTCCAAAAATAGTTGAAGTTATCAACTATTATATTTATTCTAATCACTTCTATAAAATACCATAAACCTACCATTTACATATTGTTTTGAATATAGATATATTGTATTTTAAACCATTTGGTTTATTATTATTTTCAATTTTGATAAACTGTAACCATACATTTTTTTTATTATAAGTATTAGTTAATTTGTTTTGTGATGATCATTGTACATTTTTCACAAAACATTTGTAAGAAAATAATTGTATTTTTAATTTAGTGCACCATCAACACTGACACACATGGGGAATTTCCATTTTTTGTTTTTGTTGAAGGGTGCAAGTTGATGTCATAATTGAATCCTCATGTTCCTTTTGGATTTGTAAAGAGACCCAATATGCAACTTCATGGTTATGTGTGAACTTAATCAATTTTGGAAAATTGTTTCACCCAAGCAACAAATCATTAGAGATGATCATTACATGCATTCACAAAATGTGACAAAAGAAAGTCAAAATATCATAACATTTCAAAAAAAAAAACAACCAATGAAAATATCAAGAAACAAAAAAATAAGTTAAGCTTTTGACAACACATTGAAGGCAAAGTAAACCAAATTGGTGTGGTATTTCAATTACTTTTGTTGCAACTTGGGAATGGGAGTAGTGTAGCTTGAAGCAAAATAAATTTCCAAACTAAGCCTTTGTAGAGACAAATCCAATTTTTCTACTAGAGGCTAATAACTTAAGGTTTGTTGAATGGAAAAACTAAATGACTATTCTTGCAAGGCATTTATAAACCAATCACAATGGCATTTACAAAACATTGATAATGTTAATCCAATAGCACAATTGATCAAAACCAACATTCGTTCCCAAAAGATAGGGTTGTTCATCTATGCCAAAATATCTAAGAAGGTCGACTAATTTCTATTCACCACCATCGTATAAACTTGACATGAACATGAACAACATACTAGTAAAAATATGAAAAAATATAGAAAAACTATACATATTTCGACAAACTAAAACAATTCACAATGGACGTTGTAAATGGGACTTGTTACATCTCCTTGGCACTTCAATTGAAAACTCATAGCTATTTCAAATTGCCATTGCAACATGTTCAACTTCTAGAGTTTATTCTCACTTGACATTGACAATGTAAACAAATGAAAAAGTAACCCATCCATGCAACCATTGGCGTAATGTATCATTTTCTTGCGTAAAAACAAATTAGGGCATCTATAGCCCTAATAGTTGTAAACTCAAGAGTACAACTTGAGTCAAAACAACATAAAGTACATAGAAAAAATAAATGTATCAACTTAAACCATGTGTCACACATATAATTACACACAAAAAAAATCAAAGTAGATGAAAGTATATGTCAAATAACATTCATTTGTTGTATTAAGTTTATAAAAATGTAGTTTTGAAAAAAAAAAAAAAAGATTTGAAACTGATTAGTTTATATATGTTCAAACTTACTTTTTCATTAAAAAATATTTTAAAAAAAGTATTAATCTATGATATGAAAATCATTTGAGTAAGCCATCATATTTTTTCTTTTCTATTTTTCTTTTATTAAACCTGACTTGACACCTACTTGAAACAAAAAGCCCATATTCAAAAGTAAATGTCAATAACTACTTGTATTTTTAAAAGCCTACTTGAAACCTACTTTTAGAAGTTGGAATTTGAAAATTAATGTAGTAAAAAATCTTATCTTTTATCATTCAAGCTAAAACATTAAATGTTTCACAATTTTCTGATGGCTTTAATTGTTATTTAAAATCTACATGTTGTAGTTTTGATAAGTTAAAAAAGTTGTTCATTTTATTGCTTACACCCACCTAGAAAATTAAATAACATATATGGCACAACACATAAACCTTCAAGTCTCTTGAGAACCGACAACGACATTGTCAACTTTCATGCTGAAAGTTCTTTTTTCTAGGACAAAACCAGCAATGAACCAATTGGGTCAAGTTGAAAGGAAAAAGGGTTAAAGAAATACTTGTAGACACAAGACCAAATCCAACCTACAATCCACAACATGCACCATCACGTGAGGGTAATGAGCTAAACTAGATAAGTCTTTCCTACCAGCATGTTCCGCATGTTGTCACATAATATATGTTTCGCATCTTGTCACATAATATATTTTTTACTTCATTTTTTCTGATCCAACAATGCTCAACTGTTAAGCCTTTTGCGCATGCCCTCACATTATGGTGTTGATGATCAAACAAGTCCAGACACATCTTCCTTATTTGCTTTGGAGGACTTGGTTTGGTTTCAAATGCACTGGCATCATAAGGAGTCCAAATGACATTAGCATAATAGTAGCTCAGATCTTCAAGGGTCAGATGCTCTCAATTTCCAATGTGCAAATCCATACCTAATAGCCAAGTTCATTGCATCAATGGCAGGCACAACTGCCTTTGCCACCTTTACTTTTAGAGGGCTATGCATGGCATCCTCTAGACAGACAACAATAGTTAAAACCTAACTGTCAACACAACTGCAAACTGCAATTGGTTCTGCACTCGTTGTTTCTTGAAGAGCCTGACATCCTATTAAGGCTGAAGCATAGTACAACACTGCCAACAAAGCATGCTTTCTTGACCAAGTAGCACAAAGTCATCCAATTGCAAGAAGATAACCTAAGTCTTTTCCAATGTCTTTGGCTGTCATGTTGAACACTAGAGAATTGCATATCTCTTTTGCAACTATGTGTTTAAAGGAACAATATCCCACTTGGAGGTCAATCTGGCACAACAGTTACTTCCAGACCATAAAAGAAAATGGGGAGCATTTTGCAAGGACAAATGGAAACTGCATTCCAATCACCAAAAACCAGATCCTTTCAAATATATGAAAGATTGAGAAAAACGAAGGTTTTTAAACATGAGCATGGGGTAGCTTGGTGAGAACCTGCCACTTGTTACATCAGTAGCTCTTCAATATGCTATCACCACATCCAGAGCTTTCTCATAAGTTGGAGCATTAGTTTGAGTCTGTCAAGGACACATCTAGAAAATTGGACTCTGACTCATTGGGTTATGTCATTAATTGAATTGAGGATCTTGTCCATTCTCAACTCATTGGCACTTTCCATGAATTTAACATGGGCATCAATCACCCTGGAAATTGTGCAATGAACTGCTTGAGTTTGTTTTTCCTTTTGTGT
>Ga0116229_10007730_pt1 | contig 16903 bp, 13 predicted proteins | sample S1TSphgellanicum_3_FD_87313 | JGI IMG/M metagenome (GOLD analysis project Ga0116229, IMG submission 87313) | Host-associated microbial communities from peat moss isolated from Minnesota, USA - S1T2_Fc - Sphagnum magellanicum MG | ecosystem: Host-associated > Plants > Peat moss > Unclassified...
AGGCGCGGCCCAGGCCGAGGTGCGTCAGCTTGTTGTTCTCCGGTTCGTAGGCGAAGGGGACGAGCGCGGTGAAGCCGTGCGTTTCGTCCTGCAACTCGCGCAGGCGGCGCAAGTGGTCGATCCGCTGCGCCATGGTTTCGACGTGGCCGTAGAGCATCGTGCAGGTGCTGCGCTCGCCCATCTGGTGCCACGTGCGATGGACTTCGAGCCATTCCTCGGCGCTCTCCTTGCCGCGGCAAATCTGGTCGCGCACGCCGGGATCGAAAATTTCCGCGCCGCCACCGGTGAGCGAATTCAAGCCCGCCGCGCGCAGGATTTCGAGCGTCTCGAGGATCGGCTTTTTCGCGATGCGCTCGGCGAGGTGCCGAATCTCGATGGCGGTGAAGGCCTTGACGGTGAGATCGGGGCAGGCGGCCTTGAGCGCCTTGATCATCTCGATGTAATAATCGAACGGCAGCTTGGGATGCAGCCCGCCGACGATGTGCACCTCGGTCGCGCCCCTGTCATAGGCTTCCTTGGCCTGGCGCGCCATTTCGTCGATGTCGTAGGTGAACTGGCCCTCCTTCTCGTGCGGGCGGCGGGCGAAGGCGCAGAACTGGCAGCTCAGGATGCAGATGTTGGAGTAGTTGAGGTAGAGATTGAGGACGTAGGTCGCGACGTTGCCGTTCTTGCGTTCGCGGACGTGATTGGCGAGATAGCCGAGCGCGTTGAGGTCCTTGACCGAATAAAGGCGCAGGCCCTCCTCGTCAGTGATCCGTTGTGCGGCGAAGACTTTATCCGCGATGTCAGTCAGCCCGTTGCGCGCGAGAATGGCATCCATGAAGCTCATTATAAATCGGCCTCCTCGTTCCCAAACTCTATTTGGGAACGCGCTTGCTGAGGCAACTCCGTTGCCGATCCCCTGCCGTTTTGTTGATTCGCAGGCATCAGGTAAAAAGACGTCGGAGCAATAGAATTGCGCGGACAATTGCGTTCCCAAATGGAGTTTGGGAACGAGGGGCGGAACTGATCCTTCGACAAGCTCAGGATGACGGATTGATTAGAGTAGCTCATTTGAAGGAGCCTCCAGGAAAATAGAGGAGATGACCCTTCATCAGCATAAGGGGATGATCAGGCAGGAAAATGCTCGCTCCAACGCCAATGACGAGAATCAATCCCACCAGCGCATTCATGTTAAAGAAGGCGATATTGATCTTCGCCAGATCGCTTGATCGGCAAAGAATGTGTTCGGCGATCAGTGCGATGAAGATCAATCCCATGGCGGCATAATATGGCATGCCGAAACCGGCAATCCAACCGAAGCCCAGAAGTATTAGCCAGGTGAACGTGTGCAGGATGCGGGCTAATCGCAGCGACGCCTTCACGCCATAGCGGGCGGGGAAGGAATAAAGCTGCGCCTGCCGGTCGAAATCGACGTCCATGGTGGCGTAGATCAGGTCAAAGCCGAAGACCCAGTACCAGACCGCGGCGGCGAGCATCCACGGCAGCAAGGACATGAGGCTGCCCGTCGTGGCGGCCCAGGCACCCATCGGCGCCGCGGCCAAGGCGAGGCCGAGAAAGGCGTGACTGTAAGCGGTGAAGCGCTTGGTGAGCGAATAGCCGAGGATCATGACGCACGCGACCGGGCAGAGGACGAGGCAGAGGAAATTGAGCTGGGAGCAGCCGAAGACGAACGCGAAAAGGGAGAGCACGCAGAGCGCCAGGGTGGAGCGGCGCGTGCCGAGCTCGGAGCGGCGCTTGGTGCGGGGGTTGAACGTGTCGTAATCCCAATCGGCCCAGCGGTTGAAGGCCATGGCCGCTGTCCGGGCCGAGACGAGGCACCAGAGAATCCAAAGCAGCGTCCAGAGATCAGGCACGCCGTGCGCGGCGACGAGCATGGCCGAAAGCGCGAAGGGCAGGGCGAAGACGGAGTGGGAGAACTTGATCAGCTCCAGCGTGCCGAAAACGTGACCGATCAGGCCGGTCCGGGGTTTGCCCGGGGGCGAGGTCATGGCGACGGAGGAAGGCATTGCGGAAAGGTAAAGGGAAAAGGGGAAAGGGTAAAGATGGGAGGCAAAGTCCCTTTTTCTGGATACTTCTTCCCTTAAACCTTCAGGTGGCGCGGGCCGCGAAGGCCTCGTCGAGCTGGCGCAGGCGGCGGGCCATGTCGCGCGCGAGGTTGAGGATGACGATGGAATACTGGTCGGGCATTCGCTGGAAGAGGTGATAGAGCGTGATGGCCTTGATCTCGATGGCCTTGACCGGCGTGAGGGTGCGGACGGACGCGGCGCGCGGCATGGGTTCGACGATGCACATTTCGCCGAAGAAGTTTGCCTTGCGCAGCGTGGCCAGTGTAACGGCATGCGGGGTCTCGGCCTTTTTGATGACGTCGACGTCGCCCTCGACCAGGATGAAGAGGGAGTTGCCTCGCTCGCCTTCGCGCACGATCCAGGTGTCGGGGGAAAATTCGCGCACGATGCCTTCCTCGGCGAGGAGGGTCTGCGCGGCGGGATTGATGCCGGTCAAGACGGGGATGCCGGCAAGAGCGTCGAAGAGCGCGGGAGTGACGGTGATCATGGGGCTTCGTACCTCTCGTCCCCAAGTTGCACTAGGGAACTCTTCCTCTTACCGCGAATTTTCATTTCGCGCCAACCAGTTTTGCTTGATTGGTCAGGATCGGCAATGAAATTGCCTCAGCAAGTGCGTTCCCAAGTACAACTTGGGAACGAGTAAGCTAAGGAAGGCTCCCATTAGTCTTATAAGTCCCATGATCTTACCGAGAAGCTCGACAACCTTGAGGTGAGCGGCTTTATCTTACGCCTTCATGAAACGCGCGTTGCCAATTCTGGGCTGGGTGCTGGTGGGCCTCGCGCTGGTGGTGAGCAGCTGGCTCGACTTCGCCAATACGGCGCAGGGCGGGGCGATCGATTTGCGCAATCGCATCACCGGCCTGCGGCTGCTGGAGCAGGGTATCGATCCCTACCATTACAAGTGGCACGAGGGCGATCCGGATGTCTATTGCGATCCCTTCAATAATCCCAACCTGCCGGTCAGCCGGACGACGGCGACGCCGGCGCTTTTGCTGGTGAATTTACCGCTGGCGCCGCTGCCCTACCGGCTGGCGCAGGTGCTTTGGTTTTTGGCGCAATGGCTGATCCTGCTTGGCACGGGTTGGCTGTGGCTTAGGGTGTGCACGACGCCGCTTGAGCGCTGGCTGGTGGCAGTTTTTATCGTGGGATTGTCCTACTCGGCGGCGTGGCGGCTGCATGCTGAGCGCGGGCAATCCTACGTGCTGCTGGCGTTAGCCTTCGCGGCTTGGTTGTCGTTGACCTTCGATCCGAAGCGGACCAACGGTTTCGTGGCGGGATGCATCGCGGGATTGCTGATCGCACTGCGTCCGCCTTTCGCGCTGCTCGTGCCGTTTCTCGCGCTGCATCGGCGCGGCCAACTGGCCGGTGCCGCGGTCGGGTTGTTGCTCGGGCTGGGGCTGCCCATGCTTTGGGAGGGCGCTTGCTGGCTCCACTATTTCTCCGCGATGCGGACCAATGCGGACCTCAACTGGACTCATTTTTATCCCCACTATTCCCAGGGTTATCCTTCTCGAATCGAGGGAGTGCCGACCGACATTCTCGCGCATTACGTGGCGATTCCCTTCGCGGAATATTCGGTTCCGGCGTTATGGACTTGGCTGGGGTTTGCGCCGTTGCCCGATGTTTTTTTTATCCTCGCCGTTGTTGCTCCTTTCGGGATTTGGCTTTGGTACTCGCGCAACCTGCGCGCGGAGGACTTACTGCCGGGATTGGCGGGGTGGCTCTTTCTCGCGGATCTTTTCCTGCCCGCCTACCGCAATAATTACAACGATGTCCTGATCCTCGATGTCGTCGCGGCCGGTCTCGTCGCTTCGATGCGCTTTCCGTGGGCGGCGTGGCCCTGTGCGCTGGCTTTGCCCGTTGGCTGGGCGGTCTATGCCTTCGAGCCGGAGCAGGCGTGGCTGATCAATTTGCCATCGGCGTTTTTCACCGTGGGAGCGATTCTGTTTCTTTTTTTACCGGTCTTTCGGCAGGCTGAAGCGGAATAGGACTGATGCTTCGACAAGCTCAGGATGACAGAATTTTATGTTGAATTACATCTGGCTTGGACTGATCGGCCTTGCGGTGCTGATGGGCGGTTTCCATGGCAACATCGGTGCGGTTGGCCAGGCAGGAATCGACCGCGCGATCTATGCGGTCTATCCCACGGGCACGACGCTGCTCGCCGTGATGACGCTGTGGCTGGGCCTGATGCGGCTGGCCGACAAGGCGGGGTTGGTTCACCGGTTGGGACTGGCGCTGAAGCCGATCCTGGTCCGGCTTTTCCCGGAGGTGCCCGCGGATCATCCGGCGATGGGCGCGATTGTGCTCAACGTGGCGGCGAATATTCTCGGCCTCAACAACGCAGCGACTCCGCTCGGCCTGCGCGCGATGAGTGAATTGAATAGTTTGAACAAGCGGGCGGGCGTGGCGACGAACGCCATGTGCATGCTCCTGACGATCAATACCAGCTCGATCACGCTGATCCCGGTGACGGCGATTGCCTTGCTGGCGGCGGCGAAGGGAAAAAATCCGACGATCATCATCGGCACCTCTCTGGCCGCGACCGCGATGACGCAGGCGTGCGCGATCGCGACCTGCAAGTTGCTGGAGCGGACGCGCTGGTCGCAACGGCAGTGGGAGGAGGCGCCGCTCTCGGCGGACGTGCCGGTGGCAGCGTCCGCCGCGGCGACGGAGGGACATGACGTCGAGGAGAAATCCGCCAAGGCCGACGCGACTTTGCCGTGGGTGCCGGGCGCGAAATGGATCCTGGCGGGGTTCGCGGGGATATTCTTTTCGATGGTGGTCGCGTTTGCTTTCCCGGAGTTGGTCGGACGCTCGCCGACGCCGGATGTGGCGGGGCATGCGTGGCCGTTGCGGCTGGTCAGCGCACTGTCGGTTCTGGTCCTGCCGTGGCTCATTTTTCTTTTTCCACTTTACGCCGCTCTGCGCCGCATCCCGGTCTATGAGCAGTTCGTGGAGGGAGGCAAAGAAGCGGTGCAGGTGATCTTCCGGATTCTTCCCTACCTGGTCGGCATGCTGGCGGCCGTGGGCATGTTCAGCATGGCGGGCGGCATGGATTTGATCACGTGGATCCTGAGTCCGCTCACCAGCCTGGTCGGATTTCCCTCACAGCTTGTTCCGATGGCGGTGATCCGGCCCTTCAGTTCCGCAGCGGCCTTGGGGCTGCTCACGGACCTGATAAAAAATAATGGCCCCGACAATCTCATCACGCTGATGGCAGCGACGTTTTATGGCTGCTCGGAGACGACGTTCTACGTCATCGCGGTTTATTTTGGATCGGTCAATGTACGCAAGACGCGTCATGCGATTCCCGCCGGCTTGGTCGCGGATACGATCGGGCCGATTGCGGCGGTCATCGTTTGCCGCGCGGTGTTGGGCTAAACTTAATGCGTCGTTGCGTAGACGTAGATATTCAACATCATCTTCATGCAGTTGGCGATGTTCTCAGGATCGCGCTTCATACCGGCCCAGCCGCATTGCAGGCCGCTCAGGCTGATGATGGAGACCAGGCGATTTTGGGAATAGACGGCGTAGAGCCCGTGTTTGGCCCAGGCGGGATTGTAAATGTTGCGCATGTAGGTATGCGGCAGGCCATCCTTCATATCGAAGCAAATGTGAAAAATTTCGCTACCGGGCGCTATGGGTTCGATGCGCGCGTCGGGCAATAGGGATTTCAGCGTATCGATCTCCATCTGTAGAAACGCATCCGGGTCGGGATTGATGCCGGTGTTGATGCAGGAGTCGATGAAGATGAAGCCGTTTCTTTGGAGGTATTCACGAAGATTGGCCAGGCCGTTGGCGTCGGTGACGTGGTGAATGCCCTCCGAAAAGAGAAAAGGATACGCGCACATCTGATCGAGATCTTCCACGTCCGCCGCGTACCACTTCGTGTCGATGTCAAGGGCGGTATAGGAGGACATGAATTGGAGCAGACGGGGATCGGCATGAGCATGACGGTTCCAGGTGAGACTTTGCGTCTTGAGCCGGGCCCATCTTATCTGGCCGCCCAGTCCCGAGGCGCCATCGGTCTCGGCGTGGGCAGGAGCCAGGAGAAGGATTGCTCCGAGAACAGCCAGGGCAAGGCGGGACGAGCAGTTTCGTAAGATGAGCATGAGTCCCGGCGGGCGAGCGGTTGCCAGGGAGGGAAATATAGACTGCCGGCCTTGGTTGGGACAAGGCGCTTCGATTTCGGAGAGCCTCCAGGAGCTTGCTGAAAAAGGCCGTTTTTAAAAAAGTCTGTCATCCCGGGCTTGTCGAAGGATCTCTAACTATTTTGCTCAGAGGGCGCCTTCGAGGGAATAGTCAGAGATCCTTGACAGGCTCAGGATGACGGCCTTTTTCAGCAAGCACCTAGATATCGAGATTCCGCACGTTGAGCGCGTTGTCCTCGATGTACTGGCGGCGCGGCTCGACTTCGTCGCCCATGAGGCGCGAGAACATTTCCTCGGCTTCCACGGCGTCGGAGACATCAACCTTCAGCAGGCGGCGCTTCGTCGGGTCCATGGTCGTGATGAAAAGCTCCTTCGCGTCCATTTCACCGAGGCCCTTGAATCGCGTGATCTGCACGCCGCGCTTGCCCACTTCCTTCACCGCCTCGAGGATTTCCGGGATGGAAAAGATCGGGCGCTTTTTCTGGCTGTCGCCCTCGCCTTCGAGCAACTCGAAGAGCGGTTTGTCGGCGGCGCGATATTGGTCGATGGAGAGCCCCTTGCGCTCGAGCTTGTTGAGCAATTCCGCGACGGCCTTGCTTTCGTGCAGCTCGACGTGGATGCACCGGCGGCGGTTGACCGTTCCGGCGGTCGCGGCCTTGGCGGCGGGCTTTTCGGCCGGAGCGCCATTCGCGCCCTCGGCTTCGGCTTCCTCCGCCGGTTCCTCGCCAAAGACGCGCAGGTCGACATTTTCTTTCGCGAATTCGTGGAGCTGATTATCGGTCTCGAAATAATGGACCGTCTCCAGGTTGCCTTCGCGCACCTTGACGAGATGGCGGGGCAGTTCATGCGTGCGGGCGTTGCGCTTGGCCAGGTAATCGCCGAAATCGCCGCCATGCCGGGCAATCGCGCGCGTGAACTTGTCGAGCGATTCGAGCATGTCGAGGATTTCGACCAGCGCGTTGTCGGCGATGACTTTGTTGTCGGCCAGATTCTTGAGCTGCACGTCGTCGCTGCCGAATTTGATCAGCATTTTGTTGAGCTGCGTTTCGCCCTCTACGTATTCCTCGCGCTTCTTGCGCTTGATCTGGAAGAGCGGCGGCTGCGCGATATAGACGAAGCCTTTCTGGATGAGCTCGGGCATCTGGCGGAAAAAAAAGGTCAACAGCAGGGTGCGGATGTGCGAGCCGTCGACGTCCGCGTCGGTCATGATGATGATCTTGTGGTAGCGGAGGCGTTCCAGGTTGAACGCGCCTTCGCCGCCATCGCCGATGCCGGTGCCGACCGCAACGATGAGGTTTCGCACCTCGGCGTTCTGGAGAACTTTGTCGAGACGCGCCTTCTCGACGTTGAGGATCTTGCCCTTGATCGGGAGAATGGCCTGGTTGTGCCGGTTGCGGCCCTGCTTGGCCGAGCCGCCGGCCGAATCGCCCTCGACGATGAAGAGCTCGGAATCCTCTGGATTGCGGCTGGAGCAATCGGCCAGCTTGCCGGGCAGGCCGCCGCCGGAGAGCGCGGTTTTGCGCACGGCTTCACGGGCGCGGCGGGCCGCTTCATTCGCGCGGGCGGCGTTGAGCGCCTTGTCGATGATGCGCTTGGCGATGCCGGGGTTGCCGTCGAAGAAACTCATCAGGCTTTCGTAGGTCGCGGAGGAAACGATGCCTTCCACTTCGGGCGAGAGGAGCTTCACCTTGGTCTGGGACTCGAACTTCGGGTCGGGATGGAGCAGCGAGATGACGGCCACGAGGCCTTCCCGGACGTCGTCGCCGGAGAGCGCGGGGTCCTTCGGCTTGAAGAGGTTGTTCTGCTTGCCGTACTGGTTGATCGCACGGGTCAGCGCGGAGCGAAAGCCGGCGAGATGCGTGCCGCCGTCGGGATTGGTGATCGTGTTGGTGAAGCATAGAATCTGGTCGGCGATGGAATCGTTATATTGGAAAACGATGTCGATCTTGATGGGGCGCTGCACGTCGTTGACGAGGAGGGCGTTTTCCTTGACGCGCGAGATGCGCACCGGCTTGGGGTGCACCACCTGCTTGTTTTTGCCGAGCTGCTTGACGAATTCCTCGATGCCGTCCTTGTAGTAGTAGCGTTCCGTTTCCGACTTTTCGATCCGCTCGTCGGTGAAGACGATTTCGAGGCCGGGGTTGAGGAACGCGAGCTCGCGCAGGCGGCCCACGACGAGTTCCTTTTTGAACTCGATCGTATCCTTGAAGATTTCGGTGTCGGGCTTGAAGGTGATGAGCGTGCCGGTCGATTTGCTCTTGCCGATGACTTCGAGCTTCTTGGTCGTTTTGCCCCGCTCGAATTCCATGTGGTAGACCTTGCCGTCGCGCGAGACTTCGACTTCGAACCATTCCGAGACCGCGTTGACGCACTTCGCTCCGACGCCGTGTGTGCCGCCGGAAAAGACGTAGCCGCCCTGGCCGTATTTGCCGCCGGAGTGGAGCGTGGTCAGCACCATTTCGACGCCGGGGATTTTGTAAATGGGATGGATGTCGACCGGGATGCCGCGGCCTTCGTCGCGGATGGAAATGGAACCGTCGACGTGAACGGTGACTTCGATTTTCTTGCCGTAGCCCGCGAGATGCTCGTCGATGGAGTTGTCGAGCACCTCGGAAATGCAATGGTGCAGCGCCCGCTCATCGGTGCCGCCGATGTACATTCCGGGCTTTTTGCGGACCGCTTCCAGGCCCTCCAGCTTGCCTAATTTCGAGGCGTCGTAGGAGCCTTCGCCCGCGCCGGAATTGAAATCGATGAAGTCGTCACCACCGTCGTTGGAACCTGGTTTTTTCGGGTCTGCCATAAGCAGAAAATCTTAGCCGAAAAGCGCATTTTTTCACAACAAGTAATGCGGTTATTTTGCGGCTGATTTTTAGACAGGATTAACAAGATTAACAGGATGGGAAAGACATTCAGATATTAACAGAAAAACATGAAATCATGAAAACAGGAAGAAGGCGGAAAATTCACTCAAGGAAATCGGATTCTACTCTCCTGATTCTTTCATGTATTTCATGAGTTCATGTTTTCCTGTTAAAAGGCTTGATTACCCAAGGTGGGGCCACGTCTCGCGGGTCCTATTGGTCCCATCAGTCCTGTACGTCCTATTCCCTTACCGCGACTGATTCCAAGCTTCGGTGGCGTAGCGATCTCGTTCCAGATCAGCGGCTCGTGCAGCCTCTGTGACGGTGAGTTCGCCGCGGTGCAGGGCAAGCTCCAAATTTTTGGCGAAAGCAGGGGCAAAAGCCTGGCGAAGAGCGGTATTTTGCCTTGGATCAGGCAGAAGGATGCTGCCCTGGTGGAGCAGGCCTTCGCGCGTCCGGCGTTGGGCGGCTCCGCTGAGTTTGCTCGCACCGGCCACGATGTCGAAACGGACCGCTTTCTGGAAGCAGGCTTCCGACTCCACGGCTTGCGCGGCCGGCGTTAGTTCGCTGATGATACCGCAAGCCTTCAGCGCGGCCTGCACACCGAGGTGAATTTTGCAGTAGCTGTCCGGCATCGACAGCTCCATCCATGGATGGGCGCGAGGCAGGACGATAGTATAGGTGACATCATGCGCGTGATCGACCAGCCCCCCGCCGGTGTAGCGGCGGACGAAGGGACGCTCTTCCGCCAGCGCCGCAGGCTGGAAATAGCCGAGGCTCACCGCCGGAACGCTCCACTCGTAGATGCGCAGGACCGGTTCGCGCACTTCGCGCAAAAGCGCCTCGTCGACGGCCATGTTCCGCGCCGGGGACGCCGCGCCGTGAATAAGAAGACGCCAGGAGGTCATCGTTGAATCCACGTACAAAAATACATCCGGTCTACTTTTTCGACAGCCGCATTAAAATGGCATAGAATCAGTCACAGGACTCCGCTGCGGGACGACGGTTGGCGGTTGCGAAGCAAGTGAAGGATTAGGCTTAGGCTGGGGAGTGGCTCGCTGGGCATCCGTGGGGTCGGGCGGACAAACACCCATGGCCATCGCGGCGAGGCCGAGCGGTGCCATGATCAAGCCGCCATTTTCATTACTGGTTGGTGGCAGCTGCGGGTTGAAGTCGGGATCGCTTTTGATAAACTGAGTTTCTTGGTCCGTGACTTGAGGCTGGGACGTCGCGCATCCACTCAATGGAATCACGCAGAGGAGCAAAAGACCGGGCCGATGGAGCCACATGAATACAATGGATGGCACATTTCAGGCGAGAAGACAAGATTTCGCCGACGACTGAGCTCGCACCTCACCGCTACTGAAAGAAGTTCTCAATTCCGTTCTTCGCCTTGTCGAGAATCGAATCGTGCGGCTTCTTCACCGGCTCGGCGCCGATGCGGACGAGGAACGGAATCGCGACTTTCCACGCTTCCTTGTCCTCGATGGGGCTGTAGGCCTTGTTCTTGGGGTTGGACCAGCCGGAGCCCGCCGCGATGAACCAGCAATCGCAGTCATTGCCGGCGTCCTTCATGCGCTGCTGAAAATCGAGCACGGCGTCGTGCGTGGTCACCGGATCGTTGAGCGGATAGACAGCACAAAGCGCCGCGTAAAACTTATCAACGAGGTGATCGCTGCCTTCGATCGGGCCGTAAAAGGTGATCGCGCCGTCGAGCGTTTTGTTTTCCTGCGCGGCCTGGAAGACATAGGTCGCGCCCGTGCCCCAGCCCATGGCGACAACGTGGCCGACCTCGAACTTCGGGCTCTCATGAAAGAAACGGATGCCGGCATCGACGGTCTTCATCACCGTGGCCGCGTTAAGATTGGCGATGAGATTGGCGAGGTCGCCCGGGTCGGTCGTCAGCTTGCCGTTGTAGATATCGACGGCGACGACGAGGTAGCCCAGCCCGGCGAGACGATCCGCTTCAGCCTTGGTGAAATCATCCAGGCCATAGGCATCGGGAACCAGGACGATGGCGACGGTGGGCGGCGTGGCGGGAATTGCGAGGTAGGCGAGGTCCTCCGCGCCGAAGTCGCTCAGCGTGATCATGCGCCCCGTCGGCTTGGCGGGAGAAGAATTGTTCGTATCCGCGGCGCGGCCCGGCACGGGCCAGGCGAGGATCAAAGCGGCGACGGTCAGCCAATTCCAAATTCGACAAGAAACCATGGAACCATCATAGGACGAATTCGACCCGTGCGACAAATAAGATCAGCAGGTAGCCGCCGCCGTGAGCGGTGGACCAGCCGCAAAAAGACTCCACGCTCTTACGAGCGCGGCTACGGGTTACGGAAACAGCCCGCGAATGGTCTTGCCGTCGACGACTTTCTGGATGCCGATGGACATCGCTGCCGTGCGGTTGTCGACGTTGTGCTTGCGCGCTTGCTTGAGCACGGTGTCGAGCGTGCGACCGAGGATGCGGTAGAGCTTGTCGAAAATTTCCGTCTCGGCCCAGAAGAAGCTCTGCAAATCCTGCACCCACTCGAAGTAGCTGACGATGACGCCGCCCGAGTTGCAGAGGATGTCGGGGATGACGAAGATTTCAGGGCGCTGGCGCAGGATCGCGTCGGCCTCGACGGTGGTGGGGCCGTTCGCGCCTTCGGCCAGGATGCGGCACTGGAGCTTGCCCGCGTTCTTTTCCGTGATGACGCGGTCCATCGCCGCCGGGATGAGAACTTCGCAGGGCTGGACGAGCAAGTCCTCGTTGGAGATTTTGTCGCCGCCGTTGAAGCCGGCCACGCTGCCGGTTTTCGCGACGTGGTCCTCCAGCGCGGCGAGGTCGAGCCCCTTCGGATTGTAGATGCCGCCGCTCACATCGCTGATGCCGACAATGCGCGCGCCGTACTTGGCCATGCCCGCTGCGGCGTAGCTGCCGACGTTGCCGAAGCCCTGCACGATCACGCGGCTGTCCTCCGGCATCTTCAGGAGTTCAATCACGCGATCGGCCAGAAACGCGACGCCGCGTCCGGTGGCTTCCTTGCGCCCGAGCGATCCGCCGATGCTGACCGGCTTGCCGGTGACGATACTGGGCACGGCATGGCCAATCTGGTGCGAATAGGTGTCCATGATCCACGCCATGGTCTGCTCGTTCGTGCCCATGTCAGGCGCCATCACGTCGGTCTGCGGGCTGATGAAGGGAATCATCTCACTGGTGTAGCGGCGCGTGACGCGCTCCAGTTCGCCAATGGAAAACTTCCGCGGGTCGATCGCCACGCCGCCCTTCGCGCCGCCGTAAGGCAGATCGGCCAGCGCGCATTTCCAGCTCATCCACATCGCCAGCGCGGCGACTTCGCCCAGCTCGACACTGGGGTTGTAGCGCAAGCCGCCCTTGGTCGGGCCGAGCGTCAGGTGATGCTGCACGCGATGGCCCTCGAAGACTTTCACTTCGCCCGTATCCATCCGCACCGGGATGGAAACGGTGACCATGCGCTTGGGGAGCTTGGTGCGCTCACGCAGCGGCTCCGGGATGTTCATGAAGTCGGCGACAGCGTCGAACTGGTCGCAGGCCATCTTGTAAACGGGATTGGAGAGGAGGTGTTTCATGACAGATGAATTTAGACGGAATTAACGGAATTACGGAATGAATTACGGAATGTTGACAGGAGGGACATGAAGGCCGATGAAGGGGGGAAATGTTTTGGACGGGATTACACAAGATTTGCAGGATTGCTGAGGGAGCCGCCGCGTCAGGAACGAGTTCCTGATTTCAGTCTCATGTCCTTCATGTTTCTCCTGTCTAAAATCGGTCTGCCTTCCTGTCTTGTCAAAACTCAGGCTGCTTTCGTCTTCTTATTATAATTATCGGCTATCTTGAGGAAATTCTTGAGCAGTTCCTTGCCATGACGCGTGAGGATCGACTCGGGATGAAACTGCACGCCGTGGATGGGAAATTCCTTATGCCGCACGCCCATGATTTCGCCCTCGGCGGTGTGGGCATTGACGAGCAGCACGTCGGGCATGGTCGGTGGATCGATGATGAGCGAGTGATACCGCGTGGCCTCGAAGGGGCTGGGCAGATCCGCAAAGACGCCACTGTTATCGTGCAGGATGGGCGACGTTTTGCCGTGCATGAGCCGTCCCGCGCGCACGACCGCGCCGCCATAAACGTGGCCGATGCATTGATGTCCCAGGCAGACGCCGAGCACGGGCAGCTTCGGCCCGATCTGCGCGATAACGTCGTTGGAGATGCCCGCTTCCTTCGGCGTGCACGGGCCGGGCGAAATGACCACGGCCTCGGGCTTGAGCGCCTCGATTTCCGCGACGGTGATTTCGTCGTTGCGCCTCACGACCGGCTCCGCGCCCAGCTCGCCGAAATATTGGACGAGGTTGTACGTGAACGAATCGTAGTTATCGATGATGAGGAGCATGGCTAGCTGAATCTAGACGGAACTCCTGCGGAGGGCAGTAACGGAATTACCAAATTTACGGAATTTCACGCGGCGCGCGCAAGCTTCGCGCGGGATTTCAATGGCTCGATCGAAATGCGCAGCCCGAGGCTTTCGATCACGTTTTTGAAAGTTCGAAGACGCGGATTTCCTTTCGACGATAGGGCTTCGTGAAGTGCTTGCCGACTGACAGAAGCCTTACGAGCGAGTTTGGCGAGGCCACCTTGGGCCTTTGCCACGAGCCGTACGGTGTTAAGTAGGGCCTCGACATCGTTGTCCTTTTCAAATTCTTCGACGGCGACTTCAATCGCGAGCTTGGCACTCTCGTGATCTTTAAGAAATTCCAGGTGAATTTTCTCGACCGGTACCGCGTAACTTTTGGTTCTTTTCGTCATCGATTGTCTTCCTGAAATGTTTTCCAATGTTGCCTGGCTGTCCTGATATCGCGTGCTTGCGATTTCTTATCTCCTCCCGTCAAAAGTAGAATCAACCTTCCGCGATAATCTCCGAAATAAATCCGATAACCTGGACCGAAAAAGAAACGCAATTCATAGAGGCTCTGATCGATCTTCTTGTAATCACCAAAATGTCCTTTTTCCAACCGCCCCACGCGGTCGACAATCCTGACGCGTGTTTTTTTATCGAGAGACTGCAACCAATCCTGGTACGGAGTCTTGCCGGGGCCGACTTGAAAAGCCTCCACCCTATATATCCCCAGCTTAAGCACGTCGTCCTTCTGGAATAAAAGCGTAAACTATACTTGACGGTTTGTCCATGCCCGCTTGCAAAGTTTTCAAAACAACTTCGCCATGGCGAGCGCCTTGAGCCCGGCCTTGGCTTTGTTGATCGATTCCTGGTATTCGCCGAGCGGCGTCGAGTCGGCGACCAAGCCGCCGCCGGCCTGGAGATACGCTTTGCCGTCTTTCAGCAGCACGGTGCGGATGGCGATGCATGAATCGAGATTGCCGGAGAAGCCGAAGTAGCCAACCGCCCCCGCGTAAGTGCCGCGGCACGTCGGTTCCATGTCGGCGATGATCTGCATCGCGCGAATCTTCGGCGAGCCGCTGACCGTCCCGGCGGGAAACGTCGCGCGCATCACGTCGTAGGCGGAGTGGCCCGGCGTCAGCTCGCCCTCGACGTTGGAAACGATGTGCATCACGTGCGAGTAGCGCTCGGTGATCATGAAATCGGTCAGCCGCACGGTGTTGAATTTGCAGACGCGCCCCACGTCGTTGCGGGCGAGATCGACGAGCATGACGTGTTCCGCGCGCTCCTTCGGATCGGCCAGCAACTCCGCCGTGAGCCGGTCGTCTTCCTCGGGCGTCTTGCCGCGCGGACGAGTTCCTGCGATAGGCCGAATCTGCACCTTGCCCTCCTCGCAGCGCACATGCAGCTCCGGAGACGAACCGACCAGCGCCATGCCGCCGAGCTTGAGAATGAACATATACGGCGACGGATTGATCAGCCTCAGCGCGCGATAGAGATGAATGGCCGAGGCATCGAATGGCACCTCGAAACGCTGCGACGGCACGACCTGGAAAATGTCGCCCGCGCGGATGTATTCCTGCATCGCCTCGGTCATTTTGACGTACTGGTCGCGCGTCATGTTGATTGCGGGATCAAGCGGCTCGACATCGGTGAAAACCGGCAGCAATCGCCCCGGCACGGCGCGCGAAAGCCGGGCTTCGATCTCCTCGATCTTCGCGACGGCCTCATCATAAGCGCGATCGGCGTGGGTCGGATCGGTCACATGCGCGTTGGCGACGATTTTGATCCGGCGTTCGAGGTGGTCGAAAATCAGCAGCGTGTCGGTGATGAAGAAATAGGCGTCGGGCACGCCGAGGTCGTCCTTCTTCGCGCGAGGCACGGTGGGCTCGAACTGCGTGACGGCCTCGAAGCCCAAGTACCCGACCGCACCGCCGTAAAAGAGCGGCAGATTTTCCGTCGGCACGGGCCGATAACCGGCCATAAGGCGTTCGAGTTCGTGCAGCGGATCGTCCGCGATTTCATAAGCGCGCTGCTCTGCGCCTTCGCGCAGCGTGATCTTTTTACCGTGCGCCTGGAAGATCAGGTGCGGGCTCGCGCCGAGAAACGAATAGCGCGCAAATTTGTTGCCCTTTTCCACCGACTCGAACAGGAAGGAGTGGTCGCCCGTGTCGATTTTCTGGAAGGCGGAAACCGGCGTTTCCATGTCGGCGATGATCTCGCGATAAACCGGGATCAGGTTGCCGCGATGGGCCAGTTCGCGGAAGCTTTCGCGGGAGGGGGAAAGACGGGCGTGCATGTACGTAAAAGCAAATGAGCTAAGGTGTAAGCCTACGCTTGCTCTGGGGACGGGACAATCAAAATGGGTGCGATGTCAGAGGGAAATTTTAGACAGGATTAACAAGATTAAGAGGATCGAAAAGGCAGGCTGAGCCTAAAAGAGAGAGACATGAATCGCATAAAGAAAAAACATCAATGCTAAGAAGTCTTTTTCATGTCCTTCATGTTTCTCCTGTCCAAAAATCCCGTTAATTACGTCATTTTTTTCCTACATCACAATGCCTTCGCACGAAGGAAAACGAATCCGCAGGCCCGGCACGAGCGACACGGAACGGCCGGACTGCACCTCCAGGATCGGCGCGCCGGCGGGCGGTGTGCTGCTCCATGTCTGGTTCGAGTTGTTTTTCAGGCCCCACACATCGGGCTTTTTCGGGTGCGGGACCATCTCGGCCCAGACCTCGGAATAATCGTTGCGGCGGTTGGGGTCGAGATGATGCGGATAGAGAAGCGTATCCTGGTTGAGCACGATGGAATGGCGGCCGATCAACAGGCGCAGCGGCGGGATGGGCGCTTCATGGCAGAACCAGCATTTTTGATCCACGAGCGGCGTCGGTGCGTTGCCCTCGTCGGCGAGAAAGTTCTCCGCGCCGCATTTGTGGCAGTAATAGATCTGGTCGCGCATCCGGCTAAAGACCGTGCGCCATTCGCTTTCGCGCACCCGCGCCGCCGGATCGCGCAGGCCCTCGGTAAACGCGCGCGTGAAAATGTCGCGCACATAGCCGGGGTACAAATTCCAGAACAGCGTGGCGTTGTTGTGCACGCCCGGCACCGGCCGGTTCGCGCCGTGCTTGGGATCGAAAATGAACAGCGCGTCCGTGCCATAGAGCTTCTTCATCGCGGGCAGGTCGAGAACGGGAAATTCGCGTTCGCGCCGCCCCTCGAGCGGATGGTGCACCATGAACATGTAGAACAAAATCACCGCGAGCGAATAGAGATCGGTGTTGATGTTCGGCTTGCCCTCTTCGCGCACGATCTCCGGCGCCATGAAGCGGAGCGTGCCGAGCACGTCGCTGATGTTTTCGCCATCCACGGCCAAGTTGTCGTTGTCGCAGATCGAAATTTCGCCCGTG
>Ga0116229_10007731_pt1 | contig 16902 bp, 14 predicted proteins | sample S1TSphgellanicum_3_FD_87313 | JGI IMG/M metagenome (GOLD analysis project Ga0116229, IMG submission 87313) | Host-associated microbial communities from peat moss isolated from Minnesota, USA - S1T2_Fc - Sphagnum magellanicum MG | ecosystem: Host-associated > Plants > Peat moss > Unclassified...
GACAGCAGCACGATCGGCAGCAGCATCTGCCAGCCGAGCCAGGCACACAGTGCCGCCAGCAGCTTGAAATCCCCGTACCCCATGCCCTCCTTGCCGGTCAGAAGCCGAAACACGTGATACAGCCCCCACAGCGACAGGTAGCCGACGGCGGCGCCGCCGATCGCGCTGACCGGGTCGCGCGGCAGGTTGGTCGACGCCGACGCCCAGCCGGTCAGGCTGGCGAGCAGCGCCAGCCACAGCAGCGGCAACGTCAGCGAGTCGGGTAGCAGCTGCGTGTCCAGGTCGATGAATGTGAGGGCGATCAGGAACCACGTGACGAGCACGGCGCAACCACATTCCCACCCGACTCCAAACCGCCAGGCGACTACGGCGGTGGCCAGCCCGGTGAGCAGCTCGACCGCCGGATACCGCAGGCTGATCCTGGCCTGGCACTGCGCGCAGCGGCCGCGCAGTGCCAGGTAACTGAGCACGGGGATGTTGTGAATTGCGCGGATCGGCGCCTGGCAGGCGGGGCAGCCCGACCGCGGCACCAGCAGGTTGAACGGCCGATGCGCGCCGCCAACGATCGCGCTCTGCTCCTGCCATTGGCGCTCGAGCATGATCGGCAGGCGGTAGATCACGACGTTCAGAAAGCTGCCAACGATAAGGCCGACGAGCAGCGCTACCGACATGAAGGCGGCGGGCGATTGCGCCAGCAGCTCGAGCACGGGCCTGGCCTGGCCGACGACTCTAGCCGACGACGGAACCGAGCTTGAAGATCGGCAGGTACATCGCGATCACCAGTCCGCCGACCAGCACGCCGAGGATCGCCATGATCAACGGTTCCAGCAGGCTGGACATGCTGTCGACCGCGGCATCGACGTCATCCTCGTAGAAGGTCGCGACCTTGCCGGACATGGTATCGAGCGCGCCGGACTCTTCGCCGACCGCGATCATCTGCACCACCATGTTGGGGAACAGGCCGGTGTTCTCCATGGCGCGCTGCAGGCGCTGGCCGGTCGCGACCTCGTCGCGCATTCTCATGACCCCGTCCTCGTAGACGATGTTGCCGCAGGCACCGGCGACCGAATCGAGCGCCTCCACCAGCGGCACGCCGGCGGCGAACATCGTGGACAGCGTGCGCGCATAGCGCGCGATCGCGGCCTTGTTGAGGATCGGCCCGATGATCGGCAGCTTCAGCGACACTCGGTCGAGCACCTGGCGCATCTTGCGTGAGCGCTTGTAGAAGTAGATGAACGTCCAGGCTCCGCCGCCAACAATGAGCGCCAGCAGGATGCCGTAGTGCTGCACGAATTTCGATATGCTGATTATCAGCTGGGTGAAGGCCGGCAGATCGGCGCCGAAGCTCTTGAACAGTTCCTCGAACTGCGGGATCACGAAGATCAGCAAGATCACGGTCACGATCACCGCGACCACCAGCACCGCGGCCGGATAGAACAGCGCCTTCTTGACCTTCTTCTTGACCGATTCGCTCTTTTCCTTGTACGTCGCGACCTTGTCGAGCAGCCCTTCCAGGGCGCCGGCCTGCTCGCCGGCCTCCACCAGGTTGACGAACAGGTCATCGAAGTACAGCGGATGCTTGGCGAGCGCCTCGTGCAGCGAGGTGCCGCCCTCCACCTCGGCCTTGATCTCCAGCACCAGCTTCTGCATCGACGGTTTGTCATGGCCGGTGCCGATGATCTCGAACGCCTGCACCAGCGGAATCCCGGCCCCGAGCATAGTCGCCAACTGGCGGCTGAAGATCGCGATGTCTTCGGCCTTGACCTTGCCGCCACTGCGAAACGCGGTCGATTGCTTCTTGATGCGGGTCGCGACCACGCCCTGGCGGCGCAGGTCGGCCTTGAGCGACTGCTCGTTCTGCGCTACCGCTCGGCCCTTGATGCGCTGGCCCTTGCGGTCCATACCCTCCCAGTTGAAGGAGATGTCCTTCTTGATGGTGCGAATTGCGGTGGTGGATTGCGCCATGGCTGTATTTCCGTTTGCTAGCCCGTCACTCGATGGTGACGCTGTTGATTTCTTCCAGGCTGGTCATGCCGTTCCTGACCTTCTCCAGGCCCGAACGGCGCAGGTCCCAGACCCCTTCGCGGGCCGACTGCTTGGTGATGTCCAGCGCGTTGCCGCCAGTCATGATGATGCGGCCGATCTCCTCGCTCACTTCCATGACCTGGTAGATGCCGACGCGACCCTTGTAGCCGTCGGTGCAATTGCCGCAGCCCTTGGGGCCGTAGATCTTGATGCCAGTAGCGATGTCGCTCTCCTGGAAGCCTTCCTTGCGCAACGCCTCTGCGGGCACGTCGAGCAGTTGCTTGCATTGCGAGCACAGGCGGCGCGCCAGGCGCTGCGCGATGATCAGGCTCACCGAGGTCGCGATCGCATACGGCTTCACGCCCATGTCGACCAGGCGCGTCAGGGTCTGCGGGGCATCGTTGGTGTGCAGCGTCGATAGCACCAGGTGGCCGGTCTGGGCCGCCTTGATCGCGATTTCGGCGGTCTCCAGGTCGCGCACCTCGCCGACCATCACGATGTCCGGATCCTGGCGCAGGAAGGCGCGCAACGCGGAGGCGAAGGTCAGGCCGACCTTGTTGTTGACGTTGACCTGGTTGACGCCAGGGAGGTTGATTTCCGCCGGATCCTCGGCGGTGGAGATGTTGAGATCCTCGCGATTGAGGATATTCAGCCCGGTGTACAGCGACACGGTCTTGCCGCTGCCGGTCGGGCCGGTCACCAGGATCATGCCCTGCGGCTTGGCCAGGTGCTTGAGGTAAAGTTCCTTCTGGAACGGCTCGTACCCGAGCGCCTCGATGCCGAGCATCGCCTGCGATGGATCCAGGATACGCAGCACGATCTTCTCGCCATACAGCGTCGGGCAGCTGCTGACGCGAAAGTCGATGGCGCGGGTCTTCGACAGCCGCATCTTGATGCGTCCGTCCTGCGGTACGCGCCGCTCGGCAATATCCAGCCGCGCCATCACCTTCAGTCGCGCAGCGATCTTGCCGGTGAGCTGGACCGGGGGCTGCGCGACCTCTTTCAGTACGCCGTCCATCCGCAGCCGCACACGGAACAGCTTCTCGTACGGCTCGAAGTGCACGTCCGAGGCGCCGCGCCGGATTGCATCCAGCAGTACCTTGTTGACGAAGCGCACGATCGGTGCGTCCTCGACATCGTCGCGTGTGACTTCACTGCCGCCGTCCTCATCGCCGCCGCTGACCTCGAGTGACTCGAGGTCCACCGCCTCGTCGTCGCCCAGGTTCGGCAGCTGGGCATCGAACTGCTCGATGGCCTTGTCCAGCTTGCGCTGCAGCTTGTCGTCCTCGACGACGATGGCTTCCACCGCGAGGCTGGTCTGGAACTTGATCTCGTCGATGGCATGCAGGTTGGTCGGGTCGGCGACGCCCAGGAACAGGCGCTTGCCGCGCTTGAACAGCGGCAATACGCGGTGCTTGGCGAGCAGCTTGTCGGAGACGGTGCGCACCGCCTCCAGGTCGACGCTGAGCGAGTCGAGGTCCAGCAGCGGCACACCGTATTCGGCGGCCGCCGTGATGGCGATATCGCGCGCCTTGACGACGCCGCCAGCGATCAACTGGGTGACGAAGCTGGTCTTGCCCCTGGCGGCAGCCTCGAGCGCCGCATGCATGCCGGACTCATCGACCACCCCGTCCTGGACCAGGCGCTGGGGGAGACCGCCCAGGCCGGATCGCAGCGGACTGATAGCCAAAGAATCGTTATCATTCATGGAGTTATTGGGGGAACGCGTCTATGGAAACGTCCTAGTCTACTCAGTTGGGCTGCGCGGGCAATGTCAAATATCCGCCGGATGGTTGCATATCGGGCTCCCGTGCTGCGTGACTAATTTCCCAAAAGGGCAAAGCTCCGCCGTGCCGGCGCAGGGCCTGCGCTGGGCGGGTTTCAGATCACGCGTGGCAACTGGACGGCAGGTACTGCGGCTTGACCGTGGTGCCACCACCGGCAGTCGCACCTGGCGCTATCGTAATCGTGCCGGTAGCTATGGTCGTTGAGGCAAGACCGCAGATCCATACTATGTCGTTGTTCGCATTGGTATAGGCGGTCAGGCCCAGTACGTTCTGCCCGGCTTTGAGCGCCGAGGCGTTGGCCTGGTTTCCATAGGTGATCACGATGTTGCCGCTGTTGCTGGTGACGCTGGTGACGTACTTGCCAGTCGAGGCGGTCAGCCCCGCCGCGGTCAGGTTGGCCGTGGTCGGAAAGACGGCGTACACCGCATAGTATTCGGCCACGGCGGTCTTCCAGCCGTCCGCCAGGCTCAGACCTTCGGTGACCTGCGCGCGTACGGTGTAGTTCTGGTACGCCGGGATGGCAATCGCCGCCAGGATCCCGATGATCGCAACCACGATCATCAATTCGATCAACGTGAACCCTTGCTGCAGCGTCTTCATCGCGTTCCCTCCAGAATGTTGAAGGCGAAATATTTTTTTTTTGGATTTTCACTGTGGCGTCGGGTTGATCAAATCCTATTTAACAGAAGAGGCCCCTTTCGCGGGCAAAGGGGCCTCCGTTCATCAAGACCTGGATTCAGGTCACATTAAGCATGGCAGCTGGTCGGCAGGTACTGCGCGGCGACAGTCGTACCGCCACCGGCAGTCGCGCCTGGCGCGATCGTGAGCGTACCCGTCGCCACCGTCGTCGAGGCCAGACCGCAGATCCATACGATGTCGTTGTTCGTATTCGTATACGCGGTCAGACCGAGGACCTTGGTCGCGATATTGGCATTGGCCTGGTTGCCGTAGGTGACAGTGATGTTGCCGCTGGCGCTTTGAACACTGGTCACATACTTGCCGGTCGAGGCCGTCAGGCCCGCAGCCTGCAGCTGGGCGTAGGTCGGGAATACACCGTTCTGGGCGTAGTACTCCGCCACGGCCGTCTTCCAGCCGTCGGCCAGATTCAGACCTTCCGTGACCTGTGCGCGCACGGTGTAGTTCTGATACGCCGGGATCGCAATCGCCGCCAGAATTCCGATGATCGCAACCACGATCATCAACTCAATGAGTGTGAAACCTTTTTGCATCGTCTTCATGTTCATGAACCTCTAGGCTCCAAGTAGCTGAATGGTGTGCGGCCATGCAGCCGCTGATGAGAGAGTCTGCAATGAGCATGCCATGCCTTCGATATTCGGTAATCGTCTGTTTTCCCTGACGTTTATAGCCGACAGTGTTAGATCTGATGTCGGTACTGCCGGCGCATGATGACGAGCGCTGGCGGTGATTGTCAGCATGTGACGCTGCGCGTCACCTGCGGCACCCGCTACTTGATGCCGAGCTTCTTGACCCGGTAGCGCAGCGCCCGAAAGCTCATGCCAAGCAGCTTCGCGGCGGCGGTCTTGTTGTACCGCGTCTGCTCCAGCGCCTTGACGATCGCAGCGCGCTCGATGTCTTCGAGCTGGTCTCCAAGTGCGCCAGCGCCCACTGGGGGCGGCGCGGGTAGCGGCACGGCCAGCGGCTGGGCGGCCCTGGTGTCTGCGGGCGCGGACTCGCCCGCGACTGCGGCCACGGGGCTGCGCAGCTTCAGGTCTTCGATGTCGATGATCCCCGAGACCGACAGTGCGATGGCGCGCTCGAGGATGTTCTCCAGTTCGCGCACGTTGCCTGGAAAGGCATAGCGCTGCAGCGCCGCGCGTGCCGCCGGCGTGGCCTCGGGCAGTTGCGCGCCAATACGCGCCGACAGTCGCCGCAACATCGCGTCGACCAGTTCGGGGATGTCGTCGGCGTGCTCGCGCAGCGCCGGCACGCGGATTTCGATGACGTTGATGCGGTAATACAGGTCCTCGCGGAAGCGGCCGAGCGCCACCAGTTCAGCCAGGCTCTTGTGCGTCGCTGACAGCACGCGCACGTCCACTGGCTGCTCGCGCTGCTCGCCGATCGGACGTACGGTCTTCTCTTGGATGAGCCGCAGCAGCTTCACCTGCATGTGCAGCGGCAGGTCGGCGACCTCATCCAGGAACAGCGTGCCGCCCTCGGCGCCCTGTACCAGTCCGGGCTTGTCGGCGATCGCACCGGTGAAGCTGCCGCGCTTGTGCCCGAACAGCTCGCTCTCCATCAGCTCCGAGGGTATCGCACCGCAGTTGACGGCGACGAACGGCGCATCGGCGCGCGCGCCGCTGTCGTGGATCAGCCGCGCGACCAGCTCCTTGCCGGTACCCGATTCCCCGGTGATGTGCACCGGCGCCTGGCTACGCGCTACACGGTTGATCAGCTCGCGCAGCGCCGACATCGCGGGCGAGTGGCCGAGCAGCCGTGGCTCCGGCGTCGGTCCGGCCGCGGCCACGTCGCGCCGGTCGCCGAGCTTGATGGCCTTGGCGACCAGTTTGCGCAGCACGCCAAGGTCGAGCGGCTTGGAGACGAAATCGAAGGCGCCGAGCTTGAGCGCGCGTACCGCGGATTCGACATTGCCGTGGGCGCTGATGACCGCAACCGGCACATCGGGGTGGCGCTCCTGGATCCAGGCGACCAGATCGAGGCCGTCGCCGTCGGGCAGGCGCATGTCGGTCAGGCACAGGTCGAAACGGCGCTCGGCCAGCTTGGCGCGCGCGCCGGCCAGATCGGCCGCCGAGTCCGTGGCCAGGTTCATGCGGCTCAAGGTCAGCGCCACCAGCTCGATCAAGTCGGGCTCGTCGTCGACCAGCAGCACGGTGGGCTTGAGGGAGGTATCCACGTCTATGGCTGCTCTTCGCTCCAGCGGCTCGGGTCGGAAAACACGATGCGGAAGATGCTACCCCCGCCGTCACGCGCCTCATACAGCAGGGTTGCCCCGTTGGCCTGTCCGAGCTCACGCGCCAGGAACAGGCCGAGTCCGGTGCCGTGCTGCGCACGGGTAAAGAACGGTTCGAACACGCGTTCCGCGTCCGCCGGCGCGATGCCAGGGCCGCGGTCAGCGACCTGCAGGAAGGGCCGTCCGACGCCGGCCAGGCGGCCGTAGCGCAGTTCGATCGGAGCCGCACCGGCGTGCGGCAATGCGTGCACGACGCAGTTCTGGCACAGGTTCCAGACAATCTGGTGCAGCTGGCTGCCATCGACTCGCAGCGCCACGTCCTCCGACTCCGGATCGATGATGAGCCGCTGTGCTGGCAGCTGCAGCGTGGCGCAGAACTCCTCGCGAAAGCGGTGCGCCCAGGCCGCGATCTGCAGCTTTTGCGGCCGCGGTGCTTCACGCCGCGACAGCTGCAGGATGTTGTCGATGATGGTGCTGACTCGAATGGAGTTGCCCCGCATGATCTCGGTCAGGCGGCGGTCGGCGGCGCTGAGTGCCGGGGATTCCGCCAGCAGCTGCGCCGCATGGCTCATGGCGCCGACCGGATTGCGGATCTCATGGGCAATGCTGGCCGACAGCCGGCCGAGCGCCGCCAGCTTGGTCTGCTGCACCTTGGCAGCCAGCTCGCCGGTATCCTCCAGGAACACGATTACCGGGGCCGGCTCGCTGTTGCCGAGCGGGGCGAAATGCGGTCGGATGACACGCGCACCGTCCGCGGCCACCAGCGTGCCGGCGTCGTTGCGCGTCATCAGCGTGTCTTCCGTGCGCCACGTGGACAGCAGGTACAACAGTCGCGGCGCGACTTCGCCCAGCAGCGCGCCAGGCACCGCGACGTTGTCGCCGAGCATGCGCGCGGCGGATTCGTTGATCAGCCGGATGCGCCCAGACGGGTCTACCACCAGGATGCTCTCGCGCAGTCGCTGCACGATGTACTGCGACAGCTGCGCGAGGTTCGCCAGGTCGAGCTCCTGGCGGCGAACCAGCGCCTCGCTCTCGCGCAGTCGATTGGATACCGGCCAGGCCATCAGCGCGACCAGGAACACGACCGCGCCGAGCAGGCCGGCCAACGTATAGTCGTAGGTGTCGGCGTTGCCGGCGATGACCGCCAGGATCTGCTGCAGCAGCAGGCCGAGTGTCGCGAGCGCGGCGACGCCCAGCGTGGCGCGCCCTTCGGCCAGCAGCGCCATCGCGCCGACGGGAATCACCAGCAGGATGCCCAGGCCGCTCGATACCCCGCCGCTGCAATAAAGAAGAGAACTGATCGCCGCGGTATCGAGCAGGGTGTGCACCAGCACCAGCGTGTGCGCCTGGCGCCAGCGTCCCTTGCCGCCAAACGCCATGAGGGCACCGAGCACCCAGTAGACCGCGCAAACCAACAGGAACAGCGGCGGGTCGCTGCCACCCACGGTGGGCGTCGGCCGCGTGACCGCGAACAGGATGAACAGGACCGGTGGTAGCAGCAGCCGGTACAGATTGGCCAGGCCGACCACGCGCCACGCCAGGTCGCTGCCGTAAGCCGCGGCGCCCGACGAAGGCGGCAACGGCAGCGGCGCTGATTCAGGCGGGGCTTGCGCGGCAGGATGCATTGAAACTGTCCTGGAAGTCCGCACTCTAAGCATTCAGGCCGTGTTCACGACGCACATGTCAACCTTTATTCGGATAGGTCGTTACCATGCAGCATATGACTAATCAGCGACTTAAACTGCGAACCTGGTCGGTTCTGGGACTGGCGGCACTACTGGTAGCCTGCGAGGCGCCGCCGCCTCGACGAACCGTCGTGGCATCGGAACCGGTGCCCCCTCGCATCATGGTTTATCCCGCACAGGGCCAGAGCCCTGAGCAGCTGGAGCGGGACCGTTACGATTGCCACGTCTGGGCAGTGCAGCAGACGGGCTTCGACCCCAGCCGCCCGGGCCTGCCGCCCGGAGAGCGGGTGGTGGTAGAGCCCGCCAACCCGCCGGGCGCGGGCACCGCAGTCGGGGCTATCGCCGGGGCAATCCTGGGCGCGGCGCTGGCCGGTCCGCGCGACGCCGGATTTGGCGCTGTGTTCGGCGGTGTTACCGGCGCCGCCATTGGTGCCTCGAGCGATGTCAACGCGCAGGCCCAGGCCAATGCAGAGCAGGCGCGGCTGGACCAGGGCTACGCGCGCAGCCAGGCGGCAGCAGATAACTACCGGCGCGCGATCAGCGCCTGCCTGGACGCACGCGGCTACAAGACCGCGTAAGGCTGATCGAGGTGACTTCGTCCGCGTGAGGTGACTACGTCCATGACTACGTCTACATCTACGTCTGCATCCATTAAGAACGCTTCATCCTCATGGATCCTGTTGGCCGCGCTGGCGGTGCTGGCCGTTGGCGCGACAGCCGCAAGCCATGCCGAGGAGCCACGGCACGATGCGCCCCGTGAACAGTTCGATCGCGGCCGGGTTGACGCCGGGCGCGGGCCGGTGCGCGGCGAGGTGCTCGATAACCGCTACAACCACGGCCACTATTACCCGCCTGCCGGCGCCGTGGTGCGCACGCTGCCGGGCGGCTACCGGCCGTATTACTACGGTGGCAGCCGCTTCTATTTCTCCGGCGGCATCTGGTATGCGCCCGGCCCGTATGGATTCATCGTCACGCGCCCGCCGGCGGGACTGTTCCTGACGGTGCTGCCGCCGTTCTATACCACCGTGTGGGTGGGCGGCGTGCCGTACTACTACGCCGACAATGTGTACTACCAGTGGCAGCCCGCCCAGAACGGTTATGTGGTCGTCGATCCGCCCGCTGGCGCGGATCAGCCGGGCGCACCGCCGGAAGCACCGGCGGATGATTTCTTCATCTACCCGAGGAACGGGCAGACCAAGGAGCAGCAGGCGGCGGACCAGTACGAATGCCACAACTGGTCCAAGAGCCAGACCGGCTTCGATCCGACGCAGCAGGGCGGTGGGGTGCCGCCGGATCAGACTGGTTCGCGCCGCGAACAGTATCAGCGCGCAATGACCGCGTGCCTCGAGGCGCGCGGCTACAGCGTCAAGTAACCTTAAGACCACGCGGCGCGCTGGCCTCGGCCGCCGGATTCCGCGACAATCGGGAGCTTTTGGGCTCCCGGATGGTCGCGAATGAACCTGCACGAATATCAGGCGAAGAAACTCCTCGCCAGCTACGGCGTTCCGGTGCCGGAGGGGCGCGTCGCGAGCAGCGCCGACGAGGCGGTCGCGGCAGCCGAGGCGCTCGGCGGCCAGGCGTGGGTGGTCAAGGCACAGGTACACGCGGGCGGTCGCGGCAAGGCCGGGGGCGTTACGCTGGCGCGCGATGCCGCGCAGGTACGCGCGGCGGCGGCGGGCATGCTGGGCCGGCGGCTGGTCACCAAGCAGACCGCGGCGGGTGGACTACCGGTCGAGCGCGTCTACGTCGAGGCCGGATCGGACATTGCGCGCGAGCTGTACCTGAGCCTGACCCTCAATCGTGAGCGCGGGCGCATCGCGGTAGTGGCCTCGGCCGCCGGCGGCATGGATATCGAGGAAGTCGCGCACCGCACGCCCGAGCAGATCCTGTCGGTGACCGTGCATCCGGCCAGCGGCCTGGAACCGTTTCAATGCCGCCAGCTGGCGTTCGCCCTGTCGCTGGCACCAAGACAGATCGAGCAGTTCCAGTCGATCGTGAAGGGTCTTTATCGACTGTACCTCGAGCGCGATGCCAGCCTGATCGAGATCAACCCGCTGATCGTGACCCGTGGCGGCGAGCTGATGGCGCTCGATGCCAAGATCGATATCGAGGCCAATGCGCTGTTCCGGCAAGAGGACATGGCGGCGCTGCGCGATCCGGGGCAGGAGGATCCGATGGAGCTGCGCGCGAGCGAGCACGACCTGAACTACGTCTCGCTCGACGGCAACATCGCCTGCATGGTCAATGGCGCCGGCCTCGCGATGGCGACCATGGACCTGATCAAGCTGCATGGCGGGCAGCCGGCGAATTTCCTGGATGTCGGCGGCGGCGCCACCAGCGATCGGGTGACCGCGGCGTTCCAGCTGATCCTGTCCAACCCACAGGTGCGTGCGATCCTGGTGAATATCTTCGGCGGCATCGTGCGCTGCGACCTGATCGCCGACGGCATCATCAATGCGGTGCAGAACGTCGGCGTCGCGGTGCCGGTGGTGGTGCGGCTGGAGGGTACCAACGCCCAGGCGGCACGCGAGCGGCTGGCGGCCAGCGGGCTGGCGATCATCGCCGCGCTCGATCTCACGGATGCAGCGAAGAAGGTCATCGCCGCAGCCAAGGCCGCTCCCCGCAAGGCCGCCTGAAGGATCCGGATGAGCATCCTCGTCAACCAGCGCACCCAGGTGATCTGCCAGGGATTCACCGGCAAGCAGGGTACCTTTCACTCACAGCAATGCATCGACTACGGCACGCGGCTGGTGGGCGGCGTGACGCCGGGCCGCGGCGGCGAGCGTCACCTCGAGCTGCCGGTATTCGACACCGTGCTCGATGCGGTGCGCGCCACCGGTGCCAGTGCCAGCATGATCTACGTGCCGGCGCCGTATGCAGCCGATGCGATCATGGAAGCCGCCGACGCCGGCATCGAGCTGGTGGTGTGCATCACCGAGGGCGTGCCGGTGAATGACATGGTGCGTGTCAAGGCGACCCTCGCGGGTTCGGGCACGCGCCTGATCGGACCGAACTGTCCAGGTATCATCACGCCCGGCGAATGCAAGATCGGCATCATGCCCGGGTTCATTCACAAGAAGGGCTGCGTCGGCATCGTCTCGCGGTCCGGCACGCTCACCTATGAGACCGTATTCCAGACCAGCAACAACGGCCTGGGGCAGAGCACCTGCGTCGGCATCGGCGGTGATCCGGTGCGCGGCATGAATTTCATCGACGTGCTCGAGCTGTTCGAGCGCGACCCGCAGACCGAAGGCATCATCATGGTCGGCGAGATCGGCGGCTCGGATGAGGAAGCGGCGGCGGAGCACATCCGGCGCTACGTCAGCAAGCCGGTGGTCGCCTACATCGCCGGCGTCACGGCGCCGGCCGGCAAGCGCATGGGTCACGCCGGCGCGGTGATCGCCGGCGGCAAGGGCACCGCGGCCGACAAGTACCGCGCGCTCGAGGCGGCGCGGGTGCGCACGGTAAAGTCGCCCGCGGAACTTGGCAGTGCGATGGCGGAGCTGCTCGGCAAGCGGCGCGCGCAGGTGTCCCGGCGGGTCGCAGCTGCACGGCGGGTGGCGACCGGCAGGGTGGCAACCGGCAGGGTGGCAACCGGCACGGTGGCCGGCGCCGGGGTGGCGTCGCGCAAGTCGGTGCGCAAGCCGGCGCGTAAACCCGTGCGCAAGTCAGCCCGCAAGCCAGTGCGCAAGGCGGCGCCCAAGCGGCCGCGCAAGCGGGCCCGGGCGCGCGCCAAGGCGCGGCGTTGAGTGGCGCGCCGCGACCCGCCGACTCGGCTTGAGCTCCGGTGGCGGCCACCGACAGACTGAAGATCGCGCTGGCGCAGGTGAACCTGCTGGTCGGCGATGTGCGCGGCAATCTCGAGCGCGTGATTGCCGAGGCGCGGCGTGCACACGATGCACTCTCCGCCGACCTGGTGCTGTTTCCGGAGCTGACGCTGTCGGGTTATCCGCCAGAGGACCTGCTGTTCCATCGGGGCTTGCGGCAGCAGATCGAGGACGCGCTGGCCGAACTTGCGCGGGCGGTGCCGCAGATCGGCGTGCTGGTGGGGTATCCGGAGTATGCCGACGATCGCATCTACAACTCGGCGCTGCTGCTGCGCGGCGGACACGTGCTGGCGCATCACCGCAAGGCGGTGCTGCCGAACTACAAGGTATTCGATGAGAAGAGATACTTTGCGCCGGGGAGCTCCGGGACGGTGGTGGATTTCGACGGCTGGCGGCTGGGACTGCTGATCTGCGAGGACGTTTGGGAACCGGGGCCGGTGCAGGCGGCAGCCGAGCTGGGTGCCGAGGCGCTGATGATCATCAACGCCTCGCCGTACGAGATCCACAAGCAGCGTGAGCGCGAGCGGGTGCTGGCCGATCGCATTCGCGCGGTGCAGTTGCCCGCGGCGTATGTGAACCTGCTCGGCGGCCAGGACGAGCTGGTGTTCGACGGCAACTCGTTCGTCATGGATGCGCAGGCGCGGCTGGTGATGCGCGCCGCGCCGTTCACCGACGGGCTGTACTGCGTCGAATTCGAGCGCCGCGGCGCCGCGCTGGTGCCACTGGCGGGCAGCGTCGCCGCCGAATTATCCGACGAGGAGAGCGTCTACCGGGCGCTGGTGCTCGGGGTGCGCGACTACGTGACCAAGCACGGCTTTCCCGGCGCGGTCATGGGACTGTCGGGCGGGGTGGATTCGGCGCTGACACTGGCGATCGCGGTCGATGCGCTCGGGCCGGAGCGCGTGCATGCGGTGATGATGCCGTCGCGCTATACCTCGGCGATGAGCCGCGAGGATGCGAGCGCGCAGGCGCAGGCGTTGGGCGTGCGCCTGAGCTCGATCTCAATCGAGGACATGTTCGAGGCGACGCTGGGGGCGCTGGCCGATGAGTTCGCCGGACGCCAGCCCGACGCCACCGAGGAGAACATCCAGGCGCGCTGCCGCGGTGTACTGCTGATGGCGATCTCGAACAAGACCGGCCGCATGCTGCTGACCACCGGCAACAAGAGCGAGATGGCCGTCGGCTACGCGACACTGTACGGCGACATGGCCGGTGGCTTCGCGCCGATCAAGGACTGCAGCAAGATGCTGGTGTACCGGCTGGCGCGCTATCGCAATAGCGTGTCGGCGGCGATCCCGGAGCGTGTCATCGAGCGCGAGCCGACTGCGGAGCTGCGGCCGGACCAGAAGGATACCGACTCGCTGCCGCCGTACGCGGTGCTGGATGAGATCCTGGAAGCTTTCATCGAGGATGACCTGTCGGTCGAGGAAATCTGCGCACGTGGCTTCGATCGCGCCGTGGTCGCGCGCGTGCTCGACATGGTCAAGCGCGCCGAGTACAAGCGCCGCCAGGCGCCCCCTGGGGTGCGCGTGAGCCGGCGTGCCTTCGGCCGCGACTGGCGCTATCCGATCACCAACGGCTATCGGCGCTAGCTTATCGGCGCCAGAACTGCCACCAGTGCTTGCCGCTGGCGCTGACGTTCTCGTTGGTGGCCGGGTAGTTGGCCTGGTAGACGCGCTCGACGTTTGCCGCCAGCTCGGTGTAGCCGAGGTCGCGGTAGCTCTCGAGCATAATGGCGAGCGCCTGCTGCTCCGCCGGCGCGCCGTCGTAGTTCTCGATGACACCCTCGGCGCGGCGCGCGGCGGCGATGTAGGCGCCGCGGCGCACGTAGTAGCGCGCGACGTTGACTTCGTATTCGGCGAGGCGGTTGCGCAGGTAGGTCATGCGGCGCAGCGCGTCGTGCGCATACTCGCTCTTCGGGTATTGCGTGACCACGGTGCTGAAGGCGTTGATCGATTTCAGCAGGTCGGTCGGCGGTCGCTTGGCCATGTCAACGCCGAAGAAGCGCTCGACCGAATAGGGCGTGCGCTCGAAGTAGATGAGGCCTTTCATGTACCAGGCATAGTCCACGCGCGGGTGGGTCGGGTTCTCGCGCAGGAACTGGTCGGCCGCATCGATCGCGGTTTCCTTCTCGTTGCGGCGGTAGTAGCAGTAGATGATGTCGAGCCGCGCCTGGCGCGCCTGGTTGGTGAACGGGAAGCGCGCGGTCAGCGTTTCGTATTGCTTGATGGCATACTGGAAGTCGTTATTGATCAATGCTTTGTGAGCAGTGTTGTACAGTGTCTCGGCGGTTGCGGTCTTGAGCTTCCTGGCCTGGGTGTGGCAGCCGGCGAGCAAGGTGAGCGACGCGATGAACATCGCGCCCAGCAGCCGGCAGCGGCCATGCGCCGCAGTGTGGTGTGAACTCAATGAAAGTCCCTAAGTGATTGAATCGTTGATCGACCCAGTATAGCTGACCTACCGATGGCACCTGAGTTCCAGGCCGAGGCGTCCCAGACGCATGTGCTGCAGCTGCCGCCCGAGGCGGCCGGCCTGCGGCTCGACCAGGCGCTGGCGGCAGCGCTGCCGCAGTACTCGCGCGCGCGGTTGCAGCGCTGGATCCGCGACGGCGCGGTACAGCTGGCGGGCAAGCCGGTGCGCAGCCGCGACCGCGTCATCGGCGGCGAGCAGCTGGTGGTGCAGGCGCATTTCAATGCCGACAACAGCGTTGGCGCCGAGGCGCTGCCGCTCGACGTCGTGCACCAGGATCCGGAACTGCTGGTGCTCAACAAGCCAGCCGGACTGGTGGTGCATCCGGGCGCCGGCAACCGCGAACACACGCTGCAGAACGCACTGCTGGCGCACGATGCGGCGCTGGCCCGCGTACCCCGAGCCGGACTGGTGCACCGGCTCGACAAGGAGACCAGCGGACTGCTGCTCGTGGCGCGAACGCCGCGGGCGCATACGCGGCTGGTGGCGCAGCTGGCGGCGCGCGAGATCGGGCGCGAGTACCTGGCGCTGGTGGTGGGGCAGCCGACCGCCGGCGCGCGCATCGATGAGCCGATCGGGCGCCATCGCGCGCTGCGTACCCGCATGGCGGTGCGCGCCGACGGGCGGCCGGCGGTCACCAATTTTCGTATCGAGGAGCGCTTTCGCGTGCATACCCTGCTGCGGGTGCAGCTGGAGACCGGGCGCACGCACCAGATCCGCGTGCACCTGGCGCACGTCGGGCTGCCACTGGTCGGCGATCCGGCCTACGGTGGCCGGCGCCGGCAGGTGGCCGGCGACGCCGCGCCGCTCAACGCATTGCTGCATGGCTTTGCGCGCCAGGCGCTGCACGCGCAGCGTCTGACGCTCGTGCATCCGGCCAGCGGGCGCACATTGAATTTCGAGGCGCCGCTGCCAGCGGATTTCCAGGCACTGCTGGCGGCGCTGCGCGCGGACGCGGTGGCGGCTCGCGACGCGGTGGCAGCCCGCGGCCGCACGCCGCTGCACGGCCGGCGGCGCGGCAAGGCGCGCAGCCCTTGACCGTGGCGACGATCAATGCGAGCGCGCTGCTGCGGCCGGAATGGCCGGCGCCGGTGGCGGTGCGCACCGCGTTCACGCTGCGCGCCGGCGGTGTGAGCGCCGGGCGCTACGCGTCGCTGAACCTGGGCGACCACGTCGGCGATGCGCCGCGCGCGGTGGCGGAGAATCGGCGACGGCTCGCCGCCGCGCTGCGATTGCCGGCCGAGCCACTGTGGCTGGCGCAGGTGCACGGCACCACGGTGCTGGCCGCCGATGACTGGGTGGCGGCCGGCGAGCCTGGGGCTACCGGGCAAGGGGCCACCGAGCACGGGGCCACCGGGCACGGTGTGGCGCCGCAGGCGGACGGCGCGGTGACGCGGCGCGCGGGCTGCGTGCTGGCGGTGCTGGTGGCGGACTGCCTGCCGCTGCTGCTGGCGCGACGCGACGGCGGCGCGGTGGCGGTGGCGCATGCGGGCTGGCGCGGACTTGCCGCCGGCGTGATCGAGGCGACGGTCGCGGCGCTGGGCGCACCCGGCGAGGAGCTGCTGGCGTGGCTGGGACCCGCTATCGGACCGGCGCATTTCGAGGTCGGCGAGGAGGTGCGGGAAGCATTCTGCCAGCACGACCCGCAGGCCGCGCACGCGTTGGTTCGCAATGCCCGCGGCCGCTGGCAGTGCGACCTGCCGCTGCTGGCCCGCCAGCGGCTGGCGGCGCTGGGGGTGCGCGGCGTGTATGGCGAGGGCCGCTGCACCTATGGCGAGCCAGACGCGTTTTATTCGTACCGGCGCGACGGCGCCACCGGCCGGATGGCGGCGTTGATCTGGCTGGCGCCACGTTTGGTGCCGCCAGCGGCGGCGCCCGAGTGAGGCCGTTGGCCCGATGAGCCTGGTGTGGATCCTGGGGGCGACATTCTTTGGCGGGCTGTTGAGCGCTGCGCTGGCGAGCGTGTTCCTGCTGTTGTCCGAGGCGCGCCGCAACCGGCTGCTGCCGCACCTGATCAGCTTTGCGACCGGCGCGATGCTGGCGGCGGCGTTGATCGGGCTGCTGCCCGAGGCGATCGCGAGCGTCGGGCCGGGGCACATCCAGGGCATCGGAGCGGCGGTGCTGGCGGGCATCGCGCTGTTCTTCGTGCTGGAAAAACTGGTGCTCTGGCGTCACTGTCA
>Ga0116229_10007733_pt1 | contig 16899 bp, 6 predicted proteins | sample S1TSphgellanicum_3_FD_87313 | JGI IMG/M metagenome (GOLD analysis project Ga0116229, IMG submission 87313) | Host-associated microbial communities from peat moss isolated from Minnesota, USA - S1T2_Fc - Sphagnum magellanicum MG | ecosystem: Host-associated > Plants > Peat moss > Unclassified...
GGGGGGGGGGAGGGAGGCAGTGAATGTTGCTGTTGGCTGGTGGAGCCCTGTAGGAAGAAGCTGTGCAGCAGAGGGGGAGAGAGAGATCATGATCCTGAGCTGAATGCTTGCCTGACTATTGCATTTTCCAAGCAATAGGCAACTCATAACTTGCAGCAGAACTAAAAACAAGCCGCTTCCTAGCAAAAAGGGGTTACCCACCCAAAGCAATTGAGATTATAATGTGCATCAAGGAGCTTCTGGAAGGTGCTCCATAGCTAAAACATAAGTATATGCAGACAGCTGTTGGGCACTTCTTACAGGGATGATTTCTCATGGTTGTGATTGTGGATCTCATTTGTTTTGCATTTTCAGGGTTTTGGGGGATTTTTCTTTTTGCTTGTTTACTTTTGTTGGAGTACACTGATTGCTTGTTCTTGGTGTAAGAAAAATGGACATGGGCACCAAGGATTTTTTGTTTGGGGGAACCACTTTTGGCTACTGTATGTGTCTGGTAGTACAGTAGTAGGTCTACAACGCTCTGGTTTGTCTGATGGTAATGTAAGTAGATATAAAACCCTCACTTACTTTGTTGAAAAGCCAGCAGAAAAAAAAAAAAAAAAAAAAAGAAAAAAAAGGGAAACATGTTTATTTATAAAAAAAAAAGAAAAAAAAATATAAATCAAAAAAAAAAAACAAAAAAAAAAAAAAAAAAAAAAAAAAGGCTAATAAGGTTCACTTGTTCTTTTATGTGTATGGAAGGTAGCAGAGTTTGCATCCAAGAAATAATGCTTCAATATGAGTGTAAGTACCTGGGTCTTGAAGAATCCAACAAAAGAACTTTACACTGATGAAATAAGAGGGGCCTAATATCTGTGTGTAATGTTTGCCACTGCAGCAGATCTTACACATGGCCACCGAACCTTGCACACACATGATCAGTGGGATGTTTCAGGGGAAGGATCAGTAGACTAGTCCCCTCAAAATTTGTGCTTGGCCCATGTTGCTGATTTATAATAGCAAGAACTCTGACTTGATGAGTTGAATTGATCATCAGGCTAGGTTGACATAATTAACGGATGTTTTATGTAGCCTAGGTAGTAGGAATGCTACAATCTGAAACATACACGAGTATTTACCAGCGTTGGCTCGATATTGATTTCTCATAATCGACAGGTAGGTTATTTTTGTTAAAAATTGAATGTTGGTTAGGTTATCGATATTCTTTGATAATAAGCATTGGTTACGTGTAAGGATAGGTTTTCAATACCCAGTTGATAATCACCAATTATACACCGATAGTAGAGTTATTTTATTTTATTTTTATATTTTTATCATAAAATTTTAAGATTGATAACTAGGTCATCAAGGTAAGTCATTACATTTTGCAAATTCAATACCAGGATATTAAGCTATTAACCAATTATCAAACAATCAATAATCAACTGGTAGGTTGTTAGTAACCGGCCAGTTCAAAACGCAGTAACTGGCCGACACTGGTATTTCCTATCGCGTATCACAGAACTTGAAACAAATTTTGATGTTACCCAACAACACTGGCAGTTGTGATCATGAAGGGAGCAGCTGAAACTCTCCCATTTTATGTCAGAGAGTCTTATTAGCTAACAGGAGTCTAACTGACTATGTTCACATGCTTTGTTTTCTGTGTCAATCTAGCTTCCTGACATTCATAAGCTTTATTGATCACAAATTATTTGATTAATCAGTAACTATGCACAACCTATTTTATTAGTGTGCACTGTGCAGTAAGATCCACGGCATGGCAACAACATAACAATTGCCAGCTTTGTCATTGCTTTTCTCTTGTAACAGAAATTTATATATTTCATGAAGTGTAGTAGTCTTTTGAGCATTTATTGTAGAACTGAACAGATTCCCAAGAAAAAAGTTTTATCCAAGTTATATATTGAATACCTACACTTGCCATGACTTGAATGTGAAACTTCAAATAAGTAAAGCAAGTGGTGCTTTGAGGTGGCTGGCTGATGTACATTATTATGTGGAAGTGTCCACCAAACAACCTGTTCCAAAATCACCTTAAAAGCCTAATGTGCACATCAGTCAAAATTATTGCCATGCTTGGTTGCTCCGTGAACAACAAATCAAACAAACAAATAATGGTATGGCTTGGCTCTCTGACTCACCCTCAACTCTGCATTTTGTGCCAAACCCCATTGACTAAAGAAACAGCTTGGTTTGTCTCCACAATCTCGGGTGATAGATTAACTAACCTAGTTATTAAAGACATTGGTTAAGGGATGCTATCTTTCTTCAAGTGTGGATCCCAATGGACCCAATTAAATAGACATACATGGTTCCCAAAGGCAATTTGGGTTACTTGAGCAGAGATGTGTTGTTCAACAAGCTTGTGGTTCTGTTGATCTAAACAAATTTAACCAAACAAGAGGAACCAGATCTGCACCCAGAATCCAGATTCTGCAGCTACAGTTACTGGCCTGAAACAGTTATGTTTGGACTATGAATTCCAGGAATTTGTGGTAAGGTATCCTGATTGAAAAATAAAATGATCAGCCCATGAGATCAGGGCCCCACTGATGTTTGGCCAGCTCTTGGAGCAACAGTTTTTCAACTCAACCAGTAGACACTCATATGAATGCAACACCTGCAGCCACCGTCTGGTCATGTTCATCCATTGTGTAACTAAGTCTTCTAAAAGTTCCAAGGCCTTGCAACTTCTCTAGATGCTTACCCTTTGCCAAGGTCCTTGGAGAAAAGCATGGTTCCAAGTTCTCTTTTCCTCCGTAAACTTGGCCCCACCCTTCTTTCTCCCATAGGCAACTTGACTAGGGAATTGGGCCAAGTTGGACCAAAAGAAAGCATCCCAATGGGCACCTTCTTCCCTACATGGTTTCCTTCAACATTGTTTGAATGGTTTTCATGGATAAACATTTGGGAAAAGTCATTGGAGAAAAGATGGATGTTGGGAAAATTATTTGAATTTAAAATCTACTATTTTAAGGGTGATTTTTAATCATTGCATCATGTACCTTTAATTAGAAAAATACTATTAAAAATGATAATTAAAAAATTTATGATAATTTAGGTACCGTAAAAAAAAGTTTCAAAAAAACAGTTTTAGTTAGGCACTTGTGCCACATTCAATTTGTTCCTCATGTTTAATGGTTGTCGTTTTATTCATTTGCAGTGAAGTTTGGTACAATTACATTTACTATTTTGCTATTTTTTCTTATTTCTTCATTCACTTCTTTCACCAAGGTGAAACTTTCTCACTTCATTCACCTACATCATATAGATATTCAAGTTAATAACTTCAAATTACCATTCTTAAATTGATCATTTTAATTTTTTTAATACATTTATCCATTTGAATTACATCCACATTGTAGATATGTCATTGTGACATTCATATTGGTCAAGTGTATCTTGCACTAGCCCAAATGCATTGTCACAACATAAACATCTTCAAAAACAGATTCCCAACTCTTTGAGTAGAGGTTTTTTATGTTTCATGCTCTTTTATAATGTGGTACTTGTGGTGTTATATCTATTTCGAGGAACATGTTCCTAATGTTTCTAGACCACATATCATTTTTTCTAATGTTTTGGGACAATTCACATTGGCAAGGGCCTTTAATAGCTAGCCTTTATTCTTATTTGCTCTTTCTTTTAAAGTTTGCCTTCTTTTTTTTTCTTTCTATGTAGGTTCATTTTCAAAGGTTGGTGGCATTAAACATTATCTTTGGTCTACCTTTCTTGCATGGTGTTCTAATAGAAAGTTATGACATTTTTAAAGTGTTTTTAGATTTTTTTAATTCATTAGATTGATTTTGAATTTATTCACATGTTTCCCGTGCATGATATATTATGAACATTGTTATATAAACAAATCTAAAATTTTCAAAATCAATTTAAATTATCACTTAAAAACATAAATTATTAAACAATGATTATAACTACTTTGACACATGTTAGCATGGGCAAACCCTAAGATGAATGTCATAAGGATTAAATTACAAAAGATCCACAATTTTTGTTGTCCCAAGCTTCAATTCTTTTTGTTTAAATGAAATATATGATGGCACCTTCAAAATTAATGAAAATATGACAAATCAATAGGCAAATCCTATGACATTCACATGATACCCTCATTTAATTAATCCATGACCATCCTTATATCCTTTGGAGGCAAAACCTATTTACCTATCACCTTTCATCTAACATGCCTTCATGGGTTTATGTTTTTGAACCCTAAATGTTTGACATACTTACACCAACCATGGAGAGAACCATGATAATATTAGGTTACGCAAATTTCAAGGCATGTGACTTTTATCGCCTCATATAAGAAAAGGAAACAAACCCTAGTATTTAGCTACAAGAGGAAATAAGATCAAGCCTAGATCTTTAACACTTCAAAAGCACAACAAAACAAATTTATGAAGGGATCCCATGGTAGCCCCATGGGACTTAATCAAGGTGGGACATGAATTGGATCCCTTCAAGTGACACATCCAAAATAGGATTTAACTTTATTTTGATTTGTCATTTAGCCATTAAAGGTGATAGAACTAAGTTGTAGCCATATAACAAATTATTGCAAGTTTTCACAAAAACATTTCAAACAAAGGTAAAAAATATAACAATATTTGATAAGGTCATAAGGTGTCCAAGCTATATGAAAGAAAGAGAAAGGACTACTAAATAGAAACATCATGTTTAACCATTGTAGATGAAAGTCCATCTTCTCATGTCCTAGAGTGTAGGTGGATTCAATGAATTCCAAAAGGTCTTGCAACTATATAACTATTTGCATCAATTATGACTTAATATAAATATCACATTTTCTTTAGATGTAGACAAGTAAATAAATTGAAACCAAGGCCATGGATAAATAGTTTTGGAAAAGATGGGCATTTCTTCAATTCAAAAGCCTCCCTTGGTTACAATCATGAAAACAATAATCAAAGAATATTGAGGTTTAAATGTGCATGATTTTTTTAAACATTCCAACAAGACGTGAAACATTCATTTTTTAGCTACACACCATTTTTCTTAGGAACAAATAGAATTATGTAAAACTGAGATTAGGTATTGGTTTGACCTAGCTATGCCTCTAGGATTTTGTATTAGTTGAGATGTGGGATTAGATTTTTGTGGATGTATGTATACACCATTAAACTTTGCCATAGTCTGACATTTGTCAAAATGGACATTAATATCCCATGAGAAAATAAAAATGTTGTTTCTTTGGTGGTAAGGTAAAACAAGTGACAAAGTTAAACAAGATTTTTTACAAAAGGAAATTCCAACCAATGAAGGAATAGAATGCAAATTATTAGTGTTGGGGGATTCTAAAAAAGAGATTTAGATACCCACTAGTTATCAACCATGTATATCCATTCACCCATTGATTTTTAAATTTTCAAATAATTAGGTTTGGTCTATAACCACAATTCCCAAAAACATTTTTAAAAATTAAAGAACTCGCCAAAAACCATAAGTTCTTTCATGAAAAATGTTGATCTTTGAGGTTTTTGAAATAACCATAACCAACAATTCTTTAAAAACTCAAATAATTGCCCAATGCTACAAATTACCATGAAACCCAATAGAAGTTCAATTTGAACTTTAAAAAGTACAATTTTGAACCATGTAAGAGAAGGTTGGGGACCTAAAATTATTTTTAAAAATTCCTGAAATAAGTAAGATGAAAAGATGAAAGACAAAAGATAATCAAATGGAGGAAAAATGATGATGTTATAATGAAAGGATTATTTAAACCATACTTGCAACTAGTCATCTCCATCTTTCATCAAAATACTTAAAATATTATCAAAAAAAAGTTGTAGTTGTCCCAATTCTAATGCTTCAAATTTTCAATAATTTAGAATGATTACACAAAGTTCCACATCATTCTTCGAATTTGTAACATGACAACATAACATTGAAATTCTAATTTAATAGGAATTAATAGTCAAATCCTGCAAAATTTAGCATGCAGAATATGAATGACATGTGCAATCATAATATTGGAACAACCTAAGTCTTCCATCATTACAAATAAGAAGTAGAACGATAGCATGTGGTCGAATGTAAAGTTCCAAGTTCTAATGAAATTGGTTTGGAATTTTATATGAGGTACTAATGATTTCAAAAGAACTCTAGAAGATATCAAGCAAGCAAGCAATCATTCATACAAAATGTTTTGAAAATGGAGTCAGCAAAGGTTTATTTAATAAATTTGACTAATTGACGCAAAAGTGCGCATGAATATTCATCAAGTTAAATGTTGATCATACATTAGATGTGCTTGATGAAATTTAAGCAAAAAATAAAAAGTGTGATGGATGAAATCTAATGACCCCACCAACATAAAAGGTTTAAATTAGGTGCCAAATAAATTGAATGTTTCATATATGGATGATGATATTGAGCATTTAACTTACCTCATTATGCCAAAACCTAACATTTGCAACTACATTTTTTTATTATTTTGGTAGTCATATGTGACACACATGACTACATAATCCATCATGACGCATTGCTTTGACCTAGCATATATGATTGTATTCATATGAATGGCAAATTTCATTATCTGTTCACTGATTTATAAACTATTTACTTATGTATTGTTTTTAATTTTCAAAAAAAAAAAATCAACAATCGTAATCATTAAAACTACTAACCACATGGAAATGTGGACTGTGACACATAACTTTGACCATGACCTACATGTGCAATTTGATTATAGTCATGGAGGACAAAACTAGCCAATTTTACTATATAACAATGTAAGTAAAAAAAACTTGATTGTCACAAAATAGATTTGAACCTTCACCTTCAAAACCATTAATCAAGTCCTTAACTACCCCCCAAGACCAACTTTATTCATCACAAATACTCTTAACCCATAATCATAAACATCTCAATTTCACGAATCTGAACTTTGAAACATTTTTTCTCTTTCATGTATCTTTCAAATTAAAAAGATCAACCATTTTGAAAGAAACATTCAAAGATCCATGTATTGAATTGCAAACTTTGTAGGAGGTTTCAATGGGTACTTGAGAATGGGGATATGTAAAGCATTGCCAGATTTTTCACAGTGTATTTTGGAGCACACCTTAAAAAGGTAAGATTCGCTTGACTACACCAAAGGGATCTTACCTTTTCAAGGAGACAATGTCCATTCATCTGTACAAATCAATCAGGGCAGGCAGTTGCTTTACACTCATAAGGCCTTTGGAAGAGGCCGTAACCAGAATGCGAGCATGAGCACCACCTTGGCTGCCACCTGAGGTGGTTCCCTTATTCTAGTAACACCCTCTACCTTGGGCCTTACCTACCACATACAAGCCTATATATCCTCATGAAACCTCGCCACAGAACCAAGTTACTCATTGCAGCTGTAATGGAGATATGAGTTATGGGCTCAAGTTCAGGTGTGCAAGAAGCTGATCTTTCCTGCATGGCAATTATTTGAGGTCGATGTCAAAATTTGTTACTAGCGAAGGATTTCAAGAAAAGTCATTTCAATACATGGGTTGTTCTATCTACTTATGTGTGGGCCAAATCAGTAATAAATACCTGCTCTTTCTCCTCAGTAGATGAAGAAGCTAAGTACCTTTAAGAAACCCAACCACCAACTTTAGAATGTTCACCGCTGTAGCCTCATGAATATATATGATCATGTTCCACCATGCAGCTACTTACAATTACTTAAAGCAAGTCCACTGGTGCTCAGCATGTGACCCTGCAAATTAAAATTGGATGAAGAAAGGGCTCAGCGAATGGTTTTGGCCCAGCATTTTTTGCACAGTTTGCTGAGGTGGTAGAAAGCACAACGAAGCCTAACATCTACTGTTGATTGGCTAGACAGTTTTGATTGGTCCAAGTGGGTTGCTATTAGTAGTCTCCCACTCATGTGCAGTCCCAGTTTTAGTTTTATGGGTGTGGGAAAAAGGGAAAAACTAAACTTGGATGTGAGAAATAATTTGACTAGGTCACATACTGAGCACTGTTGGAAATGCTCTTAGAGCAGGAGGTCCACTAGTAGCAATCATATGGCCTATACACTGTACAATGGATGAAGCAAACTCTTCAAAGACCATGAAAATCATTTGCAGGTTGGACATGTACACTTGCACAGTAATACATAGCAGTCTTCAGAGGCTCAGCACAAAACATGATTGCTTCTCATTGGCCACCCGTAATTATGAACCTATGACGTGGTAGCATTGAAATAGTGTCTCACATTATAACGTCCAATTTTGCATGTTTATAAGTGAGAGTGGGAAAACAAACAATGGACACTCTATGTTGGATCTGATAAGTATTTATAGAGGCCCAAACAGGGGATGTGGTTTGACTGTGCATATATATTTAATTTTTTTTTAATTTTTTTAATTTTTGAAGCTATCCGTAAAGTAAGAAAAACACAGCACCAGAACCCCCTCTTTGCACATAAAGGGTATGAGATTTTTAAGAACGGGGTGAAAGAAGTACACTAGGCTTAAAAGGAGCTCAAGGGGGGAATTTGCTGCTAACCTAAGTTTGATACAGTCTTTTTTTCTTCCTTCAACCAATCAGCGTTGTTCACTGTTGTTGCCGGGTGTACTCTAGCTTAAATATTTTTGACTCACGTGCATTGAATTCTGAGTTTCAATATTTTATACCCATATTTGATAAATTTTCATTACTTATGAATAACAGGGGTTAAAAGTTGAAAGAAGGGTTGAGGTACAAAAGAAGAGCCTAAAGCAGGGTCACTTTACAGATAACTTTATTTGTCTTTGGTAAAAGAGTGAGGAGTTCCACTCACATTTGTGATTACAGCTGCCAGTATGTGAGTAACCTAACAGTTAAAAGAAAGAGCGGTGTAGTAGGAGCTGAACATGAGTGGTCATTTCTGGCAATCCAAGTTTCCTCCCCTTACTTAGGCCCACTTTAGACGAGGGTCCAAAGTCCAATTTCCTAGGAACCAATTTGGACTGACTTGACACAAATTGAATCCTTGAGTTGGACTACACCTTTGTCCCCAGCCTGATTCTTGGTTCTCCAAATCAGGAGCTCTCCTTTTCTTAGCACTGTTTTTTTGGTCCGAACCAATTGATTTTCCCACCAAAACAAGGTGCCATGTAGGTTTAGCCTCAATTTGCCACTTTTTGGTCTTGGACCCTCATCTAAAAGCTTTGGGACCAATTTAAAGCTTTCGACCAATAAGATTGCTTGAATTCATTGGTCCCTTGACCTTGGACCCTCATCTAAAGTTGCCCTTACTATGAAATAGTTACAACCAGGCCGACTACTTCTAGTCCTTATGGAGAATCCAAAGAAGATTCACATGCATTGAATGAAAAACCACTAGCAAGGAATGAATGCTCCATTCATCCATGTGTTGCCATAATAGAGACAATGAAATACTAGTGCCACTATGATTTCCAAACAATCCTCCCCACCATCCCCACCACCCTCCTCTACTGAACCCAAGGTATTGATGGCCAAATCTTTGATGGAACTTAAATGAGCAAGGAGGGACAACACGAAAGGTGCTGCAAATCCAAATCCAACATGACAAACAAGCAATGAAAGCGACTGAAGAAAGCTCCACAACCTCACACACTACCAAGAAGTGAAAGTATTGCACACAATCTGACATGTTAACATCCCCTTCAAATGCACGACGTTAAACATGCCCTCGGAAAGAACTTACTTTGCAGGGGGTCAATGTGACACCCTGCATGGGTCCTGAATGGTTTAGAATAATGTCGGGCCCAATAAATAGATTAAATTAATTAGAACATCACAGCAGCCTCGCCAATGGAACTGAGATTTTGATGGATAGGTATGAGGCCTATCCCTTGAATAGTTGTGGGTTCAAAAAGTTGTTTATTGGCCTTGCCTACTACCAAGGCCAGGATATTGTGTTTAGATTCATTACAGAGTATAGTAGCTTAAGGGATTTTTATAGGCCCCTAGGTAATAATAATAATAGGTCTGTATTTTATATGAGGGTTTTTGAAAGATGATGTTTTGGCTTGTGTTAGAACTGGAAATTAAATATATAGAGTTATAATATGATCTTGAAGGATTTTGGTTCCATTTAGAGGATTTTTGGAAGATTATATTTTTGTATGGTGAAATATTTGAGTTTCCATAATTCTTCTTCTGCCTTAAGATACTTTTTAATGTAAATGGCAAGGCCACAGTGTGACACACCCCTTGTTACTCTGTGGTTTGGAAATGGAACCTTGGGTTCTAGTTTTGACTTTGTTTGATTTATTTAATGGAACCGAGTCTTGTTTCATTCTGAAAATGGTTCTTTGAATTTGTTAAAACCCCATTAATTCCCATAACTTTGCTACAAGCTCCTAACTTGATGCAACTAGCAATAGATTAGGGGGTGGGGAGATATGGATAATGTTAGGACTCAGGAGCAGTAAGGGGAACTACTACCTAGTGCTTCATTTGGCCACCTTGTTGGAGGCTTGTTTGTTTGGGGGACCTTGGTGCCAAGTTCTTCCCCTAAAACAGCCCCCACCCACATGCCTTGTTTTCTGAAGGACCTTTTGGACACCCACATGCCTTGTTTTCTGAAGGACCTTTTGGGCACCCACAGCTAGCCAGCCCACCAGTCCTTTCATTCAAAAGCTGGCTGTCTGGAAGCACAAGTCAAGCTGGAAGCAAGCATGGGCAAATGTCTTGACCAGAGCTTGAATGGGCTAATCCAAGCTTAATGTCCCTTAAGGACCAAACAAACCATTAAAAAATGGAGAATTTAGGTTTTAGAGGCAGTAGGTAGGTAGTAGTACAATTTTTGTTGGGGGGGGAGGTAGGCATCCAAGTTCCCAACACATTAGTTGTTGAGCTGAATTTGGAGCCATGGACTCCAAGGGAAACAAGTCATGGACTGACTAATTGTCAAAGGCAAGGCCCACAAAGTGGGTTAGGTGAAATGAACTCTCCCCAACTAGAGGAGAGGTAGGTAGGTGTCCCAGCTAGCTGTTTAAATTCAACTAGAGCTCACATTTCTGTTGAAGCTTTGCCCAACTCCATACCTTTGTCGTTAGTTAGTTTGTGCTACAAGTCCTTGCCATCCAAAAAAAATCCAATCTAGCATTTAAATGAGATTGTTAACAAGGGTGTCAGGGATGTAGATGGACTCAGGTTTCTTCTTCTGCCAGGTTGAATTTTGAGTAGGTCACATGAATTCCAAATGCACACTTTCTGCAAACAAAGCTCTTTCCCCTCTGACACCTCAAGGGATCATATCATGAAGGTGATTAGGGTAAGGTAGGGTAGGGTGTGCCCTGAGGGTTGAAAGATGATTAGGGTAGGGTAGGGTTGGGTGTGCCCTGAGGGTTGAAAGATGATTAGGGTAGGTTTGGGCAGTCTCCAAAAAATTTCATTTTTTTAAGAATTTCACACCCTCACCATTGATCATTGAATCCAATATTTGCAGGGTAAATACAATGCATTCATATGATTGTGAACTTGTGATGAGGGAGAAATGAATCCTTTTGTTGTCATGTTAGTTGTGAAAATTGAAAAGTATTTACGCAATGAAAAAATATGTTTTTCAAGCAGTGTTTGACAAAAGTTTACTTAATTTAATTACAATATCAATAGTTATACAAGATAATAATGCTAAAATGCCCTTTCTCATAATTATGGTCAGATGAAATGCAATTAAATTATATCCATGTCACATAGGTAGTTGAATGATGTCAATATCCTTTTTCCCATGCATAATGTGTTTACATTGTCGATTTTAGATTTAATATTTGATGTGATTTACATTAGTTGGTGGAATGAGTAGGAATTATTATCATCATTATAAGGAAAGCTCTCAAAAAAGTCAAATTTCGTGAACTCGTGGGAAGGGCCCAAGATTTGAGGTTGAAATGAAAATTAAATATTTTTCTTTCTCTTTCTCTTTTTCAAATTGTGCACAACAACATAGGGTTGTTAGAGGAAGTGAATTTTTCATCAAGAAAATATGGGAGGTGGGATGAACTTTTAATTGTTATACTTTTAGAGTGGTTAGAATGTGTGGAGCATTTTTCGCAATATCAAAATGCTAGCTTGTAAAGAGAGTTGACAATTTCACATGAAATTCTAAGGAGTCAAAGATACAAATGTACATGAGTTTTGAAAAACAAACCATGAAACCTTGACAACTCAAGTGCATAATAATATCAAACGTTTAGAGAATGCATACAAGGTGACATTTGGTTTATTTTAAAATAATAGAAGACAAGGATTGGAATCAACTAATGGAAAAATAGGTGACGACAAGTTATCACATGACAAAGTCTTCACCTTCACCCACAAGGGAATAGAACAGATAGTTCATTTGCTATCATGTGGCATCCAACTCATGATTTCTTGGTGATTCAATAAAGTATGTCAATGTTGAAACCATGTTATTTGCCTTTTCAAGTCAAGGGGATAGATGTTATTGATGAAGACCATGTACATGTGCAGATCATACTATTGAACAAGGTCCCCCCAATTGTTGCAACCAAATGTTGAGCCCTTAGGTTCAAGATCAAGACTGAAAAAAAAAGGGGAAATTTGGTTGAAATTAATACATTAAACACATTGCCGAGGTTGAAGGGGAATGTGTGTGGGTGCAAAAGAGGAGCCCCTAAGATTCTAATGCACAATTGCTCTCATTTGGAAAGTCTTGAATTTTTGGAACAAAATTTAAAGGATCAAATGTTATTCAAATCGAATATTTTTTAGATCATTGGAAACATCTTAAAGAATAAATTGAGGTAGCATTCCCAAAACAAGGATTATTGCATGTTGTTGCCATTTGAAATGTTGGGAATGAAGTGTTGGCTATTTAAATGACAATTTAAAAGGTCAAATCAAGTTTGAGTGAGAAGCTTGATACAATGTTGGAAAACCTTTTTAAAAGGAATACAAGTTGGACTTCTAGATAATTGAAGTTGGAGATCCTTTGAGGATAAGCTATGGGTTGGCCTTGAATTACAAGGTTTATAACTTTAAAAAATTAAAAGTTTTAGTTTTGAGACTCCCACATTTTTGCAACTTTGATATCAGTCAAATTGCAAACTACAAATATAATATAGAAAGGAGGGCAATAGTAGATTGGCACCTTACAAAATGTTATAAAAGATGGTTGTAAAATAAGGTGGCTCACTTTTTGTGTTACAATGTAATTTTATGTAAAGTGTCATGCATTTACATGCTATCAATATGCCATAAAATTAACAATATGTCAAATTAGTTAATAATTCCTAATTATAAAGTCATAATTTAATTATTAATTTATTAATATTTATAAAATTATGTGATAGTTAATATTTGTTAATCAAGGATTATGATTATCAACTAATGAATACTCCTTAATTCATAGTTAGCTAGTTATAAAATAATCAATATTGATGAGTTGAATTATTTAGTTAACATTAATGATTATTTTATTTTAGTTTGACTAATTAATTGAATTAGTTAGAAATGTAATAATTTATAGTTAACATTTAGGAATTACCAACTAGTTAATAATTTATTTTGCTAGATAATCAATTAATATTTAATTCATTTTTATTTAATTATTTGATAAATTAAAAAAAATATGTTATTTTATAAGTAATAACCAAATAATTAGATACATTAAAAAATTAATGATTAATTATTATATTGATTAGTTTAATTATATAGTAAATCATTATTTTATAAAATAGTTAATTATTTGTTCTGAATATTACTACGAACCAATTGATTAGTTATTGGAATATATGAAATAATAATGATCAATGCTACTTTTAGAATTATTAAAATAATGAAAAAAGTAATATGTAAGTGGGTGGGTGGGTAGGTAATTAATTAATTATTTAGTTATTTCTAACCTATTTATTTGTATAATTTACAAAACTAAAAACAAATACAAAGCTTGTGGGAAAAAAAAATTTAATTGCAACTGAATTTGTGACTAAAAAATTTAACCCAAATGATTTGTCATCTAATATCATTTTACAAATTATATGAAGAATGTGCCTTTTTTTAATATTTCACATTAAATATCATGTGCCATTTGGGATAGGCTCAAAGAAGCTTAACTTAAAGGCAAAAATTAAAATAAAAGTATTTACACATTTATTTTTTAGTTCACCTATCTTTTTACCTTAAAGTCCCCATGAGCTTTGAAAGCATTATCCCTTATTGCTCATCCAATTTTTTTTTTTGAATCTTTTCTTAAACTTGTGATTTGTTTCTTGTTTCAACTATGTATGAAAGGAGAAAAAAGGATAAGAGTCATGTGTTGAAGTTTAGGATGGAAAGGACACAAGGGAAACAACATGGTTATGGTAGGTGGCAATGTTGTTGTGATGGTTTTTAACTCAATGCATGATGTTGCAAGGTCTAATAGCATGGAAAAAATTGCACATTATATCAAGAGGTGACAAAGGCCATGAATGCTAGAAATCAACACTCTCATATTCTATATCACCTAATGTAGGAGTTCATTATTGTTGTGTTTTTTTTTCTTGGATTATTATTTTTCTCTTCATACAAATTCTTCATCGCTCCTCATGAACAAAAAAAATGCTTAAGTTTTGCTTCTATTTCAATGTTTTTCTTTGGGTTTGCCTTAATTGTGGGTTTTGTTTTAAATGCTTTTGTTTATATATATAAGAGTTTTAAGGTCCTTGATTAAGAAAGCTTCAAGAATGGATCATCATGTGTGCTTGTCCTCGTAATTGAATTGTCAATTTTGTGTTTTATAAAAGAGTTGATGGGGTCTATCCCATGCTTGTAGTGGGGCATGCTTAACTTGCAAGAGGGCTTACTTGACTTAAAAGTTTGCAAGCTCCATGTCACCTTGCCTTTTACAAAGCTATTATATTAGTTTGTTGTGGAGATGGTCTTAGGTTCAATTTCTTACTCATTAACCTCCTTATGAAAGCCAATTTTGATTTTGAAACAACATGTGATTAATTTCAAAGGAAACCTCAAGGATATCAACAAGTTGTAGTCCTAGGATGGAAAAGAAAGACAAGAAAAATAAAAGGAGGAAAAAAAATGAAGAGAAAAACTTTTACCACTTGTTATTTTCTTTGCTATGAAGCAAAATAATTTCTAGTTGTAATATTTGTTAACCATGCATTAAGTACAAATCTGACTTTTGTAAGTATTAAATGATTTTTTTATAAATATTAATTGATTAGTTAATAATAATTTTTTATTTATAACTAATGCTACATATTTTGAATTAATGTTAAACATGTATTAATATAAATGTGAGTTTTGAATATGATAAATTAAAGTTTGCATAAATATAAACTATTTAATTATTGGTTATCTTACTAGTTAGATTACTAGTTAGTAGTTTATAATTGAATTAGTTCCTACTTAATGTTAAGTAATTAGTTTAGTTGCTAGTAAGAATCACTTAACCTATATAAGGAAATGAGTTTGAAATTTTTCTCATTCTTTTTCATTAATTTGACAATACATTCATCGAGTTGTCTTGTTATCTTTCAAATTTGAATCTATATGTTATGTTTAGTTTAAGCATGCATGCAAAAGAATAATGAGGTTCTTGTGTATATGTTTTCTTAGAAATGTATATTTAGTCTATAAACATTATTGCCACCGTTGAAACTAGGCTACCACTAATTGATGCAATTAGAGTATATACAATTCAAAACACAATCTAAAAGATTTTAGCCCTAAGAATTTAAGCCAAATGTAAGCCCTTTTTACAACCATTTTAATTATATTTTACACCTTCATTAAAAGTATGGTCCAATCAACTCATCCATTAATGGTGTTACAAATTTAATTGTTCGATTCAAAGTTTATAAATTTAAACATTTTTGGTAAAACTTTAGCCCCAAAATCATGCAACAAATGATGAGATGGCAAAGTTATATGGAATTCATGCAACATCGAACAAATGTTGCCCAAGGTTGTATGTAAAGCTTCAATAATTAAAAAAAAGACAATTTCTATGGCATTAATGCATGCATCCTAATATGCCACTCACAATGACCAAGTTATATAATTAAAAAAATAAAACCAAAATGTGATTATTCAAATAAGAATGAAACCTTGGAATTTTAGAACACCTCTATTAAATATTTGTTTTGAAAAAACCAATTTAAATATCTAAATGGATTTTACAATTATTTTTTATTATTAAGTATTTAATTTAGACCTTTAAAAAAAAGGGTACCTTTTTTTACTTTTATTTTTTTCATGTGTTATGATACTTTAAAATGTAGTAGTCCAAAATTATAGGCATATTTTCTAGCTCCACTAAAAGCATAAAGTCGATAACCATATTTCTTTTGGATTGTGACCTTAGATGTACCCCACATTGCAAAATCCACATGTAAATGAATCTTGATCATTTTCAATATAAAAATTTCAAATTTGGGATGATTAAAATATATGTTTCAATATTTCGTAGCATTTTTGCTAAATTTCTCAAATGCATTTGAGTTGTATACAAAAAAACATGATTAACCTTGAAAAAACTACCATTGTGACATCCATAAAAGTCCATTGTAGTGAGCAATTATCACTTTCACCTTTCTCCTTGCCTTCAATTGTTATGCTTACTTTCTACTTACCTACCAATGGGTCATCTCCTATCTCCCATTTATTTTTTATTGATTTGGGCTTGCTATTGATTGATGTTGTAGTTGTGCTTACCTAATTACACCTTTACATGTATTAACCCCATTTTTTTGTTTTGCACTCTTTGGCCTACATTGTTATTTAGGCAAAGTTAAATCATAGTTCATAGTTCATTTTGGGATGTTTTTGGACTCCATTGTTATTAATTTCCTAGTGTTTTGTGGCTTTTGTCATTCCACTCCTCTTGTTTTGTTGGGGTGTAGGTCGTAGGAGTTCGTTACATCCACTATTCAAGCTTTA
>Ga0116229_10007736_pt1 | contig 16892 bp, 12 predicted proteins | sample S1TSphgellanicum_3_FD_87313 | JGI IMG/M metagenome (GOLD analysis project Ga0116229, IMG submission 87313) | Host-associated microbial communities from peat moss isolated from Minnesota, USA - S1T2_Fc - Sphagnum magellanicum MG | ecosystem: Host-associated > Plants > Peat moss > Unclassified...
ATATATATATATATTCTTGATTATGTGACGAAGCCACATTGGCAACCATGCATAGGAAGATTTAGCCAAGTTTGGCTATAGGATAGACAAAAAACTAAGTTTTTCTTAGAATCCTACTACTTCTTAGCTACATGTAGAAACACATACTAGGCTAAATGTGTGTAACAATGCCTTTTTCCCCCTTTTTTTGGCAAATTTTTCCAAAACAATCAAGAAGAACCCTTTGAACTTGTCATTGGTCATTTTCAGATTTTTGCAATAATGTGAAATTTCACACAAAGAAAAACGTTGCTTCAGAGCCATGTCATTATGCATTTCTAGGTCACTCTTGACATAAATTAAAATAAAAATAAATTTGGATTTAGATATCCATGCCATTCTCTATTTCTTCCATTCTGGAAAAAAATTGAAAAAGACATCCTAATGTAGATATTCAAAGTTGTTTCATTGTCCATTTTTTTTACTATTGACAAGGAAATCCGAAAAATAATTTAAGGATAATTTTCAAAGTTAAGTCATTTAGGGTTTTCTTTTGCAATTTTGTGTTTTGGAAACTTTGTGTTCTTAAATTTTCCAATTTTTTTTTACCCACAATGAGAAAATTCATCAAAAAAGACCTAATGTCATTGTTAATTTCTTTTATTCTTGACATTATATTCCAATTTAATCATTATTGTAGATTTTGAATGCGATGTCATTGGGCAAATTTTTACTATTGATAAACATTGAAAAATACACTTAATGTAGATCTTCAAAACTATGTCATTGAACATTTTCTAAATTTTTGAAAATAGTTTCAACAAAACGTTTCATGTGAATATTGAAGCCCATGTCATTGTCCATTTTTTACTCATGACAAAAATTCCAATTTGACACCTTAATGTAGATTTTAGTGCCATGTCAATCTCCAGTTTCTATATTGTTGACAAAAATTCCAATTTAAGATTTATGTTAAGATAACATTCACTTAATGTTCAACAATCACTCATTTAACATTGGGTGCTACCTAAGATGCCACCTAGATTTTCACTTAACACTGACTTAACATCAGGTGTGAATGTACCTTAAGATAGGTGGAATTGGACCTAGGTTAAACCAGACCTAGGTTAAACTCCATTTAAATATATTAAGAGTTAGAACATGAGGTTCAGAAACTTTTTAAGACTGCTTCAAATTGACATTGGAGGTTCCATCAACTTTTTAAAAATAACCAAAACCAAAATTGATGATGATGAAGAATTAGATGAACTAGAATTAGATGTTTCTTTCAAAAATAAAAATTAGCAAGCATCGAAACTATAAGTTTTCTTTGAAATGAAAAATCAAACAATATTAACATGTATCAATATTGTCTAGTGTTCTTAGTTTTGGTAAAACACATCTAGTTTCAATTTCAAGATTTTAGAAAATTTGATGGAAACCTTCTAGTTTCAGTAGTAGCTAGTAATTTTAATTCAATGTGATCTTTTTTCCAATTTCAAAACCAATTCTTTGCATTCTTAACTTCAATTTCAGTTTTTTTTTAAAGAAAAAATCAAAGCAAATATGGTTCAAAAGCCATATGCACAAAATATAAACACTAACTTTCATGTCAATTAATGTTTTCTTTTGTGACAAGTTTTGCACATAGTTAGTTGATAGTTAAACGTGTCATGTGAGGCAACCAAAGGATTTTTAATTGTTAATTCACCATCAAATCACTAGGATTTGACCGCTTGAATAGAGATAAGAATCACTTTCATGATCAATCTATGTTTGCCATCATTATGGGTAACCAAGCTTGACCATTTGATGCCATATGCACCCACCTCCCTTGGGTCTTTATTCATGCCTCCAATCCCCTAAACCCTAAACTCATTGTCATTGTTTGTAATTATGTGTGCCAAGAATTAAATATTATTGCCAATATGAATTTTGAATTTCATGTGAACACAAGTTAATAAAATGAAATAGCTTTATACATGAATTTCATTATCACAATCATGATTGCAAAAAACAAATTCACAATAGTCACTTAATGGGAGCATGACCTAAAATGAACAATGAGGTGAAAAAATGAAAAAGAGCACAAAGATTGCCTTAATTCAACACCTAATGTGAAGTGTTGGTCATTTACCATCATGGTGGTATTCTAAGTAGTTTTTTTGTCTATTTTGTATTATGGTTGCAAATACATTCATCGAAATAAAGGAAAGGTGGGCACTTGGTTTTGCTTGGTAAGTTCATAGGTTTATCATCTTTGTTGTTTGTTCTTCATGATGAATCAATAAGCTTTGCCACCAATTGCTTCAATGGATTCTATGATGGTGGGAAATCGATGGAGCTTTGACTATAAAGAGCGGAAGTTTGTTCAAGGAGGGGGCCTTTGGTTGTTTTGGATGTAATTTGCATTTTTTAATATGTTCATGCAAAGAATGCTTGTGGTGTACACTTTAGTCTTCGAAATTCCATTGCGTTGGAGAGTTAAAATGATAGCATTTAGGATGGGCTATTGATGAAAATGACACAAAATCAAGGAGTTCTAGAGCGATCTTGAAATGGCATTGTCTCAAGAATAATTAAACTTGAAACTGGGAAATTAATTATGTGGTGGGATGGGAATGAGTACCCTTGTGGGCACTATAAGATGGAAGTTTCCATATGGGAATTGGACAAAAACTAGAAATCGCATATTTATCAAACATGAAATTGGGCTAAGGTAGAGACTTATGCAAGCTTTTGGGTTGTTGAAAAGATTTTGGGATGGAACATTAAAGGATATGTTGACACTCAATTAGAGAATTTAATTCACCTAGGTTTTAACATCATAGATTTTCTTTTGAATATCTAGTTTTATAGAGACTACAAAATACATATAGTTTTGTTTCTTTATTCGATTTGATTTTCTTTTGTCAATATTGGTGTGTTTCATCAAGGTTCTACATCCTCTTCTTTTTGGCTATAGGAGGACTAAATTTCAAAGAAAATGTTACATTTAATGAATTGTCAATTGATAATACAAGTTTTCTTTAGTTCCAATTTCTATGTTGTTTGGATTTGTTGCAATCAACATCCTTGTTTGATTGTTGAATGTTGGCCTTGGGAATGGCACAAAGGTTAATGAGAGGAATGTGTGTGTGTGTGTGTGTGTGTGTGTGATCAAGGTACATGCATTTCCATATAAATTTCAATTTTGTTTGGATTTATTACATTTCATTAAAATGTTGTTTTATAATCCTTGTCCTTGTTGACTGTTGAATGATTGGAGCGTCACAATGGCCAATGGGAAGACATTTGTTGCTTCAATGTACACATTTTCCAACACTTCATTCTTTAATCTTGTTTTTGCCCAATTTTGCAAAAATGGCTTTTTGTTCCTATTGGCTATGGAATTTATAGAGCTTTCTTTAAACTTCCCAAATAAAAATCTTTACTTTTGTAGTGGTCGATCTAAAAGGATTTTTTTAGTAATAATGATGTTACCTATGGAAACTATATATAAATTATGCCATGTACATATTAAATTAGTCACAAATGACATTATTCTTTTTTTTGTGTTTACATTGGTGTCTTATGCATCTATGAATGGGTAGAACATCATGGATTCAAAAGTCCCAACCCAAGAAACTTTTGTACATTTTATAAAACTTTAATTTGAAATGGAAAATAAAAAATAAATCTAAGTGGCCTTTGATGTTATCTTGAGGTTGTTGGGCTACAAGGTTTCGTTGGTTTGAACAAATTCATGGATAAGAAAATATGAAAATGATTAGATGAAAATGAAGGAAAATGAATAAATGATAAATTGTTAGTGCAAAATTTTGACTCTTTGACAAACATATTGTTAATTGGTAATTTATCACTCATACCAATTGAAAAGCTCAAAAATGTGTCAAATCTTGCAATTGGTAGATGGATAGCATGGAGTGAAATACATATTTACAACATTTGTGTAATGTTAATAATTTCAAATTGCTTCTTTCAAAAAGTTAATCTTGTCAATCAACATTAATCACTAACCAATTATAAAGACATTTGAAATACAATGTGATTGTTTGGATAGAAAATGGTTTGTTTTTTCTAGCAACATTTCATTTTAAAAGAAAAATCAAGCTCATGGGGCATGCCATGTGTTTCAAAAGTATGTGCACATTTCAGTGTTGTCAAGCTTATCAATGTGAAGTGGTCTAATTGTGATTATTTCATGTGTAGGTACTTGGATCTTAAAGTTATAGTCTACAACTTGATGTAGATTTTGAGTGCAAGTGTAATTGTCCATTTTCTATAACCTTAAGTAAAGTTCCAAAGTTTACAATTAAATAATGTAGATCTTCAAAGCCATGTCCATTTTCCTTTCCTTTATTTGGAAAAAAATTACAATTTTTAACAATTTGATGTAGATTTGGAATGCCATGGTTAATTGGCCATTTTTTTAGCCTTCATAAGAGTTCCAAAGTTTACAATTAAATACTCTAGATCTTCAAAGACATTTGAATTTTCATTTCATTTATTTTGAAAAAATTACAATTAACAATTTGATGTAGATTTTGAGTGCCATGGTGAATTGGCCATTTTCTATATCCTTAATATGAGTTCCAAAGTTTGCAATTAAATAATGAAGATTTTAAAAGCCATTTGAATTTTCATTTCATTTATTTTGAAAAAAGTTACAATTTAACAATTTGATGTAGATTGTGAATGCCATTTGTTATTGGCCATTTGTTTTTAACCTTCATAAGAGTTCCAAAGTTTGCAATCAAATAATGTAGATCTTCAAAGCCATTTGAATTTTCTTTTCATTTATTTTGAAAAAAATTACAATTTAACAATTTGATGGTGAATTGGCCATTTTTTTAGCCTTAAGAAGAATTCCAAAGTTAGCAACCAAATAATGTAGATCTTTAGAGTGTACATGCAAGTCTATGGAAAGCTCTATGTAGACTACATTCTATGTAGACATGTAGCATTTCCTAAATTATTGTACCATGGCATTTAAGTCCTTAAAAAAGTTGTTGCAAAATTCATGTGTATAATTTTTGTTGCATAATTTCCAACTTTGAAAGTCCAAATTCTTAATGGTTTACACAATTATCCAAATTTAAAATGTGTACAACAAATACATATTTAAGTTGGCATTTAAAAACCAAGTCCCTATAGACAAAGTTGTAAATTTATCTATGGGATATGTCCATTACAATGACAACCAATTTGCAAAATTTGTCAAATAGTCCCAAAATTGGTCCACTCATTCATGCATTCACCCTTATTATCATTGTTTTTGTTGAATTTCTTTCATTCAATTTTTTTCTGTGACGTTGTTGGTAATTGGTTGTTTGTTTGTTTTCTTGTTATAACTATTTTGTTTATTTTTTATATGAACTCATTTGTATGGTGTGTTAATTCCTTACCCTTTTATACATCTTCATTTTTTTGTCCAAATAGCCTTTTGATAAAATGTGTCTTGAAAATTCAATTTTCTTTTAAAAAGAAATGAACTTATAATATGTTTTGGGAAATACATTTTTATTCTATGATTTATTTATTCAATTTGTTGATATTAAAAAAAAATTCAATAATTTTGTTGGCCAAAGGCTTTATTAATCCTGAATTAGGGATTCAAAAACTCTTTTCATTTCTTTTTGTTTGTCCCACACAATTTGAATTTTGATTTTGCATTATATTGAAAGTGATTGTTAGTTGAATCTTATCCCTAATTGAAGCTGAATTCGAACAAATTAAAAAAAATGTAAAAAATAAAAATAAAAGGTGATTAGAATTACAAAAATTATATAGTTGAAAATATAATACATGCAACCAAAACATTAAAAATTTGTGATGAAGGGCAATATAATACGATACACACATTTATTAAAAAAAACACATACTAGAGGAACTTGGTAGTTTTGACACATGTGTGTTGAATATTTACTTAATTTTGAAATTCTCATTTTGACAACTAAAATATTTTTGAATATTCCATAGTGGTTAGATTGGGTGGTTGTGATGAACGTGGATTTAAATGGATTGATCAGATTGGACGGCTATGATGAACTTAAAATCAAGTGTGTTTGATGTTGCAGCAAGTGGGGCAGCCTTTTTTTCGCTAGCAATATACCCAGAAAGCTATAGATTTAAAATTTAAAGTGCTAAAATCAAATGCTTTTGGAGTTTTTTATTAGCCAGAATTCGACCAAAATTCAAGAAAATTCGCCAGATTTGAATACATTATGCAAGTAAGTAGCCAAAATTATAGATGGATTTTTTTTAATACTTTCATTTTTTTAAAATGTGGTAGCCAAATTTGGCTAAATCTACCTGTGAATCATTGCCAGCCAGCCAGCCAGCCAGCCAGCCATTTTGGCTACATCACAAAATTGACCAAATAGGTGGCGATTTAAACGGGCATGACGTGGTTTCTTCCCGTCATAGCGTTTGAAAAGCTTGATTAGCGAATACCAGAGAACTTGGTCGACATTAGCGACTAATTAATTAGTGCTAATCTTAATTAATTAGCGCTAATCTTGTTGGTGGTCGCGCTTTTTTTTGCGTCGTCGAGATTAATTAGTGCTAATCTTGTTGCTGCTCGCGCTCCTGTGTTGTCGAGATTAATTAGTGCTAATCTTGTTGCTGCTTGCGAAGAAGAAGGAAGTTCAAATTTGGGTTGAAGTTTCTCTGCTGGATGCAGTACCTCTGCGAATGCGCGGGAGGAGCTTGACTAAAAGGATATAAAGTTTCGGAGCAGAAAGCCATCGCAGAAGAAGACGGGCGGATGGACGGAAGCTGGGAGCAGAAAGAAAGAATGTCCAGGCCTCGGGGGCGTCTTGCGTCGTCGACTTCTCTCACGCGCTGCTCTTCATTGTCGCGCTTGTCTTCCTCCTCATCGAGCGCCGCGATTGCGGTCCGCAATGAGGAGGAGGAGCACACAAGAAGAATGTACAAATGTCTCATTGCCGCTGGACTCCTGCTGCTGGCGTCTGTGACGTTCTTACAACTGCATCTGGTAAGTAGTGCAGCAACAAGGCAAGGCTCCACCAATCTGGATTCTCTGCAGAACGATAACAACCACCTAGGTTTGTTTCTGTCAGACAGGTCTGCTGGGGATGCAACAGGAGGTGAAGGAGGAGAGCTACTAGTGTCTGATGATGAGGAAAGAGGTTTTTTGAAATTAGTGTGGAATTGGAGGAGGAGGACATCACAAAGGAATGCAGCAGCAGCAGCAGCCATGATGGTAGGAGTTGAGAGCAACACAGGCACTGATGAGGAGGAGTTTGAAACAGGAGAGGAATTGGTAGAGGAAGAAGAAGAAGAAGAAGAAGAAGAAGAACCACCAGCAGACCAAGAGAGGCTCCTTGAAGCAGTAGACATGGTGAGTCAGGCTGGTCATAAGGGAATTGGGGATATGGCAGCAGAAAATGTAAGTTCTGAATCTGTGGTGATTTCTCATGATGATGATGAGCTGCTGGTTCAGAATAAAGCTGATGACAATGCATCACAGTTTATGCAACAACAGAACGAGAAATTTGGAGAGACCATGAGAGCAATGGGTACAGAAAGTAGGAATGGCAGCACAATGAAATTAGGTAGGACAATAGCACTGGATGGAGAAGAGATCAACATTGTTGATAAACAGCCAGACCATGGATTCAAGATGGACACAGGGATCATGTTGGGTGCTGGCAGCAAGGGTGCAGATGTTGAAAAGCATGAAGCAGCAGCAGCTATGGGTGTTGTTGGCAGGGTTTCTTCTTCCCACCAGCAGCAGCAGCTACAACAAGGGTTCAAGGAGTTTATTGAGAGCTGGAAGGAACGGTTTAACAGTGACGATGATGATTTTTTAGACGAGAATGTGCATTGGCGGCAACTTGAGGATGTGGTAGAGATTGAGGATGCACTACTGCTCAGTGATGATGGAGCTGCTGTCAAATCAATGGTGAAATTGCCACTCATGAGAGCAGGAAAAGTTGGTAAGAAGAAGAAGAAGAAGGGAGAAGAAGGTTCATATAACTCAATAATTAATCCAGTTGATATCCCCATGTTGCAAGATCCTGACACAGGTAGCGGTCCTGACAATTGGATGACCAAGAGTGACGAAGCCATGTTGAATGCACTGCGAGTTGATGGATATGGCAAGAAGATTGATCCTCTTCCTTCCAGGTTTCTATTAAGAGGCCTTCATGTGGATTCAGTTCTTCATGAGGAGGAAAAGGAGCAAGAAATTGATTGAAAGTTTGATGAGGATGCAGCAGGAACAACCACTGAGACAGTGGGAAAACTTGAGGCAGGCAATATGGGTGTTGTCAGGAAGGATCCAGCAATTGAGCTATCAACTGACGTTCACCAACAAGAGAATCTGCCGATAGGTGATAATACCACCAAGATCTCCTCCCATGGCTTCCAGCAGGCAGGAGCTGAAAATCGAAACTTTCTACACTTGAATGACTTTCCAGGAATACGTCCTTCTTCACTCCCCTTCTCTGTTTTCATGGATGAGTTCTTGCATCAAGAGAGCTGCTCCATACAAGTATTTATGGCATGGACCATGCCTCGTTCTCAGTTGTCCTTGACAGTCCATCACCAGCTGACACTGGAGAGCGTTTTCCACTGTCATCCAAATGCTTGTGTTGTTGTGTTCTCAGACACAATTGAGAACAACTTTTCAACACATTTCTGCAAAAAGGGTAGGTACTCACATGCCTCTATGCACATCCATGTGAAGTTCACTGGCATTGTACTCATCCAGGAAACTATCATCAATTCGAAACCTTAGTTCGATCTTAGGTGATGCCACAGATCATCATTGATAGCTCCATGTTTCTGTCTAGGACTCTGTGGTTCAACCAGAAGTTCAAAGTCTTGTTAGAGCTTGTGTGGCTGGCAGTGGCATTGAACTATCAAGTGAGTTTTCTATGCAGGTTCAAGGTGGCTGTTGTACAACCAAATCTGCATGAGCTCTTAGCAAACACTCCAGCTGATGTGTTTGCCAATGTTTGGGTGCAGTGGTGGCACAAAATTCCATTATTTCACCTCCATTACACTGACCTGTTATGCTTGGTTCTCCTGTACAAGTACTAAGATGGACTTTCTGAAGAATTTGAAATAAATGCAGAAGATTCTCCTTACCTTTTTTCTTCTGCTAGCTAGCTTGGCAACAACTCTAATCTTTCTCATTTCTTATTTTCTTAAGGCTTATAGTTGTCAGGGAGATGCCACTGTCTTTCAGTCCATCTAGTTTCACAAACTCTAATGATTCAGCTGAAACCTTTATCTCTGCATATCATATGCCTTCTTTGCACTTCTCTGCCCATGGCAATCATGGTGTTGTTTGCAAATGCCATCATCTGTAGTAGCAAGCAGCATCCATCTATCCTCTGTTATCGGTACTATTCTCTTATGAACATAGATATTTGAAGCAGATATTAAGGTCTCCTGTGGGCATGCAAATTCATGCAGATATGGAGTAGATATGGACATGGATGTGATTGTATTGAAACCCTTGGACTCTCTCTGTAACACAGTGGGATCCAAGATTTTGGCCAATGGGGAGGTCCGCCTGAATGGTGCCATAATGGCCTTCAATAAGTCCAGGTCAGTCATTGAACCAATGCAATTCCACTGTCTTGTTGTGTGGAGAATATTGGCTAGGTCAAAAGATGCTGCCCTGTGTAAACCCTAAACCCCATGAAGCTTCGATGTGCAAAGCATCGAATGAGAAGAATGCTTTGATTAAGAACCAGAGAAGTCTATCTGGGTTGTATCTGATGGATCTGTGTGCTTCTGCAGTCCATTTCTAAGACAATGCCTGGAAGAACTTACAGCAACATATAATGACACATTATTGGAGTGCAATGGAGCAGAGCTTGTGACATGGGTTGCCAATTTGTCAACTGGGAATGGAGGTAAAAGGTGGATGGAGGTTCCTGATGTCCTCCAAATTCAACATCCATTTTCTTTTTTTTCACTCCAATCAAGTAGCATTTTCGGGTATTGTGCAACCTTTTCTCTGTAAATGTAGTAGCTGTCCACTTGTCAACTGCTTGACACTGTTGTGCAGTCTTTTTATTCTTTGCAAAAGCTTCAGCAAGCTGCTTCAGTGAGGCCATTCCAAAACCAGGTACTTTTAAGAGAGGGTAAAGTCTGTCTCTCATTCTTTTCCTTCAGCAGGTACTTTGTCACACCAACAGATAAGCAGCAACAAGCAGAAGAAAAAGAGCTCCTGAGCAGAATATTTGAGGAATCGTTTGCCACACACTTTTGGAGTAGACTGACTGCGGTGGTGGTTCCTGAGAAGGGAAGCCTAGTTGAGACCATTTTAAATCAGTATTGCCTGCATTGTACCGATATCCTACGACTTCAACTATATTGTATCCTGGTGCTCTTAGCCTCAGGTCTAATCATGTTTCAATCTGAAATTTTTCCAGATGAGCACAGAAGATGAAAAGTGTATATTTTGCTCCCAAGGACCCATCTTTCTGCCCTGCCTCATGAAGTAAGCAGTGTCAACTACTTGTGGTTGTGTAGTGCTCCTTTCAAAGCAAAATGTTAGTCATGAGCTAGTGATCAGGCGACAATACTGAAAACAGAAAACTGACATGGTTAGGGGGGAAAGCTCAGTAGTCCCAACACAAAGATTTAGACATTTTGATCAGTTCACTCTGTTGAAGAACTGGCACAAGCATATATGTATATTGTACATCCTAACTAGTGGATATGCAACATTTGTATCTCTTCTTCAGTCTGTGCTACACCAAAACATGATATCCATCCGTGATTAGGCATATACAGCTAAACATGGCATAAGCGATTTAACCGAGTCATAAAGGACCAGTCATGTATGCCATGTCTTGACGGAGGATGCCATGTTTTTACATAGTGTTCAATTTGTTCAAGCAGCATCTCTACTTCCCTTACAAAGGTCATCTTTTACAGGAAAGAAGGTGAAATCAAATTGGTGGGAATGGGTGAAACTACACTACCTGAATAGAGTTAGTTCATTGATTCGCACTTATTTAGCACTTAAAGGAAGACACCCATGAAAGACTGGAAAAACTTTTTTGAGCACCTTTGTACACATAGTATGGATGAAACATGTTTATCTTCATCTATTATGGACAAAATTGAAAAATGGTTAGATGAAAAGTTGAAGATGATGATGATGATGGTGTATTATGGATGAATCAAATGTCTACTTCCAATATGAATTTCACCAACATTGTAATTCACATGCGCCCAATTTTGCTAATGCACCTTGCTAAGCTAAGTTTGTTAAATGGCAATGGTGGTGAATTCTTGATTTTGAAATAATAAATGTTTGCAAATTTAAATTCATCATAGACTCACATGCACAAATTGACAAAAGGGGTAGTTAATGAAAATGTGAATAAAAACATGGGTCATAAATTCATCATACATTCACATGTACTTGATCATCATTCAAATTCCTATAAAAGTCATCACTTGTCCAATAATATATTTTACTACTTTTACCATTTTGGGATAGATTGTCAAATAATTATTTAAATTTGAAATCTTAACTTTGGCACCTAGCTTTTTAATTTTGAAATTTTTGATAGGTAATGATTATACAAAATAATAAATAGGATGTTGTCAATGTTATTGAGCAATATAATGTGTATAAATTACTTTCGTTAAAGTCATTGTCATGGAAGGTTTGTGGTTCAAATCTTGACAGCTGAAACTTTTATTTATTAAAAATTTCAACACAAATAATGAAACACTTTCAAAAGTTTGGCAAAACAAAAAATAATTTAGTTTATGCCAAAATGGTGAATGTACTATGGTACCCTACATGTTTCCATGGGAACATTTCAATGGCATCTTCCGAAAATTCTCAAATCCATATTTTGAAATTAAAACATTAGAACACACATGTGACACCATTACATTATAACCTTCATAAAAAAGTCTTTATAAGATTTATCAATTTTTAAAAATTGGACATCAATTTCTTCTTCTAAACTATCACATTTCAAATGCTAAATTAACATAACATCAAAGACAAAAAAAAGGTAAGGTTTTTTTTTAAAAATGCAAAGTTCGATCTCCTAACCTACACTTAAAAAGACTCAAGCAAACATCTTTGTTGAATTCAATGAAATCAATCATTTCAAAATAATAAAAAATGACAAATTTTCCACCCCTATCTACTTTTCAAACCCTAATAATTGTTGGGATACACTTATATTTTGGCAATGTGAGCATGTTGTTTTATGGCTTTCATTAATTCTAAAATAATATCAAGGTCATTCAACTTGAACATGCTTTGACCAATGTTGGGCAGTTTTTAAAATTTCGAAGAATAGTTATTATTGGTTCTTTGATTAAATGCATATGAAAGAACTACAACACTTTTAAATTTTCAAATGTTTTAATTTAGGTCAATTCTTACAAATTTGATTTTTTTTCATTGAGAACAACTCGTTATATGTTGATGTTTATGAAATTGCTTAAATAAATAAATGGGGGTAGGCTAATACCATAGTACCTAGGCCAATTCAATATTAACTATATTATTTTCAGATTTTTTTTTTTAGTTCAAATTTTTTTTGAAGGAAAATGAAGAATGTAATGAAATATTTAAAATAATGCATTTTTAAAAAATGAAATTCTAAAAAATAATTAATTATTTAACAAACATGTGTCAAAGTGGTCAAGGTGATATGGTACACTGACCACTTGAAAATTCAAGACATTAATATGGATAGATTATTATTAAATTTGTTTAATATATAGTAGTAGGTCTGACAATAACATATTCACTATTCAATGCTACTTAATTCTCAAAAGGTAAAATGTTGAAAAATAAATTCAAAAAACAATAATGTTAAAAGATTAGATAATCAATCTCCCAACCTCTTGGTTAGTAATTATTATTCGTATCACTAGATTACCACTACTTACTATAATATAAAGGTGCACCTTAAGTTTTTATAGTCCAACCACACTTAATGTTATAGATTGATTAATGTTAACACTTAACATTAGTGATTCAACTAGTGCATTGAGATGGGACCATTCATTTGTTAACTTAGCATTCATTTGACACCAATGAATACTTACATGTTTACATATGATGGTATTTAATCATGTAAGTTTTTTCATTTTTTTGAAAGATGAATATTCATGTCATCATAGAGATACAAATGGATTGATATCATATGGTTTGTGTTATATAGTATAATGATGTGATGCATAAAATTTAATCAAATTGTCAAAACATATGGAAATGTTTTTTAACCCAAAAAAAAACATAGAAAGAACATTGAGGAATATTATATATTTTTCCTATTTTGGTTCATTGATTTTTTCAATCAATTCTTTTAACATAATGCACACATAATGAATGAATATCACTCGTTGTATAACATGTTAATAAGTACAAACCACAATGAAGGAGAAAAAAAAATGTGCATGCTTGAACATACAAAACTCATGACAAAGAATGCTTTGTAAGAAATCACAATTTACATGATAAATTTTTTTTTACATAATTTTAATATCTTTAATTCTATGATCAACCTTCATTTATATTTTGTGTTTGAAACACATTCTCATTGGATTGTTATCAAATTCATAACATGCTTTCACATTTTCTCTTTCTTGCCTTTCGTGCATATAATTCTTACATAAATATTTTTCGAATTATAACAAATCATTCAAATTCATACAATTCATGGTTTGTGAAACCAAAAAAAGAAATAAAGAGGAAATTGAGTATTGTGAATAATATTGAAATGACACCATCATAGTTGTTTTCACATGGTAAATGCAAAAATATTTTTCCATTCTCAGCTTTTACATTGACATCGACTCATTTGTTAACAATCTCTTGAACGATGTTAGTATAATGTTCACATAAAACCTAATTAAAGTCTAAACAACACATATTCATATGTCAATGACGTATAATGTTGAAATAACCTTGATATAAATGAATTTTGGCCCAAATAGTAATGATGGTATACGATGCAATGTGTAAAATGAAATAAATCATCCTTATTTGCACCAAGATTCAAAACATTGAAAAAATAAAGAAAAGATAAATATCCTTTAAAAAAATGTTCTTGAAATGAAAGACTACTTCATTCCTATATGAAATTGAGGTGTGAATAACATTTCAATGCAAAGTTTGAATTGAATTTAGATTTTATTGAATTGCATTCAAATACATTGAATGCAATTTGAATTCAACTATATTCAATTCCAATTCAATTCAAATTTGATTGAAAATAAATGGGATGCAAATTAGTGGATGATATTTTCAAAGTCTTCTTGTGAATATGGTGTTGAAAAAACAAACTTAAAGAATACAAAAGTCCAAAAAGACACCTTTCCATTCTTTTTCACTTGGGAATGAGTGAAAAAAATTCTAATTTGAAACCATTAAATGTATGATGACTCATGGAACCCAAAGTTGTCCTATTTAAACCAACTCTAATGAATCATCATCTTTGGGACCAACTTGTTTATTTCAAATAAAACCTTGATATCATATTAAGGCTATTGACATTTAACAATCTATGTCTCTTCAGAGATGATGTCTTTTGATGTCTGTTTGAATATTATTCCTTTGCTACATCACAAAACATTTCATCATGGAACACCTTCACAATTGTTTATATATATTTTCAACTTTTTTTTTTTTTGAAAAAAAATTGTATTTTATGCATTTTTATGCATATTAAGTGATTGTATCCATTATTACTCAAGTGATTTTTAAATTATGTTTTTTCTATAATTAATACCTTGGCTATAAATGAAGATAGTGTTTTTTTTGCATGTATTTTCATTTTATTGGGGGAATGTAGTACAAATGTTGTATAATGTGCTTAAATTTTGAGTTCTAAACAAATTATTGAACGAAAGATTTTTTATTATGATGAACATGTAGATCTTTTATATATCTATTTGTTTTCACAATCACAAACTTAAATCGACCTTGGGGTTTTGCAACATAAGGTTTGGTTATTGGGTCAAACCATGAAGTACAACTTGGTTTTCAATCTACTTATTTCAAACTATAGAAATGATCATTTATTGCATTACTTTTGGATGAGTAAACACACCCTTTTTGATATTGTTAACTAATTAAAACCACATCTTCAAAAGCAAAACCCTCAACAGAAAATGGTAATTCTTATGGAAGTGTGTGTGGTTTTTATCATATACAATTTTGTACAAGGCATGGAACTATTGATATGTCATAAATTGTTTATATTTATGAATCCACAATATCTTTGGTGGTTTATAAAATCAATGTTAATATCAACATTGTGTTTTGAAAGTTCATTTCCTAACCACGTAATGAAAAAATGCAAAATGTAATGAAAGGTTTTCAAGAGTTTTGTGGATTGCTAGGTCGTCATGGTGCAATTGATGCCACTCACTTTGCAATTGCAAAACCAAATAAAACCTTCTTAGGAGATTATTACTACCATAAATCTATTAAATATAGTGTTGTATGTCAAGTTATAGATAATGACTAAAAGCAATTTATAGATATTTCATTGAACTTCTAAGGAGTGTCAATGATTTGCGAGTTTTTTGCAAACTAGGCTTGAATTTAAAGCCCAATATGGTGGACTTTTTGATCCAACAAAAGGTTGTCATGATGGTATCGAACCTTATTTTTCTTGGAGACAAAGGCTTCCCTCTCTTCTCCCAATTGATGATTGCCCATAGGGAGGGGTGTGTTCAAATAATTCTAGAATGATTGTATTGAATGAATGAATCACCAAAAAAAAAGGTTTGAATTGTTAGAAAACATCTTTTGGGAATTTGAAAAAATATTTTTGAAAATTTATTGAAAAACTGATATTCATATACCAAACTTGATAACGTGTTGTTGCATTTTACAAATTTTATTTTTAGGTCAGAATGAAATAAATGGGTTAAAACGCACTTATAAAAACCAAAAAAATTGTTGGGAATTTTTGAAAGTTTAAAAATTATAGTAAAATTCTTTTTACATTTTAAAACTATGTTAATCATTCTAAGTTGTGCTAAATGCCTAATATGAATGTTTAAGAATTAAACTTAAAACTTCATTAAATTTAATATTGGATTTTGGTTTTAGTAAATGACTTGTGAACTTGAACAACAATTTGCATCCAAATTAGGCAATTTTACAAAGGATTAAACTAAATGATTATTTTAATATAAATTTTTTATCATCCTTACCCACACCCTACCTACACTCAAAAATTTTCACAATTTAAAAATTATGGAATTAATTTTTTTTTGAAATTCAAAATATATTTCAAAATCTCAAAATTTCAAAAATCCTTTATAACATGTAAAAGAAGTGTAATGTTGGAACTTATGATGAAAGAAATTATAGACATGATGATACATTAATTGTGATTGAAGGATAGGAAGTAAAAGGGAGAGAAACAATGTGCAAACACTTCACACTTACCTCATGCGTCAAAAAGATTTTTTACATAAATAACAAGTTCATGCATGCATGCATACAAACCTTCAAATTGTCTTTCAATTTCAATTGATTAAATTACTAATCTAAATTAATTGTCTTCAAATTGGAGAAAATTAAGTCTAAATTGAAAAAAAAAAGAAGAAAAAAGAGAACATCCCAATAATGGTTAAATTACTCACTTAAATTGAGAAATATGTGTTGCTAGAGGAATAATGTCAATAAACTTAGCAAAATGTTATGAAATCTTCAAAGGCTTTTTTAAGGTGGAGTTGTGCCTAAAAGACATATAATTTGGTAGTGCTGGTGGGCTCAGCTTCCAACTCAATACTTTCACCTACTATTCCTCAAAATCCACAAAATATGGTCCAATTTTTTGTTGTTGTTCCCACAAGACAATTGTGTGAGTGACAAGCACCCGACAACACACTTCCATGCCATGCGGTTGGTTGAGTGTTCAGAT
>Ga0116229_10007740_pt1 | contig 16885 bp, 16 predicted proteins | sample S1TSphgellanicum_3_FD_87313 | JGI IMG/M metagenome (GOLD analysis project Ga0116229, IMG submission 87313) | Host-associated microbial communities from peat moss isolated from Minnesota, USA - S1T2_Fc - Sphagnum magellanicum MG | ecosystem: Host-associated > Plants > Peat moss > Unclassified...
AAGAGGCGGGCGAGACCGCTCATGCCGCTGCCGCACACGCCGATGAGATGGACCTTCCGCGGTCCGCTCTTCAGCAGTTGCTCGACGCGCTGTTTTACTTCGGGTTGCATGACAATTCGATTTCTTCCGCGACGCGCCTGGCGGCGTCCACACCGGCGAGGCTGCGCGCGGCCGCGGCCATCTTTTCGCGCAGCGGCTGGTCGTTCAAAATCTCGCGCACGGTCTGGTGCAGGTCCTCCGGCGTGGTCTTGCTCTCGGTGAGAATCTTGGCCGCGCCCGCGTGCTCGAAAATCCGCGCGTTGAAGGTCTGGTGATCGTCGGCGGCGGCGGGGTAAGGCACGAGCACCGACGGCAAGCCGTAGTGACTCAGCTCCGTCAGCGAGGCGGCGCCGGAACGACTGATGACCACATCGGCGAGACTATAAAAATGTTCCATCTCCGTCGAGAACGCTTGCACCACGGCGGTGAGGCGATGCCGGCGATAATTGATCTCCGCGATTTTCGCGTCGGCCTGGCCGGTGAGATGAATGAACTGCACGTCCTCGCGGTCGGCATGCCACATCGCGGTCGTCTTGTGGATGAGCTGGTTGATGCCGTGCGCCCCCTGGCTGCCGCCCATGACGAGCACGATGGGCAGCGCGGGATTGAGCCCAAATTTTTCCGCCGCGACCGCGCGGTCGATGCGCGCAAGGCCGCGGCGCACGGGCGTGCCCGTGACGACGCAGTGCGCGCGGCGCAGATAATTCGCGCACGAGTCAAAACCAAGCAGCGTCTTGTTGACCAGCGGCGCGATGTAGCGCGTGACGCGGCCGGGAATCGCGTTCGACTCGTGAATGATCGTCGGCAACCGCAGATGGCGCCCGAGCAAAAGCGGAATGGCGCTGGTGAATCCGCCCATGCCGACGACGGCGGTCGGCTGGAAATCGCGATAGACCTGGCCGCACTCGCGCCAACTGCTCACCAGAGTCGCGCCAAACTTGAAGACGCGGGGCGAGAGAAAACCGGGCCAGCCGATGCCGGGCAGCGCCCTGGCTTTTTGCTCTTTCGCGCCTTCGAGCGCGATGGTGTCGATCTGCTTGGCCGAGACGAGCAGGAGCGTTTCGTGGCCGCGCTGGCGCAGCTCCTCCGCCACGGCCAATCCCGGAAAGAGATGGCCGCCGGTACCCCCGCAAGCAATGGCAATTTTCATCGGAATGTTTTGGGTGCCTACATTCGCACACTATACGTCTTCGGCGTCAGCGCAGGCGCCGCCTGGGTGTGGTAGATGCCCTGTCGATGCATGTTAAACAGAATTCCAATCGCGGCAAGACACGTGAGCAAATTTGATCCGCCGTAACTGATGAACGGAAGCGGGATTCCCTTGCACGGCATGACCGAAGTCACGACCGCGAGGTTCATCAGCGCCTGCAGCGAGATCATCAGCGTGAGGCCGATGCCGAGAAAAACGCCGGCGGGATCAGGCGCGTGTATCGCGATCCAGCCGCTGCATAACATGAGAATCAGAAAGGCCGCGACCAGCGCGAGCGTCACCCACATGCCGAGTTCCTCACCGATAATCGGGAAGACGAAGTCCGTATTCACCTCGGGCAGCCAATACATTTTCTGCCGGCTGTTGCCGAGACCGAGGCCCCACAGTCCACCGGAGCCGAGCGCAATGAGGCCCTGCAACTGCTGCCAGAATTTACTGCCGACGACGACGCTTTCGGGATGATGCACGAAGTGCCACCACGCGATGATGCGCGCCCAGCGCTCCGGCGTGGAGATGGCGCGGATGGCCATGACGAGACCGCCAATCGCGGTGAGCGGCACCAGGTAGATCATGCGCGTGCCGGCCACGAACATCATCGCGATCAGGATCAGGAGCATGATGACCGTCGTGCCGTTGTCCTGCTGCAGAACCATGAGCAACAGTATCGGCAACGCGCACACGAACGGCACGAGCAGGCCGCGATTGAGCTCGCGCGCATGGCGCTGATTTTTCCCCATCCACCACGAAAGGAAAAGAATCAGCGCCAGCTTCGCGAACTCCGACGGCTGGTAGGTCCAGCCCGCCACGCGCAGCCAGCGCGGCGAGCCATTGATGCGCACCCCCACGTGCGGAATGAGGCAGAGCGTCAACAACACGCAGGCGGCGCCGAGAATCCACGGCGCGAACTTGAGCACTTTCTGATAATCAAAAAGCGCGAAGAACACGCAGGCGACCCCGCCGACCGCGAGCCACACGCCCTGCATGGCCAGCTTGTTGTAGACCTTCTCGTAGGCCCCGGGCGTGCTCGACGGTGCAAGCTCCGCGCTCGTGCTGGAGAGCATCACCAGGCCGAGGGCGATCAGCCCCAGCATGACGATGAGCAGCATGTAAGCGGCGTTGCGTTGCATGAACATGAGCGGGGTTTCCTTTGTGCTTAGAAGTTCAGGCTGGTCAGCTCGGGATTCGAAGCGGGCGTCGGCTGCGGCTCGAGAGCCGGCGTCGCCACCGGCGTGGACGCGGGTTGCTCAACCGGCGCGGGCTGGATCGGAGCCGCGACCGGAGCCGGGGCGGCCGCCGGCGCGAGGACGCGGTCGGTCAACGCCGCGGACGACGTGCTCGTGCTGGCGGCGGCATGCGCTTCGTGCGACGGAATGCGCAGCTTTTCTCCCACCGCGAGCTTCGTGCCGTTGAGGTTATTCGCTTCCTCGAGGGCCGAGGGCGTGACATTGAGCTTCTTCGCGATGTACTTCAGCGTGTCGCCCTTCGTCACCGTATAATAATGGCGATGCGACTTCGCGGGGTTCGCCGGCGTTGCGGAGAGGCTCGCGGTCGAAACCGTCTCGCCAGCCGATGTGTCGTGCATCGCGCTGCTCTTCGCCACCGAGGTCTTCCCCGAGGGAATGATGAGCTTCTGGCCGGTCTTCATCGGCTCGTTGGCCTTGATGTGATTGGCCGCCTTCAACTCGGCGACGGTGATGTGATGCGACTCCGCGATCTTCTTGTAGGTGTCGGTCATCTTCACCGTGTACATCTCTTTCCTGGCCTCGTGCGCGGACGCGAGGGCGTGGTCCTCATGGGCCAGAGCGGCAGCGCGCTCTTCGTGCGAAGCGGCGTTGGCCGTGGCCGCGGGCGTCGGCGAATTGGCGGGCATGTGCACGGGTCCAATCGGCGCGGTGGAGGCGAGCGTCGTGGGAGCCGTCATCGGCGTCGCGCTGTTCTTGGGCGCGAGCGTGATGGGAGTGGCGGACTCGTGCATCGTTCCCATCGCAGGAGCCGGTGTCGCGGCGGGAGAACTCGCCACGGCGGGTTGATCCGGCGGAGGCAGGAGCGACGGCGGAATCGTCGAGGTCTGCCCCATGTCATCGCCCGAAAGGACGATCGGCGAAGAACCGGTCTTCGGTTGAGCATTGGCCGAGGCCGTCGCGGCGCCCGTCGCAGCGGGAGGATTGGCGGCGACTTGCGTCGGCGTTGCAGCCGGCGTGGCCGTTTCGGGGGTGGCCGGGCTCGCTTCGGGCGCGGTCGTCGAACCCGTGGCTGCCGTCGCGGTCCCGGTTGTGGCGGGCGCATTGGGCGTTGTGGCCGTTTCAGTGGAAGCCGTTGCGTCCGTGGTCTTGTCCGCCGCAGTGGCATCCGGCGTTGTCGTCTCCGTGACAACCGTGCCGTCGGCTTTCAGCTTGTGGGTTTTGTCGAGGGCGAGATCCGCGTCTCCGCCGCTGCTCATGAGGTGATAGACGGTAAATCCGCCGATCACCAACACGTGCAGCGCAAGCACGGCGATGAAGACCGTCATCAGTTTTAGGCCGCCGGTCTGTTGCGGCTTACTATCAGTGTTGTCCATGGTTTTTCTCTCTTTCGTGGTGGTGGATGTTTGGGCGTGAAATCAGATTTGTTTTGCGCGGGCGCGCACGAGTTCGCGGAATTGATCGCCGCGATCCTCGAAGCTCTTGAACATGTCGAAGCTGGAGCAGCCGGGCGAAAGCAGGACGACGTCGCCGGACTGTGCCAGCGCGTGCGCCTTTTCGACGGCGTCGGCCAGCGTGGTCGCGCGCGTGCAAGGCACGGCGGAATTCCACGCGGCGAAAAGTTTCTCTGTCATCGTGCCGATGAGCACGACGGCCTTCGCTTTCTCCCGCACGAGCGTTCGCAGGCCGGTGAAGTCGAGGCCCTTGTCCTTGCCGCCGGCGATGAGCACGACCGGCGCGCGCATGGCCATGAGCGCTTTCTCGAGCGCGTCGATGTTCGTCGCCTTGGAATCGTTGAGGAACGTCACGCCGCCGATCTCGGCGACTTTTTCGAGCCGGTGCGGCAGCGGATGATAAGCGCAAAGCGCACGAATCGTCGCCTCGCGCGGAATTTCGTAGAGATCGGCGACGGCGAGCGCGGCGAGCATGTTTTCGGCGTTGTGCGGGCCGATCAGGTTCGTGCGCGATTGCTCGAGCACCTGCTTGCCGTGCGCCACGAGCCAGCCGTCGATGAGTTGGTAGTCGGCCGCGTCGCCAGCGGCGCTGATCGTCACACGTTTCGCGCGGATGGGCGGCAGGCGCAGGTTGGCGTTGACGATGGCGACATCATCGGGCGTTTGGTTGCGGAAGATTTCCCACTTCGCGGCTTCGTACTCCTCCATCGACTTGTAGCGGTCGAGATGATCCGGCGTGAGGTTGAGATGGACGCTGACGCGCGGGCGGAAATCGCAGATGTGCTCGAGCTGGAACGAGCTGACCTCGACTACCATGACATCGAGGTCCTTGCTGCCGCGCACGGCCGCGGAAAACGCGGTGCCGATGTTGCCCGAGGCCATGGTGCGCTTGCCGCCGGCGGCGAGCACGGCGTTGACCAGCTCGGTCGTGGTGGTTTTGCCGTTGGTGCCGGTGATGGCCACGATCGGGCAGACGCAAAAACGGTACGCGAGCTCGAGCTCGCCGAAGGTTGGCAGGCCGGCCTGGCGCAGATGGCGCACGAGCGGCATGTTCGGGTCGATGCCGGGACTGAGCACGCAGAAGTCGAACGCGGCCGATTCCTGGATCGCCTTGCCCAGCTCGACAGTGATACCGAGCTCGCGCAGCGCGGCGGCGCGCTCGAGCACCGCCGCCTTGGTATCGGCGTCGTCGCGCACGGTCACGTTCGCGCCGTGGTCCTGGAGAAGTTTAGCTGCTTCCATACCGCTAATTCCCAATCCCAAAACCACGACCTCTTTGCCTTTTACTTCCATACACACCCATTCGTTTACCTCAGCTTCAACGTGGCCAGCGCGGCCATGGCGCCGATCAGGCTCATGATCCAGAAGCGCACCACGACCTGCGTCTCGTCCCAGCCCTTGAGCTCGAAATGATGATGCAGCGGCGACATCGCGAAGATGCGCTTGCCGGTGAGCTTGAACGACGCGACCTGCAGCATCACCGACGCGGCCTCGAGCACGAAGACGCCGCCGGCGATGACGAGCAGTAATTCCTGGTGCACGCAGATGGCGATGACGCCGAGCACGCCGCCGATGGCGAGCGAGCCGGTGTCGCCCATGAAGACGCGCGCCGGATGGCAGTTGAACCAGAGAAAACCGAGGCCCGCGCCAACGAGCGCGGCGCAGAAAATGGCGAGCTCACCCGCGCCGCTGACGAAAGGCAGCAGGAGGTAACTGGAGAGCCGGATGTTGCCGGCGATGTAGCAGAAGATCGCGTAGGTCAGCGCCACGCTGACGGTGCATCCGATGGCGAGGCCGTCGAGACCGTCGGTCAGATTCACGGCATTCGACGCGCCGGTGATGACCAGGCCGAAAAAGAGGAACGTCGTGACGAGCCCGATGTCGAAATAGAAGGACGACTTGAGAAAGGGGATGTAGAGACGGCGCCATTCGTTGTCGTAGCTCGAGACATAGTAGAGATAGAGAAAAACGAAAATCGCCAGCAGCCCCTGCGCCGCCATTTTCTGCCAGCCGCGGATGCCTTTCGAATTTTTCTTCGCGACCTTTTCGTAGTCATCGGCGAAACCGATGAAGCCCAGGTAAATCATCGAGCCAATCACGAGCCAGATGAGACGATTCACCGGATCGCACCAGAGGATGGCGCTGATCGCGACCGAGGCGAGAATGAGAATGCCGCCCATCGTGGGCGTGCCTTTTTTCGCGCTGTGCAGGTCGGCCAGCTCGCGCACCTCGGACTTTTGCCGCAGCGGCTGGCCGAGCTTCAGGCGCGTGAGCAGCACGATGGTCTTCGGGCCCATGGCGAGCGAGAGCATCAACGCGGTAAGCGCGGCCGCCATGGCGCGGAAGGTCTCGTAACGAAAAACGTTGAGCGCGCCGAGGCCCTGGTGCGGGGAAAGATAATAGAGGTAGTACAACATCAGGCCCCGGCCTTTCCGGAGAGCGCCTCGACGAGCCGCTCGAGTCCCATGAAGTGCGAGCCCTTGACCAGCACCGCGTCGCCTTCCTGCAGGATCGGCTGGAGGGCGGCGGCGGCTTCCCCGGCGTCGCGGGCGGAGACGATCTGGGGGTGCGTCATGCCACCGGCGATGGCGCCGCGCGCGTAGGCCTCGGCCTGCGGACCGACGGCGATGAGAAATTCAACGCCCTGCTTCGCGGCGAATTCGCCGGTGATGAAATGCAGCGGCTCCGCGTGCATGCCCAGTTCGCCCATGGTGCCGAGCACGGCGATGCGGCGCGTGGCATTCGGGAATTCGCGCAATGCGGTGAGCGCGGCCTTCATGGAATCGGGATTGGCATTGTAGGCGTCGTTGATGATCCATGCGCCCCCGACGTTGACGACCTGCATGCGCGCGCCGGGCAGCTTGACCGACTCGAGCCCGCGCGCGATCTCGTCCATGGTCAGGCCGCACTCGCGGCCCACGGCCGCCGCAAGGAGTGCGTTGGCAACCATCACGCGGTTGACCACCGGCAATTTCACGCGCGCGCTGCTGCCGTTGTGGCGCAGCAGAAAAGAGATGTGGTCGGATTCGACGCTGAGTTCTTCCGCGCGCCACGTGGATTCCGGTCCCGAGCCGACCCAGGTGATGCGGGCGCGGGTGCGGTCCGCGACGCGGCGGCTCCATTCGTCGTCGCTGTTGAGCACGGCGAGGCCGCCTTCGGGCAACGCGGCGATCAGCTCGGCCTTCTCGGCGGCGATGCCGGCCTGGTCCTCGAAGAACTCGATGTGCGCGGGGCCGATGCTGCTGATCACGCCGATTTCCGGCGCGGCCATGTGCGCGAGCGGCGCGATCTCGCCCGGATGATTCATGCCCATCTCGACAACGCCGTACTGGTCGTCCGGGTCGAGGCGGATGAGCGTCAGCGGCACGCCGATGTGATTATTCAGGTTGCCCTCGGTTGCCTTCGTCTTGAAGCGCACGCGCAGCACGGCGGCGATGAGTTCCTTCGTGCTCGTCTTGCCGCTGCTGCCGGTGACGCCCACGACGCGCGCGGGCAGCGTGCGGCGATATTCGGCGGCGAAACGCTGCAGCGCCTCGAGCGTGTCCGGCACCTCGACGAGCGCGAGATCGTCGGGCAGGTCCGCGACATTCGGGCGTTCCGAGACGAGGGCCGCGACCGCGCCGCGGTTCCGCACCTGGCTTACGAAGGTGTGGCCGTCGAAGCGATCACCGCGCAGCGCGACGAAGCAATCGCCTTCGTGGAGCGTGCGCGTATCGGTGTGGAGGCGATCCACCGGCATCTCGGGATCGCCCTTGAGCAGGCGGCCGCCGCTGTAACGCGCGACTTCTTCCAGGGTGCAGCGGCGCATCACGCGGCCCTCCTTCGCAGAAACTCCTGCGCCACGAGCCGGTCGTCGAAGGGATGAAATTGGCCGGCGATTTCCTGCGTGGTTTCGTGGCCCTTGCCCGCGATGCAGACGACGTCGCCGGGGCGCGCCATGGCCAGCGCATGCGCGATGGCTTGGCGGCGATCCGGCACGCGCTCGTATTTGCCCGCGACGGCCTTGCCATCGAGACCGGCTTCCATGTGGTCGAGAATCGACTCGATGCTTTCCTGGCGCGGATTGTCCGCGGTGAAGATCGAGTAGTCGGCGCACTCGACCGCCGCGACGGCCATGAGCGGGCGCTTGAGCGCATCACGATTGCCGCCGCAGCCGAGCACGGCGATGAGCCGGCCAGCGGTGATGCCGCGCAGGACGGTGAGCACCTTGCGCACGGCATCGTCGGTGTGGGCGTAGTCGACCACGGCGGTGACGCCATCGGGCGACATGAATTTCTCGAGACGTCCGGGGACCTGCGGCGTGTCCTTGAGGCGCTCGACGATGACGCGCGGCGCGACCCCCAACGCGAGCGCAGCACCAGCGGCGGCGAGCGCGTTGCCGACGTTGAAAGAACCGATAAGCGGCAGGGAGAACGGCAGCGTTTCCTCGCCCAGGCGCAGCATGCCGCGCGTGCCTTGCGCGGTGTAGACGAGCCCGCGCGCCTCGATGTCCGCGCCGGGCTCGCCGTTCACGGTGTAGGCAAGTACGCGGATGCGGCCGCGCTGCATTTCGATCAGCCGCTTGCCGTAGTCGTCGTCGGCATTGATCACCGCGATGCCGGGATCGCCCAGACGATCGAGATTCGCGAAAAGGAGGACCTTCGCCGCGAAGTAATTCTCCATCGTCTGGTGATAGTCGAGATGGTCGCGCGTGAGATTGGTGAAGACGCCGACCTGGAAGTCAATCGGCGCGACGCGGCCCTGCTCGAGCGCGTGCGAGGAAACTTCCATCACCGCCGCGCGGCAGTTGCTCGCCTTCATCTGGGCGAGGAGGCGGTGCAGGTCGAGCGACTCGGGCGTGGTGCGCGAGGCCGGCAGCACGCGCTCGCCGATCTCGTAGCGCACGGTGCCGATGAGGCCGACGGGAATTTTCGGCTCAGTGAGCAGATGCTTCAGAATAAACGTCGTCGTGGTCTTGCCGTTGGTGCCGGTGACGCCGACGATCTTCAGCGCCTTGTCCGCGCGCCCGTAGAAATTCGCCGACATGCCGGCCATGGTGCGGCGCGCGTTCTGCACCGAGATATAGGTCGGCCCGCGGTAAACGGCGAAGTCGGGATTCTCCAGCACGACCGCGGCCGCGCCCTTGTCGCACACGTCGGCGATGTACTGGTGGCCATCGGTCTTCACGCCCTTCCAGGCGAAGAAGACGTCATTGGCCTCGACGCGCCGCGAGTCGTACTGCAGCTCGCGAATGGCGCGATCCACCGATCCGTCGATCGCCTTCGTCTCGACGTCCTTGAGAATCTCGTGAAGTTTCACAGTGAAGCGTGGGCGGGGGTGTTGGCGCTCAGCACGGGCGTGGACGAAATCGGCGCGGGGATGTCCGGCTGAATGTTCATGATCTGCGCCATCTGCCGGGCGATGTTGGCGAAGACCGGCGCGGAAACCGTGGCGCCGTAGTCGCCGTGCGGCTTGGTCTTGGGATCATCGACCATGACCAGACAGACGAACCGCGGGTCCTCCACCGGCATAAAGCCGAGGAAGGAGGAAACGTGCTGCGTGTGCGAGTAGCCCTCGCCGTTGATCCACTTCTGCGCGGTGCCGGTCTTGCCGGCGTAGAAAAAGCCGCGGCCCTGGGCATCCGTGATCTTCACGCCCTTGGCCGTGCCGTCGATGGTGACCTGGTGCAGCGCTTCCGCGACTTCGCGCGCGGCGGCGGGACTGATGACCTGGCGCACCACGCGGGGCTCGAAGGTCTTGAGCACGCGCCCGGAAGGGTCCGTGACCTGCTTCGTCAACATCGGCGCCATGAGCTTGCCCCCGTTGGCGATGACGCACATGGCGGTGGCCAACTGGATCGGCGAGGCCAGCACTTCCTGGCCCATGGGAATGCGCGTGATCGAAAGGGCGCTCCATTTACTGACGGGCTGCAGCCAGCCGCCGGTTTCGCCCTGGCCGGTGAAGAGGCCGGTGCGCTCGCCCATGCCGAACGCCGTTGCGTAAGCATAGAGCTTCTCCTTGTCGAGATAGTTGAGCGCGATCTTGGCGAAGCCGATGTTGCTCGACTGCGACATCACTTCCTCCACGGGCAGCATCGCGTGCGGCTCGTCGTCGTGCAGCTCCTTGCCGCCATAGTAGAAGCAGCCGTTCTCGCAGAAAATGGGCGTATCGAGGGCGATTTTGCCCTCGTTGAGCGCCGCGCCCAGGGTGATGATCTTGAATACGGAACCGGGCTCGACCGGATCGGTGAGACAGCGGTTGCGTGTGACCTCGGGCTTGAGATCGGCGCGATTGTTCGGGTCATACGTCGGGCGCGAACCCATCCCCAGCACCTCGCCGGTATGCGGGTCCATCACAATGATGTAGGCGGCGTTCGGCGAATAGGTCTGCACGATCTGATCCAACTGCACATCCACCACATGTTGAATCGCCGTCCTGATCGTGACTGTTACATCGTTGCCGTCGACGGCGGGGGTGTCGCGCGAGTCGTAGAGCGCGATCTCGTTCCGGTGCGCATCGCGCTCGACCTGGCGCTGGCCGGGCACGCCGCGCAGCACGGCGTCCATCTGCTTTTCCATGCCGGCGAGACCGTGCCCCTCGTCGTCGGTGTAACCGAGAACGTGCGCGGCGAGATAATTGTTCGGGTAAATGCGGCGGTCGCGCGGCTCGATGATGATGCTGTCGAGCTTGAGCGCCTTGACGTTCTCCATCACGGAGTCCTCGACGTCGTGGGCGATGAGCTGGTAGCGCTCCTTCGTGCTCCACGGAATGCGGTCGGGCGTCGTTTGCAGCGCGTCGGCCAGCAGCTTGATCGTGGCGTCGGGATGCACCTTGCTGAAGGCGAGGCCGTCGATGCGGATGTCATACACGCGCTGCGTCTGCGCGAGCACGTTGCCGTCGGCGTCGAGAATCGCGCCGCGCTTGGCCGGAATCACCACTTTGTAGGTATGATTGGAGATCGCCATGGCGAGATATTTTTCGTGCTGCACAAGCTGAACTTGAATGAGGTTGAACGAGATCAGGGTGAAGCCGCAGGCCAGCACGACCATGGTCCAAATGGCGCGGGTGCGGTGTTGCATGGCATCTTTAGTTGCGGCCGGAGTTGACCGACGCGACGGGAGCGGCGTTGAGATTCAGGTAGGCGTGCGGCACGGCGCCGTCGCGCTCGAGCCGGGCGCGGGTGTCTTCATCGAGCCGCACTAGGGCGAGGCGCGAGTCGTCGAGTGGGACGAGCGATGAGTGCATGATCTCCAGCTCGCGCGCGAGCCGGAGCGGCGACTTCATGCGGCGCAGGTCGGCCTCCAGGCTGATGTTGCGCGAATTGATGTTGTCGAGCTGCTCCTGGAGCAGGTGCGTCTCCTCGGCCAGGTGCAGGTTCTTGTTTTTGCACAGCACGTAGCACAGGCCCAGGCCGGCCAGCAGGCCGATGATCATGATCCACTTGAGGACGCCCATCCAGTGCAGCGACTGGCTGTTTTTCATGCGATTGCGGCTCATGATGCGATGATCCTCTCGTTGCGGATGGCGACACGCAGGCGGGCGCTGCGGGCGCGCGGGTTTTTCTCGATTTCGTCCTCGCCCGGCAGGAAGCGGCGGACGCCGCGCAGGTAATGGCGCGGGTTGGGCAAAGTGTTCGGGTGGGCCGGGGTGTCGAGCCACTCGGCCGCGCGCTCGCGCAGGAACTGCTTCACGGTGCGGTCCTCGCCGGAATGAAAACTGATGACGGCGAGCACGCCGCCGGGCTGGAGAATGTCCAGCGCCTGGGGCAGCACGCTCACGAGGGCCTCCGCTTCTCCGTTGACGGCGATACGTAGAGCTTGGAAGCACGCCGCTTCTGGATGTAGACTTCGAGCTCGGCGGCGCGCCGGGAGGGCTTGCCCCACAACCATTGCCAGATCGAGCGTCGTGGCGAAGGGCGCGCGGGAGCGGCGTGCGACGATAGCACGTGCCACTTTCCTTGCTTCTCTCTCTCCGCCTTGCTCATAAAATAATTTCGTCAATTCCGCCTCGGGCAGTTCATTCACCAGGTCCGCCGCCGTGGGGCCGGAGCGCTGGTCCATGCGCATGTCGAGCGGCCCGTCGGCCTGGAAGCTGAAGCCGCGCTCCGCGGTCTCCAACTGCGGCGAGGAGACGCCGAGGTCCAAAAGAACCCCGTCCACTTTCTCCCAGCCCTGCTCGTTCGCGCATGTTTTCAATTCTCTGAAATTCCGTTGTTTCCACCAAAACTGTCCCGGCCATTGGGCCTCCAGCGTCCGCGCCGCCGCCACCGCCGCACTGTCCTGGTCCAGCCCGAGGACCAGCGCGCCCGCTTCCAGCAACGCGCGGGAATGCCCGCCGCGGCCAAAAGTTCCGTCCACCCACCGATGCCCGCGTTGCACATGCGCAGCCGCGAGCACCTCCCGTAACAGCACGGGGACATGTCCCCGATTTTCTGCCTCGTTCTCCTCCGTGCGTACCGACACTTGCTTTAGCCCATCTTCCAGCGCCAGGCCGGAGCCAGCGCGGGTCTCTTCAATCCCACGAGCTCAAAGGCATTGCGCCGGGCCAGCTTCACGACGGATGAGCCAATCACCTGGCCCTCCGCATCCTTCTCCGCCGCGAATCCGTAAACCAATTGCCTGCGCACAAGACCTTTGATTTTGATTTCCATATTCTCGTTTTGCCTTTGGGGTTTGACGCCGGACCAGCCGGCGCCGATGCCGATGAGGTGAAACGAGGGATATGGCATCAATTACCGCCTCGTTCTTTTCCGGGCCTTCCCGGCCATCACCGGGGGACCCTGCAAAATTGTTCGTGGGATTTTCATGGGCCCACCTTCTTCACGGTTTCCTTGTAATCCGTGGGGGCAGGCGCCCGCTTGTCCCACTCCGACTTCTCGTAAATTTGGAAGTGATCCGCCGCGCCGACGAAGACGACGGACGCCTTGGCCTTGAGGGGCAGACCGGCGCGCTTGCGCAGGTGCTCCTTGATCACGATGCGGCCCTGCGCGTCCAGCTTCGCCGCGTGCGACGAAGCCGCGAGATTCTGGATCTGCGCGCGCTGGTCTTCGGAGGTCTCCTTCTGCTTCAACTTGTCCAGCATCCGGGCCATGAACGAAGCCGGAAAGACCTGCAGGAAGCTGTCCCCGCTCGGCACGACGATGAGGTTTTGCTCAAAGTGGGGTTCACGCCATTCCGACGGCACGGTAATCCGCCCCTTTTCATCAAAGGAATGCGTAAAAATGTCCGCGTAAAAGGCCGTACCGTCACTCATCGTGATCCTGGATGCTCCGTTCGATCTACTTTTTCTCCCTGACTTCCCCGAATTGTCCCTTTTTACACCACCAGAATGAGAAAGAGCAACCTAATTCTTTGCGTAACCCGTTATTTCGCGCCTATTTGAATCAGGCGTATAACTTCCAGAAACCGCCCCATTTTAAGGCCGCCTCACCGATTCCGAATAATTAATGAGACTGAGACGGCGCGCCCTTGGCCTTCATTGCAGACATCGACTGGTCGATCTGGGCGAATATTGGGCCGAGGTTCGGGTCTTCCTTCAGCATGGCTTGGCGCAGTTTTTGCCGATGCGCGGCCACCTTTACAAGCAGCTCCTGCTTTTGCGCCGCGTCGCCGTTCGCCATGACATCGGCGAATTGCTGCTTCAGCGCGTCGTTCTCGGCGTTGAGCGCGGGGTCGTCGGCCAGTGCCTTGACGCGGGCGTCCGCGTACTCCTTGAGCTGATCGGGGGTGAGTATCGAAAGCGCCTGGCGCTCGGCCGCGGCGGCGGCATTCGCGGGAGCCGCGTTCGTCTGTGCGTCGAGCAACGCGGATGCGAAAAAGGTCAGGACGAGGACAACGGCGCAAAACTTCATGATCGCATCGTAGCCGGGCCGCGCTCGCCGTGCAAATGAGTCGCCAAGCGCGCGTCGATTTATCTACGCTGCCACCATGGCGAATCATCTCGCGACCATCACGCTCATCGGCCACGACAAGGCCGGCGTCATCGCGCGCATCACGCAACTGCTTTTTCAGCTCGGCGCCAACATCGAGGCGATGGAAGAGGCGGTGACGCGCGGGCAATTCAGCATGACGCTGCAGGCCTCGTGGACGAAGGCCAAGTTCCATCCGGACTCCATCAGGCAGCGCCTGCGCGATGCCGCGGGCGAGCTGAAGATGGAAGTACGGGTCCACTTCGCGCCCACGGGCCCGCAACGGCTCGGCATCCTGGTGACCAAGGAACCGCACGTGCTCGAGGGTTTGCTGGCCAAGGCCTCCGGCAAATTTGGCGCGAAGCCCGTGGTCATCATCGGCAACCGGCCCGACCTCGCGCCGATCGCGAAGAAGCACAAGCTGCCGTTCCATCTCGTGCCGTGGAACAATCGCGCGCCGGCGGAGGAGGAAGTGCTCAGGCTCGCCGAGAAATACGAAGTCGATTTCTTCGTTCTCGCGCGCTTCATGAAGATCCTGTCGCCGAACTTCGTCTGGCGCTGGAAAAACAAGATCATCAACATTCATCCCTCGCTGCTGCCGGCGTTCCCGGGCGCGAACGCCTATCGGCAGGCGTACGAGAAGGGCGTGAAGATCGTCGGCGTCACCGCGCACTTCGTCACGCCGAACCTCGACGAGGGGCCGATCATCGCGCAGGAAGCGTTCAGCGTGCGCGGCGACGAATCGCTCGCGAGCATCGTCAAGCGCGGGCAGGCGCTCGAGACCAAGTGCGTGCTGCGTGCCGTGAATGCGTACCTGACCAAGCGCCTCGATGTGCACTGGGGCCGCGTCTATTCCTAAGTTTGCGGCAGACGCTACGCCGCAACCGCGCTCAGCAAGGCCCGCGTATCGGACAGGTCCTTGAAGACGTGCGTGGGGTGGAGCGCGGCGAGCTGCTCGACGGTGAAACTGCCGGTGGCGACGGCGATGGTTTTCGCGCCGATGGCTTTGCCGCAGGCGATGTCGTGCGGCGTGTCGCCGATGATGAAGACGCGCTCGGGCGGGAAATCGATGCCGAGTTTTTCCTTCGCACGGCGCAGCGCGAACGGGCCGAGTTCATCGCGGAGATGGCTGTCGTTGGCGAAGGCGCCGAACTCGAAGTAGTCCCAGAGCCCGAGGTACTCGAGCTTGAGCTTCGCGCCTTCCTTCAGGTTGCCGGTGAGCAGCGCCTGGTGGATTTTGGGATGGGCGTGGATGGCGTCGAGCGCCTCGCGGATGCCGGCGAGGATGCGCGCCTTGCCGGTGGGCAGCGTAAGCGGCATGTGCTCGAGGTAGGCACGGCGGAAGCGCGATTCCTCCTCGAAGCTGTGCGGCACCTCGAGGAAGGCGAGGAGGTCGCGCGCGATGGAGGTGTCGGTGCGGCCGCGCAGGTCGACCGGCAGCTCCGCGCCGAGATCGCGGCCGTAGAGATCCTTGATCGCGAGCAGCAGCGCGCGCTCGCCCGCGCGGTCCATATAGACCAGCGTGCCGTCGATGTCCCAGAGGATGAGCGAGTCCATAGCAGAAGGTTAAAGGGAAAAGGGTAAAGGGCAAAGGGACTGCATTGGGATCGGTCCCTTTTTCCCTTTAACTTTTACCCTTTGCCCTTACTTGGGCTGCCCCATCGCCATCGAGGAGAAGCCGGAGTCGACGTAGAGCGTCTGGCCGGTGATGGCGGCGGCGCCGTCGCTGGCGAGGAAGAGACCGGTCGCGCCGAGCTCGTCGAACTCGACGTTGCGGCGCAGGGGCGAGTGCTCCTCGTAGTAGTCGAGCATCTTGGTGAAGCCGCCGATGCCGCGCGCGGCCAGCGTGTTCATCGGGCCGGCGCTGAGCGCGTTGACCCGGATTTTCTTCGGGCCGAGATCGTTGGCGAGGTAGCGGACGGAGGCCTCGAGCGACGCCTTGGCCACGCCCATGATGTTGTAGCCAGGCACGACGCGCACGGAGCCGAGGTAGGTCATGGCCACGATGCTGCCGCCGTTGGTCATGAGCGGCAGCGCGCCGCGGGTGATGCCGATGAGCGAGTAGGCGCTGATGTCGTGCGCGAGGCGGAAGGCCTCGCGGCTGGTGTTGACGAAGTTGAAGTCGGCCGTGATCGTCTCGCGCGGCGCGAAGGCCACGCTGTGCAGCAGCAGGTCCACCCGGTCGGTGTGCTTGCGCACCTCGCCGAAGAAGTTATCGATCTCCGTGTCGCTGGCGACGTCGCAGGGATAGAGCGGCGTCTCGGGCCCGAAGGTGCCGACCAGTTCCTCCACGTTCTCCTTCAGGCGCTCGCCCTGGTAGTTGAAGATCAGCTTCGCGCCGGCCTTCGCCCAGGCCTGAGCGATCGCCCACGCGATGCTGCGCTTGTTGGCCACGCCAAAGATCACGCCGGTCTTGCCGGCCAAAGGTAGATGCTCACTCATGGTCGGACATATTGCCTAGGCCGGAGCGCGAGGGAAGCGGAAAGATGGCCTTGGGACTGCGTCGGCGCTCGGCCATCCATTCGATCGATAAAAAAATAGGCGTGTGTGGCGTGTGTGGCGTGTGAGCCGTGTCAGGCGTGCCAGGCGTGTGAGGCGAATGGACCGTATGGGAGAGCGGACAATTCCGTCATCGGCGGCATCCCTTGGAAAGCGCTTAGCCGAAGGAAAGATGTCATGGGCCCATTATCGCACGACTTGGCCGGAAGCGTTAATCTTGGAGAGCCTCCATCGCCTCTATCTCCTAGTAATTTTCATTCTCCTCTGAAAAAAAATTTGAGAATGGGCTATCGGAGACCTCTGCAAAGCTCGATGAATCGCGATCCCGCAGGGATCACACAATCCTAACCGGTGGTAAGCCCGCCCGGCGGGCGCCACCACCGGTTCGTTCCGCAATGGCGCTCGACCCCAACGGGGTCGCACCCTCTGATAAGACGTTCGTGCGACCCTTTCAGGGTCGTGCCGCGTTGGAACTTACCGGTGGTATCGCTTCGCTCAACCACCGGCTAGTATTACTCTGTTAAGTGCTATCTTCGTAATTCCTTCGACAACAGGGGCACCAGCCGAGCCATTTCAGCAGCCAGGGCCGGATCGCGCGCAGGGTCATCTCCCACGT
>Ga0116229_10007741_pt1 | contig 16879 bp, 12 predicted proteins | sample S1TSphgellanicum_3_FD_87313 | JGI IMG/M metagenome (GOLD analysis project Ga0116229, IMG submission 87313) | Host-associated microbial communities from peat moss isolated from Minnesota, USA - S1T2_Fc - Sphagnum magellanicum MG | ecosystem: Host-associated > Plants > Peat moss > Unclassified...
ATCAAAACAAAGGGGGAAACAACAGAGGACTTTTTGAACAGGGGGAAAGTTGAACCAGCGTTTTTTTTCAAGAAAAAAATTACTGGCGGAATTTCGCCAAAAGGCGAAATAAGAAATAAAACATTGGAAAAAAATTGATTTTGGAGGTAATTCAGTCAGTCGCCAGAAGTGAGGAAAAAAAAATATTGAATTTTTTTTCTCAGATTTAGTATATATTTAGTTTGTGTAGCCAAATATATAGAAGGATGATTAAAGATTTGTACTTTATTTCTGGTTTATTTATAGCCAGATTTGGCTAAATCTTCCTAGGGATGATTATCACCAGTTCTACATCTTCCCAATGGATGCATCTCCACTTTGGATGGATACAAAGAAGAATTATTTTAAAAACACTTGGAAATAACAAACAACAAACCATGGAGGGAGGACCAGTGATTTTTTTCATTGGCGAATTTTCGCCAATTTTTGACATGAAACAAAATAATTTTGACCTATGCAAATGATTTTTTCATGGTTTAAAAAAAAAAAAAAAAGGACCCAAATTCGCCTGATTTTCATGAAAAAAGAAAATTCAAAATCGCCAGATTTGTATGATAAGTTCCAGGAGGTAGCCAAGAGTATACAAAGATCCTGTTTTTAAAAAACTTTTGTACATACATAGCCAAATTTGGCAAAATTATCTTCTGGATGATCACCACTTTGGCTACATCACAAAATCCTTTAAAAAAAACACCTTGTTGTGGACTTGTTATTATGCCTTAGGAGTGAGGGGGAAATCCAACTTCATTGGCCGTGCTTAGTAGACTGGGAGCAATATAGTGTTGAGATTCATTATAGAGTTCCCTAGCTTCAAGGATATGCTTTTGGGTGAGGGAGAATTGAGCTTTACCAGCCATGCCTTGGTAAACAGGGAGGGATTCATACAATGTTGAGATTCATTTTAGAGTAGCTAGGTTCAAGGGTCTTTGGCCCTTACTAGTTTGTGGGTTGCGTTTTCATTAATTCATTGTGACTTTCATGGATTCAGAATAAAAAGTCAGAACTTGAAGAAGTTTTTGTCCACCAACATGAAGACTTTTGAAATGTGCTTAAAATAAATAAAATTTTCATGGGGTCATCATATTCATGTCTCGCTACTATTCTTGGTATGGTTCTATTTTTTTGGTGGTCCTTTGGGTATGGTGTATGAGCTTTTACGAGAATGTTTTGTCCCAAATGATTCTATGAATGATTTTGACTTTTTTTTTGAAATATGTGGGCACATTGCTTGAAATCGTGTTTTCAATATCACGTTTGTTTTTCGCATCTTGACTCTTAATGTTCAAGAAGCAATTTGGAAGCATATGTCCTATCACAATCAATGTGGTGACCTATCATTTAGTTGCCCACACTCTAGTTATTCAGTTTAAGGATATTCTTGTAGACCATTTTAATTTTCATTAATTTGGTGTAATGAGTTGTGGCAAGTGTGAGATAGTGGTTCATGATTATATGAAGAATTATCGGCATTTAGGGTTTCTAATATAGCCATCGAAATGTGTAGTTTCATTTCCATAGGGTTGAACCAATCTATATCATTTCTTCTTGGCTTTTTTACTCAGAAGATTTGGGTTTTCGTATTTTGGGTGCATCGGTGGAATCCACATCATTTGTTGAGGCTTTCCATGAGGATTTTGAGACAATATTTAGTCTCCTTATGTTTGCAGATCTTCAAACGGCTTTTGTAATGTTTTCGTTGTGCTATGCCCAACGTCTAGGCTACTTGCTTTTTATAGTGTTCCCATTTCCAAGTATTTTGTAGCATTATGCTAAGTTCAGTATTCATACCATAATTACATTGCAAAGTTATTTGGTGTGGGATCTTTTAATGGTTTTATTGGTCACTTAGCTCGTCGTTAAACCATTCTTCCTACTTCTTTGGGCATGCTTAACCTTTTTTTTGTGGTTTGGATTATTGCCCTTGCATTCTTGGGGTGTTGGACATTGATTATTCTTGCATTTGTGATTGGTTTCCTGCAAGATGTTCGCCTTATTCTTCTAGATGTAGTAGCACATGTTGAAACTAACACTTCCCCATTCGAAATGGCACTACAAGATGTCCAAACCATGTTACCTCAAGTTGTTTATTTTCATGTCCCACCCTTTGAGAGTTTAGTGGTTCAATTTTATCCCCAATTGCAGATTTTTTTAGTGGATTATCTGCACGAGTAGAAGTTTGCTTTACTTCTAATAGATGTTCTTTTACATATCGTGTGAACACATATTTGTTCATGTGTGGGTCTAATGGCAGGCACTTGGTTACTAGCTCATCCTACCACACCATCATTTTGTTTATCATCAGCTCACTTTTTTATAACACTATGTACCCATCTTGGCTTGCCACATCCTATTATTGCCCACCTTTCACAGTGTCACTATGGTCATACCATTGACAATTTAGGTACCCATTTCTTTTGGTGCCCCTATAGGAGTGAGTGGACAACAACCCACAACACACTTCAAGACATTGTTGCAGCTATTCCTTTGGAGATGGAGCACATGTTTAGAAATAGGTCTCCCACCTTTTCCCTCGCCACACCCAACAACGAATGGATATCCTTATCACCAAAAACAACTTCCAAACTTTGATGGACATTGTCATTATTGATCCAATTCACATAAATATGGTGTAACGAACATCAACACGACAACACATATAACAATGATGGTTGCTCAGGAAAAAACACGATCCTATGCCGAGCGAGCACTAGGTGATGACTTCATTCCCCTTACTATTGAGACGTATGAGTGTTTTCATTCTTGCTTTGATTCATTTTTGACCACTTGTGCACAAACCACCATTACACATCATCATTAATTTTCTTTAGTACTTTCAATGTTTGTTTTTCACTATCGACAATGTGTGTCCATAGCCTTGTAATGTGTGCAAGCCATAACAATTCTTTAATGAATTATTGCACTTGGTCAGGGTTTTTCATCTCCTCCACACATCATAGTTAATGCACCTTCGTCACTAGCTGATTTGTGGTAGACAACAACTTTCTTGTCTTAGGTTTTCTTTGTTATCGTTGATTGTCATTTTGTAACCATTGGTCCTATTTGCATAGGATTTTTTCCTTATTTTTTGTTGATAGTTTGCTTTTGTTTTTTCTTTGGGTTGTGTCTACTTATGCTCTCATTTGCCTTGTACTTTTGATGGATGTGTTCCTATCATTAATTTTATATATAAGGTTTTTTTTTCTATTCTTGCACACCTCCTATAGGTGATTGGACACCAAATTATATGTTAATTTTAACAAGTGGGCGTTAGAGTGAGTTAAAATTTACAAAGTTCAATGCAATTTTTTCCTTTTTCTTCTCAATTTTTAATATATGACATCATTATCAATCATTTCATATACATATAACATTAAACAACATGTTTGTGAAAGATTGTCCATCATTCCAATTTTTTTTGGCACAAATGTTCACTTTTTTTGACTTGAAAAATATGATTTTGATGCATACAAATGATTTTTGCTTTGGGTTGGGGGGGGGGAATCCCAACATGCCAAATTGCCCCCAAAAAAAAATTGTTAAATTTTTTCAATAGGTTCTAACATGTAGCCAAATTTTAAAAGGATTCTTATTGTTTTTTAGCTTTCATATATGGTCTATAGAAAAATTTTGCTAAAAATTTTTGTTGATGATCAATAATTTGGCTACATCTTTAAATTAGATTAAAATAAAACAAATAAATTATTATTAAAAAAATAAATTAAAAAAAATACTAGTTCAAATTTAGGAAAATTGACCAAAAACCGAAAATTGTGTCAAAATCTAATGGTGAATTTTCTTCTCACAATACAACATATGCAAACTTGGGTTTAACATTTTAATTTTGCTAGAAAGAAACCCAAAAAAATTGTCCATCAACTTCCCCAAAGGAAGTTTTTTAATATGTTATTTTCACCAAAATGAAAATTTAAAAACCCTAATGTCACTTCCTTGCTCACTTAGACATCAACAAATGTTACAAAAAAAATCTAAACCCTAAATGGTCACATTGCCAAACAGATAAAAACCAAAAAAAAAAAGAAAAAGAAAAAGGGAGGTTGTTGATGTAACAAATTGTGTGAAGTTGATTGCCTAAAAAATTGACTTAAAAAGGTTGTTAGGCTATTATTATTGGCACCTAAAATTTATAGTTCTACTAATAAACCAGACCAGCTGAATATTGGGTAAGGCAGGGTATATATATAATATCATTGGCCAATGGTTCTCAAAAGTTGTAGCTCTAGGTATCACAGTCGGTTCTCATTGGCCCTACTTTTTCATAATCATATTGCTTCTTGGATGAAAACATCATGACTGCTCTTTTCATGGATGAAAATAATACTCATCATACATTCATTTCAGCTATTTCATTAATGACTAAAATAATAACAGATAGGCATGAAATTTTATTAAAAACATAGTACTAAAAAGTTACTCATATATATATATATATGCAAAATTAACTCTAGTCATCCCCTTCTTGTTGGATGAAGCACAACACAATAAACCCAAGTACTCAACTCTATGGTCATATTGACAAGGGGTTTCAGTAGTCAGAAACCCTTACATATTCTTTGACCCACCATGTTGTATTTTTTTTCACCTGGTTGGTTGGTTGGTTCCATTGCAACCGACCAACCAACCAAGTAACTAGAATTTAGAGAAAGAAAATATTCATCTAGTGATAGCACAAGCAATTGTACATGCACTAGTTATCAAACGCCTAGGGTTAGTTTTCACATGGACAAAACGAATATATATATATATTTCAATTTCTTTATAAATATATAATAATAATAATAATTTCATGAACTACTATAACATTTTCATAGGAGTGAAATTATTCAGGTCTTAGTTTGCAATAATTATGATGGTTTTCAACACCTTAACTTCATATTTTCACACAAAAACATTTCATTATTTAAAAAATGATTTAATGATGAAACTCACCTTGTCATATATATGAAATTAAGCTTGAAAGGTGTACAAAAGCTTTGAACATGTGTTCCCCAACTTATGGTGTTTAACTAATGAAAGTGCTAACAACAATTGTAAAGGCAATTGCAAAACAATTGGTCCCATGGGAGTGTTAAGGGTGGAGCCATTGTTCACCTGGGATATGATCATCATAGTTGTTAATTATAAATTTAACTAGCTTATATTTCAATCACAACGTGAATTTTCTATTTCAAGTAACTTGTAGAAAATCAATTATTCCATCTTCCATTTTTGTACTCTAGTGTCAAAGGTTTCAAGTCTAATTTTCTCCATGTATAAGTACATGATTTTAATGGACAAAATGTTTATTGAACTCATCTACCATAATTTTCATACTTTTTTTCTTTTAAACTTTCTTTTTGCATTTTCAAATCTTACAAAGTTTCTAACTCCAATTCTATACAAAAAATTGTTTATAACCAACATATCCGTGAAGAAGACAAGCACAAGTAGCCTTCTAAAGCCTTACTTGCAATACATTTTCTAAATTGCCCTCCCTTGATAGCAAGCTTGAAAATTGAAAAATAAAACATGATGCAATTCTATTTCAAAAATCAACCTTTTGCCTTTTTCGAGTTGTTTTTGACCTTTTCAAGTATATGAAAATCATTTTTTCATGTTTTTTGCATAGGGATGTCATGCATCTAAAACACTTATAATACACATATAAGTACAACAAAATATTTTCCACACAATATTCAACACATAATATTTTTTTTGATACTTTTGGAACACCTAAAAATAACAAAGCAAAAATTCTTGAATGCAAAATTGTGTGATGAAAATACACAAAAAAGAAAATCACATAGACCTAAATACAAGTAACTACCAAGGGAGAATATGTAGTTCAAAGTAGGTTACACTACGGAGTTACTATGTTATGCATTGTTCACTCTCTTTCATCACTCCTTGTTACTTTCTATATCCATGCACTAGTCTATCTTTCAACAACACTTTAAAAGGCCTCCAAGATTTTGAAGGTTGTAACCACATAGGCACGTAATTTAGGGGATGTATGCTTGTAGGAGCAAATCTTCCCCCAACATAAAATACGAAAGGTTTTTCATTAGAATCATAGTAGAAGGTTTGCATGCAAATAGCGAAAGGTCCGTTTCAATGGATGAGGGCATCTTGCATGTGAGAGTTGATTTCAAATACAAAGGAACAAAAAAAATGCATGGATGATTTCTTTATGACCCAAGTTATAAACTTAAGCAATGACCCCACATAATATTTTCTAGGGCCCCTCCCTACCTCCCTCCCTAGTGGCCAAAACACCACATGAAATCTTACCAATGTTGAAAACAACCCTAGTCTACATTTTCAACACTATCTATACAAGGTTGAAACTCCCTTCAACTAACTACTAGGCTCTAGTGGATTCCACACAAAATGTACAAGATTGAAATGCATTTGACAAGTTGTGAGTTCAAGTAATAACAAAAGAGAAAAGGAAGTCCTTTTAAACCCATAAAAGAAGTAGCTTCCATACTACATTTGTTGGGCCCCCTCATAGTGTGCTTCACCACTTTGTCTTCTTTCTTTTGTTTTGTATATAGCCTACTTTGGAAAGCATACACTCAAAGCAAGACTTGTTCAGATTTGTTGTCAGGAGGAGTCAAGGCAATGATATTGTGTTTAGATTCATTATAGAGTATTGTAGCTTTAAGGGATTTTGGACCCTAGGTAACAATAGGTCTATTTTTATATGAGGATTTTTGAAAGATGATATTTTGGCTTGTGTTGAAACTTGAGATTAGTTATAGATTCGTAATCTCTTGAAGGATTTTGGTTTCTTTTAGAGGATGTAAATGGCAAGGGCACATTGTAATTGACACATCCCTTGTTATTATAAGCCAAGAGGTTGGCTACACTTGAACCTAACCTAACCCTCTAGGGTTCAGACTTTTGGTTGCCAGGTTTAGTTAGGTCTCCCACTCTCAGGAGTCCTCAGTCCACAAGTCCTTCCTCCCTCACAACTAATATCACATAAAAACCCTCCACACTTTTGTGGCAGTGTAAATGGACAATGCCTTAAGGTGCATTCACACCTAATGTTAAGTCAGTGTTAAGTGAAAATCTAGGTGGCATCCTAGGTGGCACCCAATATTAAATGGGTGATTGTTTAACAATATTAAGTGAATGTTAACTTAACATTAAAAAAATCTTCCTGGTAAATAGGTTTAGGTCCTAAATGGCTAGCTCAGTGTTAAGGGGACTTAAGACTAGAGTCCTTAACACCACATGTGAATGCACCTTTATATGACCTAATTGGTAGTCAAGTGTGCATTTTGTGTATGGTAACACCCTCGGATTGGGGCATTCTTGAAATAAGAGCCCACATACGGTGGAGCAGTGTTTTATTTGTTTATTTATTTATTTTTGTGCTATAAAAAATTTGGCAAATTTTCACGAAAGATAGCAAAATTAGTTGAATTTAAAACTGGAAAAAAAAAATTCCAATATTTTCTCAAATTTTCCTCGTCGAAAAATAGCAAAATTTTGCTAGGAAAAAAAAAAACAGATGTGGAGCCAGAGACCCTTATTTTGGGAACGGCCTGGTCCCAAGCATTCTAAATCTTATATAAGAAAATGTGTGTAGCCCATATTCTTATAGTAGTTTGCATTTTTTTTTCAAAATGGCACAATCATTTCCCCAACTCTTCATCTCCCTTCAAAAGAATTTTCATGCATGGGTCTTCTTCTTCTTCTTCTTCTCCATTCTCTTGAGCGTTCATCTCAAACCCAAAAATAAGAAAGTGGCAATGTTGTTGACCTATGGTAAAGAATTATTGTCCATGTCTTCAATGCAATGTACCCCCAAAAAAAAAAAAAAACACATGACCCCAAAACCCAATGGGGAAGGCTCAGCATGCACTCAAAGTGCATTGATTTTTTTTTTTCTTTTTTCTTTGTTCTCAACATGTTCCCTTCAAGTTCTCAATGAATTCCCCCCCCCATCAAGTTCTCAATATGTTCCCTAGGTTCCCAATGTGTTCCCAATAGCGCCTCACTTTTAAAAAAAAAGAAAAAAAAAACAAACCGGTGGCTGAGCGGCTGAAGACAAAGGACTGACCATGCGCGTCAGCCCTGTCGCTCAGCCACCATTGCCGGCAAGAAAATAGGCACCGCTTGCGCAGGCCTAGAGGGTGTCAAACTACCTACTACAATACTGAAGTCTGAGATGAATGGGGGAGAACTGGCAACTAGGGTTTCATCCAATTTCCTGGGTATGCTAAACAACCTAGTGGGATGAACAGGTAATGGAGTTGATTTTGTCAGGGGCATTTTGTCAGGGGCATTTAGCACATCTGCACTAGTAATAGGTACTACACTTTTTCACCAGTGTTTTTTCTTTTTAAAAAAATAAATAAATTCTGATGTAGCATCATCATTTAGCAGTGATTTTTTATTTTAAAAAATCTGAATTTTTTTTCTTCAACAAAAAAATAAAAAATAAAAAGCGATTTTTTGGGAATTTTTTTCTAGTATAATTCTGAATGATTCTGCTAAATTTTTGGGAAAATTTTCTTCATAGCTTTGCAGGTAGGTAATGTTAAGTAAGTGGTTATAAATGTAGGTAGGTAGGTAGATAGGTAAGGCACTTGATGGGGTACTAGGCATATGAATGTTTAGTACATAATTAACCACAGGTTGACCACCCTTGGGTTGCTCCAACAACTTGAACTTTCCCCTGAGTTGTCTATTATGCAATACGGAAGCCCCTGGGGTGGCAGATTCAACGATTTAGAGAAGGCATTATTATATTTGAAAGACACATTTTGGTCCCTATTACATGTGTATGATCAATTACCATAAGATTATGTCATATAATGTGGTCAAGAAAATGCCGTAATCTGCCACCCCAGACCTTGATGTACTAGAGAGCTTGGCTCCTACTTAGGATTACACCTTGCTTGCCCATCCCTACCTAGGCTTGCTTGTAATGGCCATCTTAGGGTGGAGTAGGGTTTACATGCTTGTCCCAAGTAGGGTTCACATTATTCAAATGTTATGGCGATAGAACCATGCTCATCCCAAGTAGGGTTTCACATTATTCAAACATTGCGGTGATAAAATCATGCTCATCCCAAGTAGGGTTTCACATTACTCAAACATTGCGGCAATAGAACCATGGTTCATCCCAAGTAGGGTTCACATTACTCAAATGTTGTGGTGATAGAACCATGCTCAACCCAAGTAGGTTCATATTACTCAAATGTTGGGGTGATAGAACCATGCTCATCCCAAGTAGGGTTCACATTATTCAAACATTGCGGTGATAGAATCATGCTCATCCCAAGTAGGGTTTCACATTATTCAAACATTGCGGCAATAGAACCCATGTTCATCCCAAAGTAGGGTTCACATTACTCAAATGTTGCGGTGATAGAACCATGCTCATCCCAAGTAGGGTTCACATTATTCAAACATTGTGGTGATAGAATCATGCTCATCCCAAGTAGGGTTTCACATTACTCAAACATTGCGGCAATAGAACCATGTTCATCCCAAAGTAGGGTTCACATTACTCAAATGTTGCGGTGATAGAACCATGCTCATCCCAAGTAGGGTTGCCGCACAAATGCTCACAAGAAATTGTGTAAGGGGTGTTGTTTTAGCATCTTGGTTGTTTGTGGTTGCAAACCGACCATGATCTTCCATGATCTTACACTCTACTAGCCTAATCAAATGTGTCTTCCTCCTCACCCACAACTTTTGAACACCAAGGACCAAGTAGGAGTCTAGGCTTCTAGTGTCTTTCCCCAAGGAGGGCATATTGGACTAAGTTGAGTTGTGACAAAAGTGGTTAAATACGTTAAACCAAGAACGACAAGAAGAACAAGGAAAGATTGATTCTCTCCCTTTCCCAATGCCTACTACAAAGTGGGCCATTTCCCAAGGCACAAAAGGAGGAGGGAGACAAATTGGGGATCCAGGCTAAAATGGACCCCACCCACCCACCCCACGTGAGGGTGAATTTGGTAAATTTTTTGGACATAATTTTGTCTAGCCTACTACTAATAGTCCACTTGAAGAAGGTGGTTAAAGTAAAGCCCATGATTTTGGGTGGGCTACCTCTTTTTGTGGGTTAAAATTGGCATGCAAAGTCCTTAATAAATAAAAGTCTTTTCTTCAAAAGATAACTTGGAACACTTCATAAAGTCACAAGAATTTTCTATAACAATGTTTTTCTCGGGGTGAATTTCTGAATTTTATTTTATTTTACTTGAAAAATATGGTTTTGACACATTCAAAGGATTTTTGAGATAAAAATTGACCCTAATTCACTAGCTTTTTACAACAAAAGTTCTAGACAAAAGTTGTTAAATAGGTTAAAGATTTGCATGTGTATTTTGTTAGTTTTTAATGGTGTTGGGCATGGATCTAATAGCACATGACAAGTGGATAATGAAATCAATCTTCCTCTATGTGATGTAGTAGTGACCTTGCATCCAAAGTATGTGAATATCCCTTCTCAAATATGTATCTATTAAGGAAGGTTGTTTGTTTGTTGTGTTGAGATCTCCCAAACCACAACACCCCCATTGTGCTCTTGGTATGGTTTGAAAACCCTTGATGAGTAGAGATGGGTACACCGAGGTGGTTTGGTAGTGTTTAAAACCTACAGCACAAGAGTTATTGAATATTGAACAATTTTGTCAAAAAAAAAGACCCCAAAAAAAAATCAAAATTAAATATTCAAAATTTTTTAGGGCAAGCTCTTGGAAAGTTAAACTTTCAGTGAGATTTCTTGAAGGATTTCCTAATTTTTAAACCTAAGGTGAGAGAGATCTTGAATTTTGAGTAATTCTGCCATTGAAAATTAATTTCAAAATTATAAAAAAAAATTCACAATTGAGCTCTATTGTCTAGGTCCTATTCACAAATAGGCTTGCAGCGTAGGCCACACACTAGTGCATATAAGATTAGAGTTGAAGAATCACTCCAAATCCACATAGGTCTTTTTTTCTTTTTTTAAAAAATATTTTTTTATAGGCAAGTAAGAAGATCTTATTGTAGAGTACATAGGTATGTTTTTTTCCTAGTAGATTGTAGCTACATAGGAATCAAGTGGGTTTAGTTGTTCAAGAATGTTTGACAAGGTAAAATGATTTTTTTTTGGGGACTTTGGGATTTGGGGAAACATAGCAACATGGTCTGAGTAGCATAATATAAATTTGTTTAAAATTTCAATGCAACTCCTCAAGAAGGGTAGTAGCTAGGGATTAGGGAAGTACACCTCTACTTGTGACAAAGTCTTTAGAGGAGATGTACCATTCACTTGTAAAAAAACAAAAGATGATTCCTAGTTTTTAGTTCATGTTTAAATTTAGAACCATGAATGGTATTACTTTTGATAGGCACATTAGCATATTAGCTATAGAGTCATCAATTTTCTTTTGTTTATCATATCAACCCTCCTCTAAATCCAAATCAATTTGTGCAAAAACAAAGAAAAACAATCATTTTTTGGTTGGCCTTGCCATTTGAAAATGTTAGAAATTTAAAAAAAAAAGGAGATGTTGAGTTACTAATCAAATGTGATTATGTGAGTTTTTCAACCTTTGATAAAACTACTACCTAATGTTATCCCTTTTTTAATTGTTGCAAAAGGCTAATGCAATTCCTTCACCTTTATACATGCTTTGGCACCTAATTAGTCACATGTGTTTTTTTATGAATAATTTACTTGGCAACCCTTAATATAGATGGGTAGGCTATGGTAGCTAATATGTAGCATGGGTTAGTTGTGAATTGAAACCAACATGTGCAAGTTGGATTTGAGTTAAAATGGCTTCGTATTCCACAACATATCATAGATATCTAGAAAGTAAACAAAACATAACATTAGTACCTAGAGTTTGATGATGAAGGGGGGAGGGGCAAGATTTTGAAACATAATAAAAGATACATTACTATTACATGGGGAATGAAATTCAATTGATCACAAAATTTAATATAATTTGAGATTTTTTTTTGAAGCATCTTTGTTATTGTTATAATAGCTTCAACTCCCATGAATTAGATATTGTGATATTGAGTTTCAAAATTTTATATTTTCGTTCAATAAAACAAATCACTTTGTGAATAACAAGGTTTGAGATTGAAATTGGGGGTGAAAGGAGGCGACAAAGGCAAGGGTACTTTGCAAAAAAAAATTATTGTATGAAAATGCTAGCAATCCATTTTTATACCCAGATTATCATACACATTAAAAATGAATTGTTGTTAGATTTTTGCCCTTTGCCATTACTACAAATATCATGTATTTGTAATAACGAGGCATCAAATTTTTATATGTTAAGCTCCATGTATTTAATAATTATCTTGGTAAAACTTTGCACACATATGCAAACAATTTCTATTTTAAAACAAGGAATAATATTGTGCATGCACACACAAATTCCTAGACACACATACACACCAACATACATGCAAGAATGTTTCCATCATTTGTTAATTCAAAAGAATAATGTCACGTGATCTCAATTACTTCGATAAACACAATCATTTCCATGACTTTTAAAGTTTCAATGCATGGCCTTACTTTCGCATTTTCACCTTTAAAAAAAGTGAGCAAAATTATGTGAATTGTTCCCTCCATTGATGGTCTTCTTCTCTTCAATTCTTCTATTCCTCCCCTATGGTCCTTCTCCATAATGCCCAAAATCTTCCTTCCTAACTTCTATCATTTCTTGTTTATATGAACATTTATAACTAATTGCCTATTATTACTAATGTGATATTTAAGTTAAAAACTATGTCTTCTTGTTTGGTTGCCGTCAAGTTGGCTATCCTCCTAATCAATAATTGTTACCAACCCCCCAAAAAAAAAATTCATTAAAATTTTAATAATTTATAACTTCCTCAAATGAACTCCAATTTGAATGTCTGAAGGGTCTATCTTATAGCTCTTGGAAAGAGCTTTCCAACCTTGTTTTAAACCTCTCAATTGAAACTGGTTTGATTTTTGAAAATTTCAAAAACATGAAGTTTGGCAATCGATTTTGATTATTTCGATTGGTAGTGTTGTTAGGTGATTTTGATCAACCAATTTTGGTAGACACTTTCAATTAGTCACTTTTGAGAAGCAATTTGAATGATCTTTTTACTAATGATTAGTTTATGAAGATAACTTTGTTGGCTAGCTTATAAAGTTCAAAATTATTTATTCCTTCTATTACTAATAATTTCTTCACCTAATAGATTAAAATGGACAAATATTTCATGGTTGGTTATCAATAATTTTACATGCAAATACAATTTGCCATTTTTTCTTTTCAAAAGAATAATTTCAAAACGTTACAAATTTTGATTTATTCAATTAAAATGACATGACCAAAACCTTTTTTCCTTGGCCAAAAGTATTGTTCTTATAGGTGGGATCTAGATGATGGTGACAATTACTTTGTGATGCTTTGAAATGCCAAAAATGCTGTTGGCCAAAGTCCTTCAATGGTCATATGTATGGGATTGAATTATGTAACCACAATTTAAGCCTAAATGTTGGCATAATAGGAAGAAAAATCAAGATGAGATACATCCATTTTCTAGGCACAAATGTGTGACTAGGCACATATTTTGCCTCATTTAATGTACAAGTGATGAATGAAGATGAATTACATGTCTTTTTGGCTGCGAAAATCTTAAACTCCCCAAGGTTGTTAGGATTTAAGCAAATAGATAATTTATTCTTTTGACAAAATATGAACCCATTTTAAACATGAAAATACATGGAGGCAATCACAAAAAAATCTCACATCATGTATTAAAATATGGATGAATGTATGAACATGTAAACAAATATAAAGTGCTAATCCTACATGGTAAGTAACTTGATAATATATGAGGTCAAACATTCAACTTTGGTTCTATGGCCAAGTAGATTGAAGCAAGAAGTGGTGGGAATTGCATGTGATTCTTAAGCACTTTTAGTTAGCCACCTCAAATTTAAGGATGTTGCAAAGCTTGGGGTGTAGGTATTAAGTTGAGTGGGGGTAGTGAAAAGGGGAACATTGATAAGAGTTAAGGAGATGAAACAAGAGAAAGGAAGGGGGAGTAGAATGTGTGTGCATGTATCATGTGACCATCTTTGGAATAAACAAGAAAAAAATTGCACAAAACAATGACTAGAAAATGGCTATGTCTAAGAACCTTACAACAAATACAAAAAGATAAATTGACATTTCAAATATTTCAACATCACTTTTTTATAGTTCCAACAAGACCATATTGGAAGGGTAACCCTAAACCCTAAACTATTCTTATTGGCATGTTGGTAGTCACCAATAAACTTCTAATAATAAACCACATTGGTTTAGGTAAGTTTCCGTTTTTACTACTCACCTACTAATAACTCACTAGTCATTCATTGCCTATGTGCTAATGCCACCCAAACGTCAAACACCCCATTGAACTTTGGGAATGTCATGGTGTGTATCACCATGCACATCACATGCATGGTTCCATGTACGGTGTAATGGTGGTGTGGTTGTTATTAGCTTCTCGAGTCTCAAATCGAACAATCTACACAACTTGAAATTCCTTGATGTGTTTCATCCCAATAGCCTCAAACCCAACAATCTATACGACTTGAAATGTTTCATCCCCAATATCTACAAACTAGGAAATATGATAGCTATCACAAGATTCAATAGGAAGTACTTATTTCTTTGGGGACTTTTGCTTTTCAAGTAGGCAAACCTACTTGTGGAAAGTTTAAAGACGAGGTGGGGAAAAGGGTAGAGAAGTTGAAAGAGGAGTTAGGAGGTGAGCTTTTTACTACATGTCAAGAATGATGTCAGCCAAGTGCTACAAGACAAAATTTCCCATTTCAACACTTAATAGGGAAGGTAAGGTCGGATGTAAGCATCTTAAGTCTTGACTTGGTCTGAAACTACTTTCTTTTCTAATGTGCACACACACACACTCAAATTGTGTGCATAAAAAGGTTGTTGTGGATGTTGAGGTATGTACTTCTTTCCCTTAAAGACAAGCAATATTAACCGTTATTTTAATCTTCGAAAGTTGCACAAACTTTGATCGATTTTTAACCTTGGAAAGTTGCACAAACTTGATGCTTACAAGTACCTCTACACTCCCACCACCATAGGGGGTGAAAAGTTCCTTTCCCATCTGCTATGGAACCCTAACCTATGCTATGAAATATTCTCAAAGATGCTTCCGGTCAATTTTTATTGCCATGGTACTAGAATAGTGGGAAATATTTGCATTACCATGGTTAAGAGCATCTCTCTCCATCCACACCTTGTATGTGGCCGTCTACTAGTTAGTCTTGATCATCTTTTGCCATGGTACTACAATAGAGGGAAATATTTTTGTTACCATGGTTAAGAGCATCTCTCTCCATCCACACCTTGTATGTGGCCGTCTACTTAGTAGTTAGTCTCGATCACATTCCCAATAGTGTCCAAGTTAATTTTTCATTCCCGTCAATAACCGTGGTTGTGACCGGCCAGTGATGGGCAATCAAGGGGAACTTTCTCTCCTTTGCATAGTTACGGATTCAAACTTAACTAAGTTAACTTATTTCATCCAAACATCCATATACTTCATCCAAACTAGTGTGTACAAGCCAATATCAACTTATGCTTCCCCCATGGAGATGTCTCTTAGGTAGTAGCTCGGGCTTTGAGAATGGGGGAATATTCCCAAAAGCCGAAGCTATTCTATTGGACTACGTGAATATTCTCTGAGCGACGGTCAAGATAGCCCGGGCTTTGCTTCCCGGGAATATTCTGTCTAATCAGGGGTTCTGTGTCCTCCTGACTAGGAAGAATATTCCCAAATGGTTGAAGCTCTCTTTTCCCGCACATAAGAATATTCCTGTAACCGAGGAGGGAGGCATAAGGATTTTTATTTATTTATTTATTTATTTATTTATGGCCATTTCCAAATTAAAAACAGGCCGGGTGTGGTGTTTTGAAAAATGAGACGCCGGCCTATTTTCTCTTTTGATAACGTGCCCTTGGGGCCCTCCAAAATATTATTATACACTAGAAATTTTCTGCCCGGTGCTTTTCCGTAACTAGTATGCTTTGATCCTGGCCTATCGGCTTTGCAGCTTGATGAACGTGTTCTTCGTTCTTTCACATGAAGAGGTGAATCGATCCATGAAACCCTCCGCACTTTGTGACGGCAAAAATGGACGGCGCACTAGATGCCGGAAGCCGGCATCAGCAGCAAGTGAGCGTGCAGCGAGCATGTCAAAAAGCAAAACACTCGTAAAAAGGTGGGCGTTTCACGTTTTGAATGCCCCACATTACTTTTATTTACTGTGATACCCAGAAAGTACCAGTTTGGTATCCGCCGGGTATATGGTTTTAAAAAAAAATTATTTATTGAAAGTGAGTCAAGCTTTTTATGCTACGGCTAACACCCTCGGTCTGGGCAGTGCTGAAATATCCTACTCTCGGCCCCTGCCTTGAGGCCCGGTTATTTCAGGAACACCCCAGCCGTCGGGCAATTCAGCACGTAGGTAACCAAGAATATAGAAGGATTCTGGTTTTTCCAACTTTCATGTAATCTGATATGTAGCCAAATTTGGCTAAATTATTTTCTGAATGATTGCCACTTTAGCTACATCACAAAATCCTTCACAGAAACCATGGCACAAAGTAAATGAAATAGTTTTTTTCCTGCCCCCCTCACATGGGCTGCCCCATGGAATAAATACATATGTGTGTAGACTACAACCCTAGTATCCCGTAAATACCTGAATAGTGAAAGTGTAAGTGAAAAGGAAAAGAGTAAAAAGAGGGAAGGGATTTTTTTTGGGGGCGGGGGGGGGGGGGGGGGGGTTGTCACCCCCCCCACCACA